>OMGU01000149.1_pt1 | contig 78973 bp, 72 predicted proteins | sample 1646121 | NCBI WGS metagenome assembly OMGU01 (sample SAMN05578581, study PRJEB25193) | human gut metagenome | biome: Human Microbiome; feature: human-associated habitat; material: feces | host: Homo sapiens | place: USA:Birmingham
TTTTTTCAACTTTTCGAGATTCATTTGCTTTTCTTCTCCTCCTCGTAGGGCTTCGGGAATGCCCTGAACGCTCGAACGCGCTGCCGCGCATTCAGCCCCCAGTTATCGCTGGACGGGTGATACCAATCAGCTTCAACTTTTACTTTTCCACCACATTCTGGGTCTTCAAGCGTTACCATATACCAGCCTTCGTCGGGCGGTGTTACTTCGGGATATGGGTTCCATTGGTCGGGCGTGTATTCAGGCGCAATGACCAGGTTGGCTTTTTTAAAGAAATAAATGCTCACATCCACGCCTTTAAGTAAGTCGTGGGGCTTACAAAAATACTCATTATTTCTGTCTGCCGATAGAATTATGACGCGACAAGAATCCCCCAACTGCCTCTCGATCTGCGCTTGAACTGACGCCTCGTGAAAGCCTTCGTAAAGCCACTTCTCTAACTCCGGGTTTTTAAACGCAAACTTCATTTGTTGGCCTCCAAAACATAGCGCTTGAAATAAGACTGATGGCTTTGTATTTCCCTCTGAATAACGTCGTTGTAACCGGCTTGGTAGCCGCGGGCGTAAGCAGATTCTTTAGCGGCCTTGGCGCCCGCTTTGTAGCCTTCTTCGTATGCACCCTTGGTCTCGTCTTTTTCTGTGGTCATTTGTTCTCCTTCAGATATGCGTCAATCTTGCGAGACGCGCGGGAAAGAGCTTCACGAGCTGTTCCGAGAGCGTCATGAACGGCTTCGCATACCTCGTACTCCTTTCCGTCGAGGTCAGGAAAATCCGCTATTTCAAGTTCGTACTCCTTTCGACTAATGATTTCCTGTAGGAAAGCGAATCCTCCGATCCATTCCTGCAATGTTTCTTTATCCATTTGCTTTCTCCTCAGCTTCAATACGCTTAATAAAGGCATAGAAGCGGTCCGCTGTTTCCTTTGCCATTTCCTTTGTGAAAACGACCGCGTAGGGCTCATTACTTTCCCCGACTACGGTAATCGTTATGAGCTTCGGATCATCACTGCCAAGCAGCCCATCAACGATGGGAACGAGAGGCTTAACGTCGGCGAAACGCTTATCTTTCTTCAGATGCACTGCCGCGCTTACTCCGATTGTTATGGCTAAGCTCAGTTTTTCTTTATCCATTTACTTCTCCTTATTACCAACAAAACAGACAGATCAGCCACATGAGTGAGGCGCCGACTGCCGCACCGAACGAAAAATAGAAAACCTTGTCGTTCATTTACTTTCTCCTTGAGCGTCGTGGTTTATATCTTCCTTCTCTTACGAGCTTCTTCAATCTTTCTTCTGGGATTAGAGGCCCAATGTGTCCGTATCGCAGTCCATACCAAAGACCAAGCGCCTTTTCTGTCTCATTGGGGTACGCCTCTGCGCTAAACCGGTATTTGGCGGCATCCCATCCGATCTTTTTGAACAACATTTCTTCTGCAAGCTCGGGGGACTTTGCTTTAATTCCGAACTGAAACTCCTTCTTGTTCGAGTTCCAAATGCCCCATGTTCTGCCGCTACCGTTTTCGCGCATCTCACGAAATTTTTTTCTTCCACTCATTTGAATCTCCTTAATCTTTGCGGTATCTATAAGATTCAAACCCTGCTGCCACGAGGGGGAGTCCTTCGGCCCAATCCGGCAGTGCGGACATGAGCTCCTCCATCTGTCGATGATTTCGCGTTTCGTCATCAGGTATTTCGCATATGTACTCGTCGTGTACAGATAGGACGATCTCGTAGCCTGCGTTTTCAAGTCTGTCTCCGGCTGAGAAAAGAAGGTCGCAGGCGGCTGCTTGGGTGAGGTTCTCAACCAATTTTCCGCCCCATGTTTTGAGACGAGTGAATTTCCGTGTCTTTTGATCGATACCCATGTAGGTGATGTCACCTCCTTCATCGGCTCTCGGCGACGGGTAAACGAGATAACGACCGGAGGGAAGGCGAAGGAGTAGCCAGTTCTTGTGGCGGTAAGCAAAGACCCCGCGACGAACTTCAAAACGCTTGCCCGGACAGGCGATGGCCGAACGGACAGCACTCTCACACGTTCCCCAGAAGTCAACAATATTTTGGTTGGCATTCCGCCAGGAGCGTTTCACTGTATCGCATGCAACCCAAACGTCATGGGGCAGGTTGGCGGTTCTTTTGTTCTCAACCGCCCAGTCCCACATCTCGAAAGCAGCTTCATAAACATCAGGGTCAGCCGTCTCTTTGACAAGCTTGCTCATACTGTCGAAGTTAATGCCGAAGTTATCGGCGAACTGAGCGAAAGCTCCTGCACCTCCGCCATAGCCCAATGCCAGCTCTTCGACTTTTCCAATCTGACGCAGAGGCTTGGTAACTTTGTCCGGGTCAACGCCAAAGGTCCTGCCATAGGTGAGCTTGTACAAGTCGTGACCCTGGCCTGCATCAAAGTCTCTGAACGCCTGAAGTTTCCACTCTTCTCCTGCAAGGAATGCGAGTACACGGCCTTCAACGTTCGAATAATCCGCCACGCATAGACGCTTCCCTTTAGGAGCCGTGATAACACCACGCAAGCATTCGGACAAGAGCTCAGAAGGGTGTTCATAGACGGCACTTAAACTTTCAGCTTTCATGCCTTCGATTGCTGCTTCGATCTCCTTGTAGCCTTTTGTTGGACGAGGCAGGTTCTGAGGTTGGAACTTGGCGCCGGAAACTCGACCGGTTCTGGCTGCACCTCGGAACTGGAGGCAACCTTTAAGACGACCTTCAACCTGACAGTTTTCAACCACCTGATACTTAGCTTTACTAGTTCTGGCACCCCGCAGACGCTCCCGCAAAATATCCTTGGCGCCTTCAGGAAACTCTGGATCCTCTAGGTACCGCTCAATATCAGCAGCTCGCAGGCTTTCAATATCAACACCAAATTCTTCTTTTATGTAGTCGATAATGGCCTTGCGTTGGCCTGCGGTATTGACACGCCCGTTGGTTTTCTCTTGAATCGACCTGTCGATATCTTCTTTACTTTCATTGGCCAGCTTGATTGCGGCTTGTACTAAGTCCAAATCGACGTGCATTCCTCGGCGATTGATCCGAGCATCCAGCATTTGGAAGCATTTCTCTTCTTCCGTTTGATTAAAGCCCGGGAATTTTTTATAGATCTCCCGCATGGAAGAGACATCGCGACGGCAGTATTCAACGAAGCGGCCCCAATCCTCGGGCGCATCCTCTTCTTTCATGCGCCAGTTGCGAACGCCGTCTTTGTACTTGGGCACGCAAAACTTCTGAATGAGACGGGCGCCGTCTTTGTCTTTGGCGATGTCCACGGGGAGCTTGAAAATGGAGCAGAGTTCATCTAAACCGCCGGGGAGACCATGCTGATATGCAATAACACGGACGTCATCACATTTAATAAGAGGAAGATTAATGCCGCGGTAGTGCAAGAAAACGGTATCAAACATCACACCGTTGACCCAAACGTGACGAGCGCCATATGAGCAGATGTCCTGAATAGCAATCTTCAGGTCTGTCGGCATCACCGGCTCTTTGTCGGTGTCCCAAACTTTAACAGGACCATCGTTTAACGCATAAGCCCAGAGGAGGACACGGGCGCTCGGGTGCGCTGCATAGGCATGTGTGCCATGTTGGATAGGAACCTCGGAGTATGTTTCGAGGTCCATAAAGTAAGTTTTCTCTTTGATTTTCATGTTTCAAGCTCACTGGTAACTAGGAGGCTTGACGCGCAGGCGCTTCTACGGAAGGCCTTTGGTATCTCGCGGATCACAGGCCATGACAGCCGGTGACGAGGCCGATTGCTCGGTTTTGACGCGTCTTGCCTTAAACCAGGGCTCGAAAACTTACTCAAGCCCTAGTTTAAAGCACCTCCTCCGATTAAGAGGAGGCAGTGCTGTTACCAAGCAAGTTCGTCGCTGTCCTGATCTTCTTCAGGATCGTCAGCTAACTCTTCAAAATCATCGGCCGACACGGCTAAGCGTCCGACAAACGGCTCTCCGTCCCGTTCAAAAGACATACCGTGAAAATCAAACTTCACGCCTTTGGCACCCTTATAGTCGTAAGCTTTAGGTTCAAGAATCAGAGTGACATAACAACCGTCGTAAATAGAGCCGGGTTCACCCTCCACGCAGGGCTTCGCCGGGACCTTGGACTGGTCAGGTCCAACTTTGACAGTCTTTTGAAAAAGTTTTGGAGCAGGGATCGGCTTTCCGGCTTCTGTTTTTGCGTTTCGAGTAACCTTGACACTCGGGAACTCGCCAAGATACTTATCGTCGCGGACTCGGGCTGCCTTGGATTCTGGTCTAAGCTTGGAGTAAATCTCCTTGGCCTGGTCCTTCCACAAGTCTTTAGCTACTCTTCTCATTTCACCGTCTAAAAAGGCGAGCTGCTCTTCAGAAATGATGCAAACTGCAGAGTACTGGTCTTTACCTGAAAGGTTCGGCTGCGGTCGGTAAAGCGCGGCAAAAGGACCAACTCTCACACCCTTAAGGTAGAGCAATTGTGGGTTTTTCTTTACATGGCCAAATTTTGGAAGTTCTTTCTTTGTCGGACTTTGATGATTGTCTTGCATTTTTAATTCCTAAAATATTGATGGAAGCGGCGTTTGATTTCTGTAATGGCCTCGTCTAGCGCTTCCGTCCGAGCCTTAGAGGTTCCAACAGGAGCCTCAGGTTCGATAGCCGCGGCCTTTTTCAAAATGCTCTGAGCGATGGGTGGAAGCGGGTTCCTACACAGGTGCTCCGGCAGCTGCTTCACCGGGTCCTTCTTCTTCTGCGAGGTCATTGAAATCCTCTGCGGTTACTTGACTGAAAACCATTGGCGGCCTTTTATCCTCAATGCCTACCAAAGTTGGTTTTCCCTCGTTTTGTGTAATTAAGTCCTCAAGAGCCTTCCACTGGCGGTCGCCGATGACCGGTTTTCCGTCTTCGCGTTTGACTTTTCGATTAAGTTCTTCTGCTCTTGTAGGGCTGATAAGGTCCTTCTTGTAGGCGAAATCAACAGGGATGCGCATGGATCGGATCACTTCTTCCGCTTGCTTCTTGTCTTTCCAGCGGCGGATGCCTCGGTTGCCTCTAACGATCTTGTAAAGCGGAACGGTCTCTCCGAGGGTTATCCGTGTAAAGGTCTCGTCCTCAACATCGGAGAACCAATCGGTGACGAGTTTTCTGAACTTCAAAATCGCAGATAACTGATCCGGGGTTGCGTCTTTTGGAGAGGGCAGAGACGTCGGGAGCCTCAACGCGGCTGAAACCTGACGAACTCGGCCTGTGCAGGCGTTATGCGCAGGGCACCACTGACAGTTAGCGTCCGAAGGGTTGAATGCTTCCTCAGGTGCTTCGTCGGCTTCAATGTACTTCTGACACTCAGACACAGCTAGAAGAACTTCAACGCCGAATTTTTTAAGCTCTTCACGGCTACAGGTCCAAGACTTAGCAGCAGGTTCTCCGATTGCTCTCGGCTGAACGATGTGCAGAGTTATCAAATTGATATGAGAAGCCTTTGGGTTTTGCAAGACCGCCCAAGCGTAGATCATCAGCTGTTTGTTCTCCACGGGGGAGACGGAGTTGCCTACGCCGTGCTTGTAATCGAAAACGTGCAGTTCATCGTTTACAGCAAGAACGCAGTCTGCATAACCGTACTGATTCGCAACACCATAGATCGGAGAAAGATCGATACGTCCCTCGACCATTCAAGAATCGGGTGTTTCAAAGTATGTGCTCTCAATCTCCTCCAGATAGGGACGCATGCAGTCAACGAGCTCCTGATCATCAACTCTGGCGAGGATGTCAGGAATCGGCATTCTGTCTCTTAAAAGCAGAAGGGCGCATTGCTCGGCAACCGAGTGGGCGCGAGTGCCTTCTTCCGCATACTCAGAGCTTGAGTAGACGCCATGGAGCTTAGACATCATGGGAGAAGCCTTGCAGGACATCCAGCGGGCAGCCCCTGAAGGAGGAAAAATAGAGTGACCGCGCTGTTCGGACTCTTCGGTCACAGATGTGATCTTGTCGCTCATTTTGCTTCCTCGATTGCTTTGTTCATGTAAGCCATGAAGTCAACGTGCTGCTGATGCTCCATGTCGTCTGTAGCTTGGAAGGGATGGCCCAAGAAGGCATCACGGATTTCGGCAGTCTTGGTCTTGGCTTCAGAAGCCCCAATCTGACCCCGAAGCACCCCAAAGAGGGCCTGACAAATGCGGCTTCTCTCAGCTTTTTCGGCGTCGGCGTCGAAAACTTCCGCGGGCTTTTCTTCCTTTTTAGGAGCGGTCTGAGTCGGCGCGGTAACAGGCTCTTGTGCCGGTGCGTCAGCGCGCGCGGGCGTTTCAGTTTTTTCGCCTAGTCCAGCCTTGGCGCCGGAAGTGGGTTTCTTTTGGGCCTTTTGGACAGGCTCGCCGGAAACTTTTTCGGGGTTTCCTTGACGCCCTTTCAACAGATTTACAAGTTCACCCGTCACCCGGGTATTCTCTTGAATCGATAAAGTTAACGCTGCTATGTAGCTCTCAATGCTCATAAATCAATCTCCTTTTTACGGGTTAAAAAATCGGATTACTGCTCAATAGGAACCGGAAAAACTTCCGGCTTTACTGATTCCTTTAATATTTGAACCATCGGGGAACCGGGACTAAGGAACTTCAGGCGCCTGGTTAAATCCACCCGGGCGGTAAATTTGATCTTTTCTTTTCCGGCGTCTAATTGCTTAGCAGCAGTGCGAAGGGCCTCACGGATTGAGCCTGCCACTAGGACGCGATAGACCAGCGCGCGGGAAAAATCGTCAACCTGAGTAATCAAGGGACAGCCGGAAAAGCTCGAATCAAAATAGATAAACGAGACAACCGGAGCGGGCTTGTTATCGATCGTAAGGCGTGCGACATATTTGGCCGGGGCCTTGATACCGTCTAAGGCCTCCGGAGCCCTTACCGCCCTAATTTCAATCCTTCTAAAAACCATTTTTCACTTGTCCTAAAAACGAAAAAGGACGCGCCCGGGGTTTTATCCGGATGCGTCCTTATTTCTGTTTGGGGATCGTCCCAAAGGTCTAAATTTACTTTCTAAACTAAAAGCGCCGGGGTTTTAATCCGGCGCCTTATTCTTTAAAAATTAGTGAATGTCTATAGAGATTATTTAGTCTTACGCTTCCTTTTCGTGCCTTTTGGCGTTGTAACGGGCTCCCAAAATGCCAAGGCCACCCAGGAAAAGAACCGACAAAAGTAAACACAAATCTAACCCCGTCATCTTTCTATCCTTTTGGTTAAATACAAGCTCAAAAACGTACAAATCACAAAAACTACAAAAGCTATAAATACTTGCTGAAAGGCACACCAGATAAAGGAGGCCGCTGCAATCTTTTCTAGCAAGTCCGCAATTCTTTTCAGAATCGCAGGAGTTAACCAGTTACCAATATTATCTAACATATCGCTCCGCTTAGGTTCCTAAATTGCTCCGCTTTGTTACTCATTTTAAAGCGGCGCCGGTGCGTTAGACATTCACTAATTTTTAAAGAACGAGGCGGGTTATTCCTAACCTGCTTTTTAGTTTTATAAATCCACTCGAGAGAATGAACTTATAGAACCCGGCCCGGATTTAAGGAGGCGGCCGGTGTCCTCCGGTGCTGCCTAGGCGTTGAAAGCAGCTATCACTTCACGGCGCCGGGCTGTGGGCTTTAAGCTTCTGGATTCAATTGGAGCCGCTGTATTTTCGGTGTCAATACGCAGCCAAGTAATCAGGCGCCCAGTGCTGTAAACCTCGTAACGGTATTTACCGACAGTGAAATCATCTAACATGTCCGATCCTCCTAAACAGCCATGGGCATAAGCGCCGCCGTTATCCCGTGCGAGGCTGTATCTATAACCAACGGACCACGGCGGCCGCCGGGAATTGCAACCCAATCTATTTTTAAACTCGGGCTAACTCGGTTCAAAGAACCGGCGCCGGCTGCTTTTAATATTGACTCGATTAAATTCAGGTATTGGGGTGCATAGAATCCGAATTCCTGATCTTTTTCACTCGGAGTAAGAAACTTTTCAATAGAAGCAAAGAATGATTCCGGGAGCTTAGGATCAGGGTCATACATATTGAACCGAGAGGCGCCGGCGATGAGCTGGTTATTCTTTGCATCGAACTGGATAACAGTGCCGGGCTTTTCCTTCTTGGCAATCTCTTTCAAATATTCAAGCGGAACGAACCTAAAGGCCTTTTTAGACTGGCTACGTTTTCCATTAATGGCAACTCTTACTAGTAAGACGCGGTTAGTGACATAGCAAAAACCTTTACTAATGTCGATATACATCCCTTCGAGGCGATCGCCGGAGCCTGTAGCTTTATTAACGGCTGCGAGTAATTTAACTGTTAGCATGCTGCGGCCTCCTCTTTTAATTCGGCTTCAAAGTCTTTCAAAGCGGCCTCCGCCAAATTGACAAGCTTTTTATTCTTGAATAGTGCACGCTCGGCAGCTCCTACTAAATGAGCTAAGGCAACCTCACCGCCGACAAGCGACTTAATGCGTGCAAGGCCTTCGGCTTCTATTGGGTTCCCTTCCAAGTCTGTGAGTTCGGAGTCACCTTCTGAGGCATCTATCAGTAACTCACCTGTTTTCGGGTCGTGCCAAAACCAAATAAAACCGGCGTTGTTATATTCGGCAATTGCGTGGCCGTCCTGATCCTGATACTCAAGGGAGTAAGAGGTAAAGACCGCGGGATCGTCCCCGTCCATTGTGTCAGCCGGTTCAATTTCATTGAAAGCTTCGGCGATAACCGTGAGGCCCTTGAATGTGCGTTTTACAGAGGCCTGAGCATAATATCTGTATTCCATGGTCTCACTCCTATTAGATGTTGAGTTCACCGGCAAAATAGAGCTCATTGATGATCTCAAGGTCCTCAAGACCAAGGCGACGGGTTTCGCTGCCACTTGTAGTGCGACCGCTGGCAGTAACATAGGCGCCAACCTCATCTAACCAGTGGACGTACAAAGTAGGACCGCTAGCCTCAACTAATAAGAAGGCACCGCAATTATTCCTATCCTCGTCAAAGTATTTTTTGATATCGAGCGGGTCAATGAAGGGATCAACTAAATCAGTAATGAGCGCCGCGGTTTCGTCGAAAGTGAAAAGATTTAAGGTGTCGTTCTTTTCAGCGTGATCGATATCACCAAGTGCGTAGTCAATGAGTTTAGAAACATCGGAATCAGATAAGAAGCGATACAAGTCTCTAACAAGATCCAGGTGCTCAATATTCAGGCAAGCCGGGGCAAACTGGTAAACAGCGAAACAGCGGGCGGCTTCTTCAAGGTTATTTAAAACATTGTAGGCAGCTCGGATGTCAGACAAAAAAGAGTTAATTTCGTCGTCCGGAGTTTCCAGCGGCTTACGGATTTCAACCGCGGCGGGAGCTGTCGGAAGAGTCAAGCCGTCAATAATGTTTTTAAGGGCTGCGACTGCAAGAGGAGCCGGATAAGTGTTAGATGTGAAGTTTGTTGTCATGGCGTTGTGATCCTTAATAGCAAATTTAAAATGAACATGTGCAAATATTAAAAGCGCTTAAATTTATTGTCAACTATGCACATATTTAAAAGCTCATAAAAAGCTAATAATTAGGGAAAATACTTATGAGACTTGCGTCGATCAGGACGCCCATGAATGGGACCGATTAAACGAATCTGGGAAATTTGCCTATATAAAGTTAGGCAGCGAGGATTAAACAAGTTGATTTTTGCAGATTCACACTAATAATTAGATAGCGTTGAATTTTGCGGATTTAGGCTTGAATACGTTAAATTCTGTGAGTTCGTAAGTTTTTGCGGATTTGGGCTTTAATTTTTTGGTGGAAATGGAAATATTTATCTATTTTTATTAAATCTCACGTATGTAAAAAAGAGAAATAAATTAGAGGTAGAAATAAAACATATAAAAAGTTAGTAAAAATGAGTTTTTTCTCCACTCTTTCCACCGAGGGCCTAATCCGTTGATTTTTGGGATTTACATGCCTGGAAGCTGGAAGCGGGCGCCGGGTTAGTTAAGTAAAAGCCGGACAAGCCGGATAAGCCTAAAAGTTTTTAAGGTTTCAGGCTGCTAAGCCCTTAACAGTTCTACACAACTCAGCCCCTGGACGCTGTTTTGATCGCGCGCCTGTCAAGTCCCGTGAGGGGGATATTTAATCTAACCCATTGATTTTTAACTCAACATAATATCCGTTATGTTGAATAAGTCGGGCTTTTCGTTTGTTTCCTGGGGGTGATCGAAACCGCGATCGCTTCAAACTTTTCGCCGGAGGGGGCGGAGGCCCAATTTTCTTCGCGCTCGCCGGGGGACATCCTGCAACCGGTAAACGCAGGAAAAAATCATTTTGAAAAAATCTACATTTTTCAAAAACTGTTTTTAGAAAAATTTACAAATTTTAAAAATCCATTTTTCGGCACCAAATTGTCTCTCTGAGCGATTTTTATTTTCAAACGATAAAAGACTCGATGAAAGAAAATAAATCGCTTAGAAGCTCAGGATTTTCGTTTTAGGGCGGTTCCAGGGTCAGAGTTAGGCTATACTTTTCCCAAATTGGGACATTGGTTTGATGGTGACGAAACATGAAATTGCATCGTTGGATTGCGCTGAATTCTTCCGGCCGGAGAATCGGGCAAGAACATCCGCGTGCAAAATTCACGGATCGGGAAGTTGAACTCACCCTGTGGCTGCGTGAACAGGGCTTGAGCTTGTCTCAGATTGCACGCAAGATGGAAGTTTCTAAGTCTACGGTTTCCCGCTGGGTTAACGGAACCAGCAGAGGTCAGCCCGCGGCAAGATGGTTAAGGAGCGAGTATGGTACGCAAAACTGCACAGGAAAAGCTTGAGGCGCTTTACCCGCAAGGCAAGCCCGATCCGCGCTACACTCCGAAGACCGTGGAGCAGGCCGTCAACCACATTGCCGGAGCCAAAAAGCCGCCCAAAAACAGCCGAGCCACTTGGGAGCAGCGGTGCGCATTAAGCGAGAAAGTTAAGCCTTTGTACACCAAGCCCGTCACGTCCGTCCCTGAGGTTCCTGTCGGGTTTAAGTGGTCTGCTGAAAGGGACGAGCACTTGTTTGATTTTTTGATGCAGGGCGGAATTATTCGCGTCTGGCTGGACATGGCCGGCCTCACGTATTCGGATATCAACCGCCGCAAGAAAAAAGATCCCACGTTCGCCGCAAAGTACGACGAGGCAAGGTCTCTCGGTATGGACGCCTTAGCTGACGAAGCTCTTCTGATCGCCTCAACCCCGATGGATACCGAGGAGGTTGCGGAGACAACGCTTGCCGACGGAGGCAAAGTAGTAGTCCGCAAAAAAGGCGACAATACTTACGCTCGAAAGCTCGCCTTTTACAGTAGAGTGGAGCTCCTCAAGAAGTGGGCGCCGGACCGTTACGGCGAGAAAATCTCTGTTGATGTCACAGACAAAAGAGCCGCGGCAATTCTCGCGGCTCGCAGGAAACTACAGGGGTTGGACTAGCGCTCATGGAACTACGCAGATAGCGAGAGTTTAGCTACCAGTACCCCAATAATTCCGAAGTGGAGAGGTACCTCATCATCTGGGTTTTCGTCAAAGACTAATGTACCGGGTTCAAAATAGTTATTCATCTGTTCGGCGGGGACGTATTCCTCAAAAGTCTGATGAAAAACTACGCGCCTTACATCGAGAGCAGGGTCTCCCATGTCGTGGCGGTAGATCACTGCAACGATATCGCCGCTTTTTGCGTAGTTCTTTTCTGTAACTTTTCTAAAGTATAAAAATTCACCTTTTTTGATTTCGGGGTACATAGCGTCGTCCGGCGCAACAACACAAAAGTCTACGAGATTACTGAGGTCCTGATCGGGCAGACCTGGGATCCAAAGGATATCCTCTCGAGACAATGCCTTAGTTTCGTCAATATTTCGGTTATTCAGCCAATGAGCGGTGTCGGCCGTGATCAAGGGAATTCTTTTGTTGGGAACGGCTTTGAGTACAGGATCATTGCTGAGTAACTTGTTGTATTTCTGTTCTCCAACCAAGTTTTGGATTGTTGTGTCCAGAGCTAGAGCTATTGATGCTAGCGTTGCCGGTCGTGGGTTTGCTTTGCCTGAGATAATTCTGCCGACCGTCGACGGTGGCATGTCGCACATTTTTCCCAAGGCATAGGCGGTGAGGCCTTTCTTGTCCATCAACTGTTTGATTTTCGTACTTATGGGGTTAGGAACTTTCTTTGCGGTTGCCATAATGAAATCCTTTGCGTTTTAGTGTTGCAAATAAATTTTAAATACAAACCTAGTCAAATTTCAAATTATGAGCTAATCTAACAAACACATAAACAAACACATATAAATGCACATAATTATGAGAGGCTGGAGTATGAAAGAGTTGGAAAGAGTGAGGTTTGAAAATTCACGATCCTTAGTTAATAAGTTGTTGGTCCTGGGGCGATCGCCAAATAGTATTGCGGCAGCCGCCGGTGTGTCTGTTCAGCACATTTATGGAGTCCTCAATGGGAAAAGTAGTTTTGGGTTTAAGGTGCTTGAAAGAGTTCGAAAATATTACGAATCTGAGTTAAGACATGCGGCGGAAATCCATCACATAGAAGAACGATTAGGTGACCGCCAATGACAGGATCGTATATTCGAGAAATCGGGCCGAAGCTCATCGATCTAGGCTATCAGGTCTGCGCAGTTACCTCAGGAGAGAAAGCTCCGAGGTACAAGGATTGGAACTGTGAAGGTGGTTTAACTAAAAAGCAGTGCGAAGGCTGGGATCCTAGTTGCGGCGTGGGTGTGTTGTGCGGAGTAGGCGAGAACCCGATCTGCTGCATTGACGTGGATGCCCCCGATCCTGCGGTCAGCGCAGAGATGCGGAAGTGGCTGGAAAAGGAGTTCGACTTCGAGTACAGACTTTTCGAGCGCGTCGGTCAGGCCCCTAAGTTTGCGCTGATATGCAGGGCAGAAGTCGCAGGTATCAGCAAAATCGCAACGGCTAAATATGTTCGCGAGCCCGATGATGAGGATGAGATTGGCCAGCGCCTGGAGTTTTTAGGAAAGGGGCAGCAGTTTTGTGCCTACCACATCCATCCGGAAACAAATAAACCCTACACATGGCCGGAGGTATCGCTTATAGAAAGCCCTGCGGCTGAACTTCCGGTTATTACTCGTGAGCAGATTCGCAAGATTAAAAACGCTTTTGAGGAGATCTGCGCGAGACTGGGCTATGTTCGGAAGCAAAGCAAAAGCGAAGAGGTGTCTTCGGACTCGGATGAGCTTGACGAAATTGACTGGGGCGACTCGTCGACACTGAGTAAGCTTACCGTAGAGCAGGCCAAAGAGTATCTTTTCGGTTCTGAATTTGATGTCAGCAGTTACGAGGATTGGCTCAAGGCCGGTATGGCGCTGCACAACCATTTTGACGGAGACTACGAGGCGCTGAAGCTCTGGGATGAGTGGAGCTCAAAGGCGAGCAACTATGCCGGGTTTGAGGACTGCGAGAAGAAGTGGAACAGCTTCAAAGAAGAAAGCGACAAACGAGTAAAAATCGGGTCGATCATTGCAAGTTATAACCACAACCCGGAAAACTTCAAAAAGAAGGTTTACATCCGTGTTCTTGCTGAAAGGGTCTATCTTCGCCTTAGAACAACTCTTAAAAAATATAGATCTCTGAGAGACAAGTGGGCGAGGTTCAGAGGGTCTCATTGGTGTGAATGCGACCGACAGGATGCTATCGGCGTAATCCGTCCGTGTCTTGAAGACGAGTACATCAGCTACATCAAGGAAAGCAAAATTCCTGAACAGCGCAAAGGGCGGGTCAAACTTTTTGAGGCTTATCAAAAAGGCCCAATGAGATATCTCAACGAGGTAGTGAACCTATTTCCGAGTTTCCACGTGGACGAGGCGGTAACGGCAGATGACTTCGACGCTGATCCAAGGTATTTCGGAGTTTCGAACGGAGATATTGATCTTGAAAACGGCGTGTTTCTACGGCCTGATCCAGGCCGTATGGTCTCGAAGTTTTCGAAAGTTAATTACGACCCGAAGAGTACCTGTCCGCTCTGGAGGAAAACGCTCAGTGAATGTTTGGTGTACGAAGATGTCGTCGAGTTTTTCCAGCGCCTTGTAGGGTATGCAGCTATGGGGAAACCAAAGGAGAACAAGATTATTTTTCTCCATGGCTATGGCAACAACGGCAAGTCCACCGTGATGTCCGTGCTGCTTGAAGTCTTTGGCGCCTTAGGCGTCACTGTTCGTCCCGAGGTGTTGGTTTCCTTGTCTGAGAAACGGTTCAACACCAGCGGCCCGACGCCAGAGATTATGCGAATGAAGGGGGCAAGAATTGCTGTCGCAGAGGAGCTCCCTGAAAAGTCAAAAGTGAAAAGTGAGGCACTCAAGCGCCTAGCCGGAACCGAGACGCTAGTAGCCCGAAACATGTACGAGGCTCCAGTGGAGTTCAAGCCGACGGCAACTATGTTCCTTTGCACAAACCATCTTCCGTCGGTCGAGGATGACGGAGAGGGTTTGTGGAGAAGACCGGTATTGATTGAATTTCCAAGGAACTTCAATACTGATAGGGAAGTAAAGAAGGATCCGAATTTAAAGGACAAACTCTTGGCTGAGGCCCCGGGGATACTAAATTGGGTTATAGAGGGAGCCATGCGTTACAAGCAAGAAGGACTGGAGCTCCCAAAGAGGCTCGAGTATGCCGTAAAGACTTGGAGGGGAGAGGAGGATTTTGTCGGTACGTGGATAGAAGAAAATCTTGAGAAGACGGACGCAAACCAAAAAATCCCGATGAAAGATGTTTATTCCAATTTCAAGCTTTGGGCGATCGAGTGCGGGTTGGACAAGCGCAGCTCTGCTTGGCTTGTTCGAAGGTTAAAGGAGCGGGGCTATACGATTAAGCTTGGGGCCAAGAAATATAACTACTTATACGGAATGAAATTACGAGAAGATGAGGAGGAAATCGAATGGTAGATGTTAAAGGTGTTACTTCAGAGGAAGTTGTTGCGCTGATGGCTCAGCAGCCGTTAGCACTTAGAAAGAGGATTACGGAAACTTTGGAGCACGGAGTCGCAGGAGACAGAGACGCTGTTGACTGGATAGATGGAACACCTGAGTCACGGAAGGACGCGGTAAGAAGGCTCATAAAGGAAGCTACAGACGATGGCACCTCTTTAGAAAGCGTCAAGCTCCGATGTCAAGGTATGAACTGCCTGCTTCTTTGTCTCGGCGAGCTAGTTAAGGACTCCAAAGCTGTGATTGAAGAGCTTGAGCAGAAGGAGAAAGAACAAAAGCATAGTTATGGGCCGTGGGTAGGCTCGCGTTATGAGTGGTGAAGGTAGTTAGGCAGATAATCTCAGTCATCATCGGATGGCAGGCCGGAAAGACGGCCGTTTTTGTTGCCGTTGCATTGAGAGCAATTTGTTCTCTCATACTGTTCCCGAAAAATAATCGGGATCAGTATGAGCAAAAGGATTGAGGAAATTTTTAACGAAGAGCTGGCGCGCTGCTACGCGGACCCTCTTCGTTTTGTTCTCTGGGCGTTTCCTTGGGGTGAGACGCCTGAGACTTCAGTGGTAAGACTTAAGGAGCCATGGTCTAAGAAATATCCGAGATTTAAGTACGGGCCGGACGCTTGGGCCTGCGAGCTTTTAGAAGACATAGGAAAAGAGGTCCGGGTCAGAAAATTTGACGGGGCCCACGCGGTGGAGCCCCTGCGCTATGCGATTGCATCCGGTCACGGCATCGGGAAGAGCTGTATCACGGCTTGGCTCGTCTGCTGGATATTGGCGACGCGCCCCGGCTGTAAAGGTGTCGTAACCGCAAACACGGCCAACCAGCTGGAGACGAAAACTTGGGCTGAAATCCGCAAGTGGTTAAAGCGTTCTTTAGTGGCTGATATGTTTGAAATTAAGGCCACCTCTATAGAATCAAAAGAGTCTCCCGAGTCTTGGCGAGTGGATGCGCTGACCTGCAAGGAAGAGAATGCCGAATCTTTTGCCGGTCTGCATGCGGCGTCCTCTACTCCGTTCTACATTTTTGACGAGGCCTCTGCCATCCCCGAAGCAGTCTACGAGGTTGCTGAAGGCGGTCTTACCGACGGCGAGCCGATGATGTTTTTGTTCGGCAACCCAACTCGATCCTCAGGAACTTTCCACGCTTGTTTTAACAACTACAAGAAAAAGGCTTACTGGAACCTGCGCAATATCGACTCCCGCACGGTTGAGATTACAAACAAAGAGCAGATCGAAAAGTGGAGACAGGAGTATGGGGAAGACTCTGACTTTTTCAGAGTACGTGTCAGAGGGGAGTTTCCTTCGGTTTCTTCAATGCAGTTCATTCCGACGGATGCAGCAGAGGAGGCCACCGTCCGAAGGCTTGACCACAACACGGCTACGGCCGCAATTATTGGCGTAGATGTCGCGCGCTTCGGTGACGACGACTCAGTGATCTACACACGGATAGGGAAGGGCTATTTGCCGATAAAGCGTTTCCACGGTCTCTCGACCACAGACCTTGTAGCCAAAGTCAAAGTTCATTTTGAATCCGTAAAGAAACTCGGGTTTCCTGCTGACCGTATCTACATCTTTGTCGATGAGGGCGGAGTAGGCGGGGGCCCTAAGGACATGCTCAGGGATGACGGTTACCCGGTCAGAGGTGTGCAGTTTGGCGAAAAGGCCGACGACCCGCAGACTTATTCGCGAAAGCGAGAGGAGATGTGGGGCCGTATGAAACAGTGGCTCAACGATGGAGGCACGATTCCTAACGACAGAGATCTCGTTGAGGATCTGATCGCGCCTGAATACGACATTCTCCCGGGAGGTCAGGTCAAGCTTGAGACCAAGAAAGAAATGAAAAAGCGGGGCCTCAGATCGCCGGACGCGGCCGACGCTTTAGCACTTACCTTTGCCTTCAAGATCGAAGAGTACGTTCCGCTCGGAGAGTTGAATATGCGCAGACAAAGCATGAGCAGGAGAGACTTTGACCCTTTCGGGTGCTTGAACCAGAGAGGTTGGGGATGATTGAGATAAGGCACACAACATTTGAAGAGTTGTTCCATGCGGAGGGCTTTCGCGAATTGGTCGACGAGTATTCCTCTGAAACAGCCAACAAGGCGATCGGGGATCCGCAGGTTCAGTTTGATCGTTATCGAAAACTTGAATACACGGGGTCTTTGTATTGCATTGCGGCGTTTGACGAGAAAAAAGTAGTCGGTGTCGTCGGTCTTTTAGTTGCCGAATCTCAGCACTACCCGTTTCCGATCGTGGCCGTGGAGTCCTTCTATCTTCGAAAAGCTTGGCGTAAGGGGCGTACAGGCCTGCGCCTGCTCAAAGAGATTAAACAAACCGCCTGGACCCTCGGAGCGCCCGGGTGTTCCTTCATGGCGCCGCCTGAGACACCGTTGGATAAGCTTTGTCAGTGCCTCGGTATGACCCACACTCATAACGCTTACTGGTGCAAATGTGATGAATGCAATTGAGAACATGGGACCGATTACTCCTCAGGTCAATGAGTTATTTGAGAAGTTATGCGCTGAGGTTGAGAAGTATCCGAAACCAAAGATAAAGACGGAGCACCATCTTCACGCCGGTGTGTACTCCCGAACTATTTATGTACCGGCCGGATGTGTCGCAGTCGGTCTGAAGGTGAAACTCGCAACTCAGCTCATCTGCGCGGGTCACTTTCAGCTTACCGATGGTTCAGAGACGAAAGAGTTTAAGGGCTACCACGTCTTTGATGGGTTCGCAGGAAGAAGAGCGGCAGTGTATGCCTTCACCAATTCGGCCTTCACGATGCTTTTTGCGACAAACGCTAAGACCGTGGAGGAGGCGGAAGAGGAGTTTACAGATGAGCCCGAAAGGCTCTTAACAAGAAAGGAGAAAGAATCATGTCAGGTGCAGCAGTAGTAGGCGCGGTGACGGCGGCTGTGACCGCGGGTGCGTCCATTTACTCCAGCCGCCAGCAGTCTAAAGCGACGAAAAAAGCGGCGGACCAGCAAGCTAAATCAAGTGCTCAGCAACTCAACCAGCAACAGCAGGAGTTTAACAAGGCTCACCAAAACGAGGTAGACGTAGCCTCGATCCTCGGGGCGGCTGATAACGGTGACAGCTCTTCGACGATGTTGACCGGCGCCAGAGGCGTTGGCCGCGATCAACTCACCCTCGGCGGTATTCCCTCTCTTCTCGGAGGCTGATATGGAGACGAGTCTGCGCAAGCAATGCGCCCACCGCTGGCAATCCCTAAAGGATGAGCGCTCCTCTTGGATGCCGCATTGGCAAGAGATTTCAGAAGTTCTGCTGCCGAGGGCCGGGCGCTTCCTTGTGACAGACAACAACAAGGGGGATAAACGGCACCGAGCGATTCTTGACAACTCCGGGACAAGAGCGCTCCGAACGCTTTCAGGCGGCATGATGGCGGGCATGACCTCTCCCGCACGCCCTTGGTTCCGGCTTACGACAAAGGACCCCAAGCTGGACGAGGCCTATGCAGTCAAGGAGTGGTCAAGCAAGGTCACCACTTTAATGCAGATGGTCTTTAATCAGTCCAATACTTATCGTGCGCTGCAGATGGCCTATGAGGAGTTGGGGGCTTTCGGAACTACAGCGGTTGTTTTGCTCGATGACTTTGACTCGGTTATCCACTGCATGCCGTTAACAATCGGTGAATTTGCTTTGGCGACGGACGCTCGAGGAAACGTCAATACGCTTTATCGCGAGTTCCGTCTGACGGTCTCAGCACTTGTTGCGGAGTTCGGCTATGCGAATGTGTCTCCCGAAGTTCGAAAGCTCTACGACAAAGGAGAGTACGACGAATGGGTTGACGTTGTGAACGCGATCGAACCGCGGGATTATCGAGATATTTCTGCGAAAGATGCAAAAAACATGCCGTACCGCTCGGTTTATTTTGAGAGCAGAACAGCAGATAAGACTTACGGCGGTGTTCTCAGGGAGTCAGGGTTTAACCAATTTCCGGTCTTGGCGGCCCGCTGGAACGTGACGGGCGGAGACATCTACGGAACCGGCCCTGGCATGGAAGCCCTGGGGGATTTGCGACAGCTTCAGCAGGAACAGTTCTACAAGTCCAAAGCGATTGCTTTGCAGGCGGACCCGGCTGTTGTCGCGAGTGCAGATATGCGGAATCAGGAGGCGAATCTTGTCCCCGGCGGTGTTATCTACGCAGACAACGTTGCGCAGGTTCAGGCGATTCGAGCCGCCTACGAGGTCAATCTCCGTCTGGACTATTTGGTACAGGATATTCAGGACACCCGGCGCCGCATTGATGAGGCCTTTTACAAGGATATTTTCTTGATGATTACGGGAATGCCGGCCTCTCAAAGAGCTACAGCCACTGAGATTGCTGAGCGGCACGAGGAAAAAATGCTCATGCTCGGACCTGTTCTGGAACGACTGAACGCTGAGCTCAACGATCGGTTGATCTCCATGACCTTTGACCGGTTGGTCCGAGTGGGTCTGATTCCGCCTGTCCCGCAGGAGTTGGAGGGTGTCGATTTAAACGTTGAGTTTGTTTCCATTTTGGCTCAGGCCCAAAAAGCCGTTGCTACAAACTCTGTCGACAGATTTACTCAGAACCTCGGACAGCTTATCGCGTTCAAACCCGAGATGGCTGACAAATTCGACGGCGATTACTGGGTGGACTACTACTCGGATGTTCTTGGTCTTGACCCTCGTCTGATTGTTCCAGGCAAACAAGTTGCGATCATCCGACAGCAAAGAGCAGAGGCTCAGGCACAGGACAAGCAGCTTGCAAATGCAGAGCAGGCCTCGGCGATTGCTAAGAATTTAGGCGCTGCTCAGCAGAACGTTCAGCCAATTCCCTGTCTTTGACACCTAAATCACTGGGTCCCTAAGGCGACTCCGTCTTTAATTTAGTTTTTTAACAGTAAAACTCCCCTCCGGATTTTTATTTTGTCGTTCGCTAGATTTGGTAAACAGCGCCCAGAGCTTCCTTGTCGGTATCGAAGCGCGTCTTCAGGCAGTGTGCAAGCTCATTCTTGTCTGCTACGGGCGGCAGAGGAGTTAAATCTACGCAGTTCATGATCCGGCTTAGGTCTGTCTCTTCGTACAGGTGTATTGGTGCATGCGGATCATCGTCCTGCGGCCGACGCAGAATTTGTCTCAACGGCCTGTAAAGAGCGGGCTGTTCTTTATCCAGCTGAACCGACAGTTTGGCAGTGTTGAGCGCTGCCAGTATTTGTTCTGTCGTCATTGGGTGGCCTGCAAGCTTGAGCTTCTTGCTTAATATTCGAAGCAGGATGAGGGCCAGAACGCAGATCAAGACCTGTGCCTCAATGTGTTCATCCGTGTAGACGTACATCGGTCTTAAATTGAAGTTTGTCTTCATAATCCGGAAGCATTGTTCAATCTGCGCCTGCTTTTTGTATTGTTCGATAATCTCCCAGCCGGACAGTTCTTTCTTTTCTTTCGGCGGAAGTTCTACCCATTCCTTGTCGAACTCTCGGGAGTCTTTAAACAAATAGGCGTAATAGCCGGCGAGTTTCTTATCTTTAGCGAGCTTCTTCTCGTTGATTTTCTGAGCTTTATTTTTTCCGGTCTCAATGTACTTTTTCCAACCGAATGCGGCCAATGGGAGCTTGGCATGATGAGCAACAGCCTCTCTGGCCCCTTGTTCATGCATTTCAATTTTGAACATGTCTTCCCGATACCGTTTCTCACTCCAGCCAATGACCATCCGGTAATCGGTTTGAACGACTCCGTCTTCATCGACGAGACTTGAAGGAATGATTTTTATCTTTCGTTCTTTTTCCTTATCCCACTCCCAACCTGTGTCTTTAAGCCACTCATCAACAGAACTTTGCTTGGCTTTGGATAAACTGTGCGCCAGCAGGAAGCCCTGATTTTCTTTGACCAGTCGGCTCAGGTTTGCATTCGTGTTCAGTCCGTTGTCTGCAACAACAACGGCGTTTGTAATCTTGTAAGTTTTAGCGAGTTCATCGATCGAGCACTTCATCGTCGTCTTTTCCGAGCTGTTGCCCGGATAAACTCTGAAGTCGATGGGAATTCCGTCTCTGTCAACAACCATCGCGATAGAGACAATCGGATCCTTTCTGCATTCTTTCGACGGGCCTCTCATGCGCAAAGAGCTTGTTCTGTTTCTTTCAAGCTTCTCAATGAGCTGTCTTTTTTCCTCCAGAGCGGCTTCTGAAGGAAGCGCACTGAGCTGCTTTTCCACTTCCATTGCCCACTGATGCTCATCGTCCCAGACCGTTTCGAACCAAGTATTCGTAACGTCGTAAAAGACCACGGATAAATCACGAGGCATGGCTTGATTCAAAGCTTTATTAAGACCTCGCAGGATAGGTTTTCTGATTCGGGCGGCAAAGGAGAGCATCCTGTAAAGGCTTTTTAAATTAGTCTCTGCCAATGAGTTTCCAAGCCAATTCGTTTGAGAACGGTAGTGTTTCAGATGCGAACTCGGGGAGACGATTCTGTTGACAATTGTCTGCCAGAGCAGAGCCTCTGCATCAAATTCAATATCGGTCTTGGACTGCTGATAACGGATCAACGCTTTGAGTTTGAGTGTTTCATTCCAGATTGGTTTGAGGATGTAGTTTGCGTAACAAAGCACCGGCTCTCCGGCATACGGAAGACAGGGACGTTTCTTCGGAATTTCTTCCAGGAGCTGCTTTGTTCTCTCGGTGGCCTGATTGGGTGCGGACTTCTTCTTTAGTTCAGCGCGGAGCTTCTCTAAAGCCAGAGGATCTTTAGCAAGCAACTCTGACTTACTTCCCAAGGCTTTTCCGATGCAGCCTTTTGTGGACTTTTTCCCGGACTTAGTCGTATAGACGATTGAATAGCCTTCGTAGAGCCGGTCTCCTCGGATTACTAAATACATAACGATCCTCGCTGTTGTGCACACCTAATTATACCATAATTCGCTATAAGTTCGCTATCATAAAATAATATTAAAGGTGGGCTAAAAAATTCCGGAGCTCTCTTAATGAGATACTCCGAAAATTTTCAAGGTCTATTTAGCTGTCAAACGCAGGAATAAGTTAAACTAACTGTTTTTTGAGGGGATATTTATCCTATAAACCAATAAAAAACGCTCTATGGGTGCATAGAAATGGAAATAATTTAGTTGTTTTTTATGGTATACGCCTAGAGCGACAAGTGTTGTAATACGCTCTCAAAGCGGGAAAAAGGATAGGAGGGTTAATTTAGTTGTAGGTTGACTAAATTTAGATGATCTTAGGGGTTAACTTTTTATTAAGGGTGTTCCAACCGGAAATACCTTTATGTGGACATCCTTGTTTGGAGAAAATATTCTTCAGCTTAAAGAGGAGAGAGGAAGGAAATTACCTGTCTGAATCGTGTGCGTCGGAGGACGGATCGACCCATATGGTGAACGGTTTTCTGATTGAATATAGAGATAAATAGAAAACTATTTTGAGAAACTGAAAAAAGCAAAAATAGAAAACGGCCTTATGACAGGCCGTTTTTCGGGGGCGTTACACAAAAGCAATCTAACAAAAATGCTTTTGAATGAAATTGATCGAGAGTACCCGCGGAAAAGGGCGGGTACGAGCCGATAGTTACATTGTTAATACAGCCCTATGATTTTCCACCAAAGCATACCGACTGCAAAAACGATAATGACACTTGCGGTAACTAGAACAAAATTGATTTTGTAGAACCGGGGTCTTTCAAAGAAACCCTGCCCAAAGTAGATCGGGCCAGGACCGCCGGCATATTCTGTAATGCCCCACATGAAGTTAGAGAAAATGGCAAAGCAGACGGCAACCATCAGCGGAGGTGCGCCGGCTCCGATTGCCACAGCGGCAAACGGGACATACATCGCCGGTATCTGCAATTTCTTTTAAATCAACAAATTAAAAGAAAATTAAAACTGTGGTGCCTTGAATGTACCTATAAATCCTAAGGATTTTTTTGGTCTTGATATTGAAATTGTTCGCGGTACAAAATTACCAAAAATCTCCGAAATCTGATTATCGTTAAAATTTAATTGTTTTAAACATAAATAAAAACAAAATAAAAACGATTTTTAAAGATCTCACAAAATATTATTTCGAGATGTATCTTTGAATCTTAACTCATCACAGTATCTATCAATATCGGTAGCTTTCCAATATCTTTTGCTTAAATCGAAAGGCTTTGGAAAAGCAGGATTTTTAAGTTGCTGTTTCAAAGAAAATGTCGAAATATTTAAATAAGCAGCCATATTGGACGCATCCAAAACGCAAGCTTCTTTGGCTTTTCCGTCTGTGATAATTCTTTGAGCATTACAAAGTGCCAGGATTTCAGAAAGTTTCCATCTTTTGCTTTTACCAAAAACGACAGCTTTCGGAAAATCCGGCTTTCGACTGGCGGCTTTAAAAATATTCGCACCAATATCCAGAATCAACTCAGCATTCTTTTGAGAAATCCAACCGGGAAGACATCTGTTGGAAAGTTTCGATTGAAGTGATTGGTTGTTGCTCATGACTCGAAATCAGATCGTTTTTCTTAAGAAAATTTTAATATACATCCAAGTTTTCAATAATAGGAAAACAGGATTTAAAGAAAATCCGAAGCATTGGCTCTCGGGGAAAATCGCGTTTTTGAATCTCCTAGATATTCCGATTAACCCCAGGAGGCTGCCAAGAAAATCAAATGAGAACAACCTAATGCGTCACACATTATCCTTAAAAATCAGATGTGTCACACAACATTTGAAAATTCTCAATGCGTCACATTTCTCCTTCAAAAAACAAATGCGTCACACTTTGAAGCGTGTGTGTTATAAATATATGTAATTAAATTGATTGTTTTAAACAATATCAAAATATGAATAAAGAATACGTCCCAATGGGAAAGGTTCTCTTGGCAGGGAGCTCGAAAGACAGAAAAATCGCTATGGAGGGCATTACTCCGGTAGCGATAAAAAATCACGAATTGAACTCTCTTGAAGCGGCAAACGACTTCTTAAACCGGTACTTGGTCTCGCTGGTGGCCGAAGCTCAATATCACATCACTTCATGCCAGACCGCTTTGGCCGGACTGAACGATGAACAAACGGAGTTCAGAAAAAAGTGCATGATTTATCCGCGTCTTCAAATCTACAAATCGGCAGGCAGGGCCTTCCGAATTGAGTGGGCAAAGTTCATTCTCTACAAAAAGAAGGGCGGTCAGGGAATCGGGAAGACTACGGCCAGAATCCCTGCTGAAAAGATTCGCTATCCCATATCTAAATTCAACGAAGCTCCGACCTGGGCGCTGAAGATCATTCTTGAGTACGAAGATAAATTCGTTGTCATCCGCCAGAAATACCAAATTTACAAGGATGCCAAACGACAGGTTGAGAGCCTGATAAGGCTTTATAACGTTGACTTGGAAAACAAAAATTACTCAACCGACCCGGTAAATTCCCCGGAATTGTTTCAGCTTAAAACCCCTAATTTGATTGATTGAAACATTAACAAAAACTATACTAAGATGATACAAATGGTTACTTGCATATTCCCTTGGAGAAAAAATGGAAAATGTGCAAACAAAAACCGAGACAAAACCCTCGTCCTCCAAAAGGAGAGCAAGAAGGGCAAGTCCGGTCTTTAGAAAAATCGTCTTAGGTAAACCCGTCAGGCTCGAAGAGATTGACACTCAAGGCACACCGGCAAGAATTGCCGAAAAGGACAGATTGCAGAAACAGGAATTCTCGCTTTCATTGTCCTCGGCAATAATGACGGAGTTTGTTGCCAGAAATCTAAAGAATTTCTTCGGCGACTCGCTTGTCATTTATCAGGTCCTCAGAAACGGGACTGATTTCGTCAATTCCAACCGGGTCGTCTCACCCAAAATCAAAAACGACGCGGTTAAGAATTTGAACGAGACGTTGGACAAGGCGCTCGAAGAGATCAGAGAGATCGAAAAGAACACTTATGAGTTCTTGAGGGCGCGCAAAGTCAAACCTCAAAACCTCGACGATTCTCAAAAATACATTGTCACTTTGGAATACGACAACTTGGCTGACAGAAAACTCCTTGTTGCCATCCAAAAGGCCGACAGTCTTTTATTCCAGCAGGACAGTCTTTACCGGAACGGGGGATTCGGTTTTGACCTTATCAAGGCTGAGGACGAATTGGCTGCTCAGCGGAAACGGATAGTGTCCATTCTTTTGGGCAGTTGCGTTCAGTGTCGAAAGGGCAGAAGAAGCATTCGACAGGCTCAGAAAGACTTCTTTAACGAACAGGAAAAGAAGAAAGCCGAGAAAAAGCAGGAAGAAAAAGAGCTGGCAGAACGCAAACAGGCTGAAAAAGAAGCCCGCGAAAACCGCATGAAAAAAGCGAAAGCTCTTGAAGCGGCCAAAGCCGAAGAAACAACACAAGTTCAAGAAGCCGAAAAAACGGCTCACCAAGAAGAAGTTATCGCACCCGAAAAGGAAACGGGAGAACCTGCCGTGGTTTCGAAAGAAGCCGGGCAAGCGCCGGAAGAAGCAGTTACTGAAAAGTAGCGGAGATTTCTTCACGGCCCCTTTCTTTCGGGGAGTGAGATGTTTTCACGAGACAAATTCGGAATTACCGCATCGGTTCTTAAGCCGGTGATTTTGGCATTTGCCCTGACTGCGGTAATTGACTCTTATGCACAGGATGCAGGGAAGAGTCTGCCCGATTTATCCGCATCGTCCCGTGAAAACACAAGTCATTTATCTCAAAGCAAAACACCGGGCGAAAAATCTGCGCCTTATTCCCTTTCCGTCAGAAGAGTTGCGACTCAGCCGGGTTTCCCGGAGATAGGGGAAAAAGCAGATGCGGTTTTTGCTTCTGCGCTGCAGGTGCAGGGTCAGTCCTTTGATGCCTTGGCTGGACTCTGCGCACCGGAATTAAGTCCCGCAACGGCCTATCGAATCGCGCTTGAGTTTTCAGGCGGGAAGCCTTGGACCGTTTCCATCACAGGCGGTTCGGTTGTCGCCGCCGATTCCGAAGAACACGCTCTTGCCCTTGTCCGGAAACTAAAAGAAAAGGGTAAGTCCGTCTGCATCGGTTTTTTCCAGATACCGGAAGAGGTCATTACTCAATCGGGAAGCGACTTTGAATCCGCTCTGGAGCCGTGCCGGAACCTGAAGATGGGAAGTGAGTTCCTCTTTTCCCGCTACAGGGATTACTTGGGCCGACACGGAATGAATTTCCTTGCAGCCAGACAAGCTCTGGAGGATTTGAGAGCGGCAAGCGGGCGGGGGACCCGCTATACGCACTCAATCGAAAAAGGTGTGTCCGATTTCGGCTCACCGACGGTAACGGTAAAAGTAAGGGCTGTTGGGGACGAATTTAAGCCCGGACAACAACCAGGTAACGGCTTCTCATCGCAGGAAACGAAGAAACCCGACTCGTTTGTTGTCGTGAGGAAAGAAGCCCCGGCAGCCGAAACCGATAAGTCCGAAAACTCCTTCTTGGCAGCCGAAACGCCGGCTGAAAAACCGAAAGCATCAAACAAAAACGAAAGGGTAGCGGTATCTGCAATCAAAGATAAAGCAAACGCAGATGCTCGGGAACGGCTCATAAGCCGCGAAAGCCCTAAGAGACCCAAACCCGAGGTGCTTCAGGCATCTGAAAAAGATTCAATAAAAACACAAAGAAGACTCCGCGAGAAGAAGAACGTTTTCGCAGTCGCGGAGGAAAAAGTTCCGACCGAGAGCGAAAACCCAACTCAAACTTCAATGAGGATCTTCTAATGAGACTTAAAGACGTTCGGGATTGGACAAAAGCCTTGGTCCTATCCTTCTTGATTGTAGGCAGTCAGGCAGCCCTTGCCGCCTCGGGAGCTTCGGCAACCGTGGAAAGTTTCTTCAATGAAATTATGACGGTGATGAAGGCGTGCGCCGTGACGGTTGCAACGTGTGCCGGTCTTTGGAACGGCTACAAAGTCCTTTGGGGCGGAAGAACGCTGGAAGAAATGGCTCCGTTTATCGTCGGTTGCCTGCTTCTCGCTTGCGCACCGTGGGCTGCTGAAACTTTATTGCAGTAACGAAAATGCGACACACGCTTTATTTGGGCTTGGCGCGACCGGCAGTGTTGTTCGGAGTGCCGATGGTGCCTCTGTTCCTTATGGGATTTGCCTGCTTCTTTTTAGCTTTGTGGACAGTCCCGTACTTGGGGCTTATCGGAATTCCGCTTTGGTTTTTGATGTATCGGATGAGTAAAAAGGACGATTTCGTCTTTCGTCAGATAGGTCTTTATCTGAAGCTGACACTGCCTGCGTCCGCGAACAAGAAGATCTGGGGCAACTGCATCAGTTTGTCTCCGAGCGCAGAAAGTAAAGCCGTTTCGAGAATTTTAGTTGGCAACAACATCTCAGCTCAGTAACAGGGAATTGAGAAAGGCAAGCCGGGAAGCGGAAGAGGCCAAACCTTCGGAAGCTTTTCGGCAACCTTAACAAACCACTCAAAGTCATTATGTTTAAAGAAAAACAACGTCAGGCTAAAAACGAACACTCCTTGGGCAACTACATTCCTTATGCCTCTTTGGTGGAGGACGATACGGTAATGCTCAGGGACAGAACGCTTTTGGCTTGTTTCTACATTGAGGGCGTTACTTTTGAGACCAAAAGCAACGAAGAAGTCGAACAAGCCTCTTCGGTCATCAACCGCTTCCTCACAGGACTCGAAGACGACCGCCTGAGTATTCAGATCCACCGAATCAGAAGACCGTTCCAAGACCGGCTGGATCCGTCCGACTGCGGGAATTGGTTTGCGGACAAATTCACCCGAGATTACAACCGGTTCACCGACGGTCACGCGATGATGGCTACCGAGCTTTATATCTCGGTGCTCTTGGGAGAAGAAAAGGAGGAGAAAGGATTTTTCGGAAGGATCACCTCTTCGGTTTCTCAGCAAAAAGAGGAAACCCTTCTGAAGGAAAGACTTGCTCAGTTCCGCCATTACTGCGATCAGTTGGCGATGAGCTTTGCCGACTACAACATTGTCAGACTCAGCAGTTATGAGGACAGAGACGAAGACGGAAATAGTATTGTCTGTTCTTCTCAACTCACATTTCTGAATTTCCTCATCACCGGATGCTGGAGCAAAGTTCAAATTCCGGCCGGGCCTCTTTACGAAGGAATCGGGGCAACTCAGGTCTTTATCGGACGCGACATTCTTCAGCTCAGTTCGTTTTTCGGGAGCAGGTATGTTCAGTCGATTGAGTTGAAAGGATTGCCGGCTGCGGCAAGCTCGGGACTTCTGGATTCCTTGCTGTATCCGGGGAAGACGGACAAGAAACCGTACCCGTTTGTTGAGTCGCAGTTCTTCAAGATCATCCTGCGCAAAAGAGCGCTGAAGGCGATCGAGGATCAGATCAGAAAGCTCAGAACCGCCAATGACAAATCGGAAAGCCAGCGGGAAGAGTTGGTTCTGGCACAGGACTACATTCAGTCCGGAGCTTTCTGTCTCGGAGACTACGCTTACTCGATTTTGGTTTACGGCGACACGGAAGAAGATTGCAGAAGCAATGCGCAGGATGTTTGCACCAAACTCTCAGACTCGGGCTTTGCTCCTTACATTTCAAATCTGGGTGCGGCACCGGCTTACCTCAGCACAATGCCGGGGAATTTCCAATGGTCTCCCCGTCCTGTGAAGATTACGAGTCAGAACTTCTCGGATTTTGCGCCGTTCCACAACTTCTTGCCGGGCAAAAGGGACAACAATCCGTGGGGACAGGCGGTTGCCTTGGTAGTTCAGGCTTCATTGCAGCCGTATTACATCAATCTTCACGCCACAAACCGATTCGCCAATTCTTACGGAGAACCTGATGCAGGTTCAACGGTGATATTCGGACAGACGGGCGTGGGCAAAACAGCTCTTTTGAGCTTTTTAGCAACGAATGCCATGAAGTATGCGGACAAGGATCATAAGTTCTCGATGGTGTTTTTCGACATCGATCACGGTGCGGAAATTCTGGTCAACGCATTAGAGGGCAACTACCTGAGTGTTGAAAACGGGAAACCTACGGGCTTTAACCCGTTCCAGCTTGATCCGACACCGGACAATCTGACGTTCCTCAACGAATTTATGCGACTGCTTCTCAGAGGAAACGGGGCGCCCATTTCCGCTCTGGACGAAGCAAAGCTCGAGGAGGCCATCAACTCGGTAATGAGCATGGATAAGCCTCTAAGACGCCTATCCACCCTGATGCAGAACATCACCGAAGGAAACTCGGCAGAGGAGCGCGAAAACTCCATTCCGAGAAGGCTGGCCAAGTGGTACGGAAGAGGTGCCTATGCGTGGGTCTTTGACAACGTTGAAGACAAGATTGACTTGGAGAGCAAGCGGGTAATCGGCATCGACGGGACGGATTTCCTCGACAACTCGATTACTAAAACACCGGTTGCTTTCTACCTTCTGCACCGCGTCAAGCAAATCATCGACGGCCGCAGAGGAATGATCTTCATGGACGAATTCTGGGCTTGGCTAAACGACGAGGCTTTCCGAAAGTTTGCCGAGCAGGAATTAAAGACGATCCGTAAGAAGAACGCGATTATGGTCTTTGCGACGCAAAGTCCTTCGGACGTTCTGAACAATCCGATTGCAAGAACCGTTGTCGAGCAGACTTCGACTCAGATCATGCTGCCCAACGAAAAGGCCGACGAGGAAGAGTATGTGAAGTTTTTCAAGGCCACGCCCGAGGAATACCACATCGTCGTCAAACTTCCGGCTAAGAGCCGATTCTTTCTTGTGAAGCAGTTGAATTCTTCGAGTCTTGTTCGGCTGGATCTGAGCAGCTTTTCAGACGAGATGACGGTGTTCTCTTCGACAACGGTAAACGTTGAGATCATGCACGAAGTGCGTGAAGAGCTGAAGAGAAACGGAGTGGAGGACAAACCCGAGAATTGGCTTCCCGTTTTCTATGAAGCCGTTCGAGCGAACAAACAACAGAAAAAACGGACATTAAGTACGAAACGATAGTCCCCAGGAAAACTTAAGGAAAAAGGATATGGAACAAGGAAACACAGACAGACTTCTCGAAGTGCTTGCGGATCTGGGCTACGGCTCGGTGGAAGAGTTCTTCGATTACTTTCCCTACGACAAGATTTTCAACGAACTTTGGCAGGGCGAGCTGGAAGCAAACTCGCTGACTGAAATTGCTTTTGCCGCGCATATTTCAGCGCAGTACGCAATGCAGTTTGCGCCGACCTTTACCAAGGTTGAAGAATTTATGCGGGGAGACAACGAGATCAACGCCGAGGTTTACAACTTTGCGAATTTCCTCGGGTTTGCCTCGGGCGCTCTTTATGCCGTAACCGACTTGCTTCGGGCCGATATGACAGACGTAAAAGCCGTGGTAGATGAGCAAAGCCCTTATATGCGCTCTCTTTTCTATCAATGCCTGGTCTTCTTAAGCCACCTGAAGGCGGTTTACCAAGATTTGAAGCAAGGGCCGGATCACAAAGCGTGCCTCCAAAGAGCCGCGGAAAACACCGACCGGCTGTTCCCTTATCACTTGTACTCAAAGGAGACGATGTGAGCTACATCAGAAACTTTATGCAAAGACATCAGGCTTTGAATCTTCACGACGAAAATCCGGATTACAGGATGGTGGTCGAATGCGCCTTTGAGGAATACCAAGAAGCTTTTATCAAAGGATACGCGACGCAGGAAGATGTTCAGTTTGTCGCGGTTTTGGCAATCACCATGACGCTGACCGCCAAGCACTTGTTCCTGAAGCTCGGAGACGGAGCGCCTTACTTGGCAGCCGCAGATCTGGGACGAATCTACTCGATTTCTCAAAGCACGGTGGCCGCCACCAACAGAATCCTTCTTCAGAAACTTGAATTGAAACCTCTTGCAGATGCGGAAGGAGAAGTGCTGATCCAGACGGCTGTGGTTTTGGATTTTCTGCGCTCCCTGAACGAATGGGTCATCTCCTACGGTCATGCGCCGGAGACCCGAAACATCATCACGCAAATCATTCCTGTCGCCATCGGGCAATACATTCTTTTGGACTGCATGGAGAAAAACTAGAAAAATTTTCGGAGAGAAAAAATGAAATCAAATCTCAAGCCGAACAAAATCATCGGAGCATTGACGCTCAGTCTTACCGTGATCGGTACGCCCGCTTTCTCTGCGGGCATTCCGACCATTGACGCCACCGCCATTACTCAGGCGATTATGACGCTCGAACAGCTCCACCGGGAGTATGAGCAGCTCGTGAAAACCTACGAAAACCAGGTGAAGCACTTCAATGCAGTGACCGGTATCAGAGACATCAACCGCTTTATCAACTACGGCAACAAGTTCACGGAGTTTCTGCCGGACAACCTGAAAACCAGCATCCAGAGTTTGGGGAAGTACGGCGCAAGCGCCATGACGCCCGAGGTGCGCTCTTTGTACAACAAATTCGGTATGGGAGATCGGTGCAGCAGATACACCACCCGATTTCAGGAAACCTGTTACGCGAGAGCCGCAATTGATGCGACAAGGCTTTATTCAAGCATCGCGGGAGCAGAGGCTGCCAAGCAGATCGCCGAGGAGCTGAAGGAAAAGACCGAGCAGGGATTTGCCAACGCCAATGACCTGAAAGGCGGCACGGAACTGATCGCGGCCAATCAGCAGTACAAGGCCAACCTTGAGCTGATGAAAGAAAACTATTCGAAGAATATGCGGACCTTGGACGAGCAAATGAAGATCATCGAAGCAAAAGAAGAACTTTTGCGCCAGGAAGCTCTCCTCGGAAAAGTGGCCGCCAATCCTTAAAGGAGTAAATCCATGCCTTCCGGAACCCCGGCAGCCGAATACTCACTCGTTAATTTCGGCGCTGACACCGAAAATGTGCTGAACAATTGGATCGAGCCGGTAGCGCAGAGTCTCATGGACGGCGTAAACGGAATCATCATTACCGTTTTCACCGTCTGGCTTCTCTGGCAGGGCTACCGTTTTCTCTGGGGCGAGTACAAGAGTTCGAAAGAATTTCTTTGGTCGCTGATGAAAGGCGGATTCATTGTCATTTTGGCGGTGACGATGGATTTGTATTCCCAATACATCATCGACGGCGTTCAGCATCTCGATTCCTGGCTGATCGGCTGGCTTCCGAGCACAAGCGAAGCGGCAAACAAATCCGTCTGGCAGTCCATTTCAGACCTGTGGACAGTCGGCTGGGACGGCATCAACAAATACTTTGACTTTGCAATGGACTTGGCCGGCGTAACCACGTCTGCCGGATGGATTGCCTTGATTTTGGGTCTTACGGGCTACTTCCTGCTTGCGGTTTTCCTGTGTGCAGTGATTTTCGGTGCCGTTCTTACGCTCCTGATTGCGAAGTTCAGTATTGCTTTGCTCGTGGTGACAGGCCCCATTTTCATCGCCTGCGGACTTTACGCCACCACCAAAGAGGTCGCCATGAGCTGGATCAGAAGTCTGATTGCCAACTGTCTGACGATTTTCTTTCTGGCGCTCATCATGAGTTTGGTTTCTTCTCTCATGGAAGGGCAGTGGAACCTCTTAAGTGAAATCGTTGCGGCTCCCGACCTCACGATTGACGACTCCGGAAAGATGATGGTTTGCTTCAAAGCCATTTTCCTCATAGGTATTTCTTCCTTTGCCCTCTGTTTCGTTATGAACAGTCTGGCAAAAATCGCCCAGTCGCTGGTGGGAGGAGCCGCGCTGAGTGCGGGCGGTTGGGGTGCCACAGCTCCGTTCATCGCCGGATTCAGTACAGCCACGAGACTCGGTAAAGTGCCGCTAAAAGCAGGTTTGGGTTTGGCGGGACAAGGCGTTATGCAGGCGGGCAAATTGGCTGCCAAGGGAGTCGGAAAAGCCGCAGGTATGGGTGCTTACGGAATCGGTGCCGCAACGAACGCTGTCAAAGGATCGGGCAGCTCTTCCGGTGTTTCCTCCCTTAAAGGCGGCCTGAGTCGCGCCGCTTCGGGAATAGCCGGATGGTGGAACGGCGTGCCCTCCGGTTCAGGCGCAACGGGTTCTTCCGCTTCTTCGGGTTCATCCGGATCGTCGTCTTCTTCGCTGGGAGCAAACTCCGCGGGTACGGGCGCTTCCGCCGGAAGCCCGGGAATGCCCGGTTCAGTAGGGCCGGCGGGCAGTTCGGGACCGGCAGGAAGTGCGGGTCAAGCCGGAAGTGCCGGTCAAGCGGGTTCGCCGGGAGTTGCGGGCAGTAACGGGGTTGCTGGTGCAGCAGGCGTTGCCGGAGCTGCGGGAAGTCCGGGCAGAAGCGGGACAACCGCATCCGTCGGAACTGCCGGAGCAGGCGCCATGCCGAAATCGGCAGCGGGGACGAGAGTGTTCAAGCCGTTTAATTCTCCGGGAACTGCTCTTTCCGCAACCGGTTCTCAATACTTCCGTATGGGTCTGATCAATACCGCCGCCAACCAGAGAGGCATCGTCGGCAGGACAGCCGGAGTAATGAGCGGCGTTATCGAAAAGACTGTGGCCGAAAGAAACTACATGAAGTCAATCTCGGCAAGTTCTTCCGGCAAGGGACAGTTGGGACCGAAACCTGCAACTCTGAGGAACTACGTCAATTCTCCCGAAAAGCACATCAACCAAGATCTGAAGCCTTTCGTCTCCAACGAATTTAAGGCCAAGGAACCGAACACAGAGACAAACAGCGAAATTAAGGACAAAAAGGGTAAAGATGAAAAATAGAATCTCATTATTCCAAGGAGCCAAGCCCCTGTTCTTGGCAGCCTTTCTTTCCGGCTTGTTGGCAGGGTGCGGAACCACGCCTCCGCCGCTTCCCTCCGGAGAAAGAGTGCCCATCAACCACTACGCAGGTCAATGGACTCCTGCGGACGACCTGACGGCAAAGCACGAAACGCCGCAGGAAAAGGCAAAAAGAATAAAACAGGAGCGCCTTGCACTAATCCGACAGCAAAAGGAAATTGCGGCGAAGAAAGCCGAAGAAGCTCGGGAAGCCGCACGTAAACTTGAAGAGGAAAAGGCTAAGGCGGTTTCCGAGACTCAGGTGGAAACAAAACCTGAAGTTTTTCCGGTTAAAGAAAGCTCCATTAAGGAGACTGTGACGCCGATTACCAAGGAAGAAGCCAAGGCTGAGTCCGTAAAGAAAGTGAGCCCAGCTGCGGAAGAGTCCAAAGGCGTCAAAGCAGAGAAGACAAAACCCGTTTCTCAGAAGAAAAAGGTTTCGGCCTCCAAGTCAGCCGCTTCATCTCGGGCGAATAATTCTGCAAGCGCAGGCACTAAGTCCGCTCAGTCGAAAGAGAAGCGAAAGCCTGCGGCAGGCAAAGAAAAAGGGAATACTCAGTCCTTTAATCTCTGGCCCGTTTATCAGGCCCCGGCTTCTCCGGTTCTCCTGAAACATTCTCCGCTTCCCGTAAATCCTCACGTTGCCAAATAGGAGACAGCAATGTTTTTCGGAAAAAGAAAGAAGGCCGGAGATCTACCCGAGACAAAGCGGGAGCAGCCGACAAATTCTCTTGGCAAACGCAACATGAGCGAACGGGCCGATGCAGGTTTTTCCTTTGAGTCGGCAAGAATCTGCCTGCTGGAGAAAAGCGCAAGAAACGGCTGGCGGTGTGCCGGATTGTTCGGCCTCACAACGCTTCTTTGCGTTGCGGCCATCTTCAAGATGCTTCCCCTAAAAGAGCGAGTTCCCTACATTGTGGAAGTGGAAAAGACCACAGGCACGGCTCAGGTGCTTCAGCCCGTGGGAGAAGAACGAGCCGTTCCGCACAGCGAGCTGATGGACAAACACTTCATCTCGAAATACATCCGCTGCAGAGAGGGCTACGACAACCGAACGGTCGCAGGAGACTTTGAAATCGTCAAATATCTCTCCATGCCGGACGTTTTTGAGCCTTACCTTCAGCAATTCAAGCGGAAGAATCCTGCCAATCCTGACGAAAAGTACGGTGAAAAATCCGGTGTGAGGATCGAACTCACAAGCATCTCGGTCAATCAGGCAACGGATTCCGCAACCGTGCGGTACATCCGGCGTGTGGTTTCCAACGTGACGAACCGTCCTGTTGAAACGTCTTATTGGATCGCAACCATAGGGTTCGAGTATTTCCCGGATTACAAACGAAGCGAAAAAGAGCTTCTCGAAAACCCGCTCGGCTTCAAGATCACGTCCTTCAGAACGGATCAGGAATTTAACAGCAAGGGCTTGGCCGTGCAGCCGAATGTACCTTCCCCTGCAACGGACCCTGCGGCGGGACTCCGCCCCAACCAGATCATCGTGATTGATCCGAACAACAAAGAGGAAACGGGGAAATACCTTCCGGAAAGCATCCGTGAAGAAGTCGAAAAAAGCACCGGGATCAAACCGAAAGAATAACCAAGAGGGAAAAAGAAAATGAGAAAAACACAACTGCTCAAATCCCTTTCGGCGTGTCTCCTGCTGTCTGTTCTTTGCGCTCAGCCTGCTTTGGCGCTTCAGCAGACAAGAGACAGTCACGCCGACTCAAGGATCAAATACGCAACGTACAGATCGGACGAAGTATTTCCTGTTCTTACCAAGGAAGGGTTCGTTACGACCATCAGCTTTGAGAAAGACGAAGAAGTGACTTCCTACGGTTCCGGCTACTCAAGTGCATGGGAGACGGCCACCAGCGAAAATCAGTTTTTCTTAAAGCCCAAGACTCTGGACGGAGAAACCAATTTCGTCATTGTGACCAACAAGCGCGTCTATTCGTTTGAGGTGCGCTATGCCAAGAAAGGCGAAAGTCCGACTTTCAGAATGATTTTCCGGTATCCGGACACGGCGGCAAAACTTGCCAAAGAAAAGAAGGAAAAAGAAAAGCTTGAACAGGAGCTTGCGGCAGGCGGCATCAACACCAATGCCGTCAGTCCTCGGGAAGAAGCCGATTGGCTTACCGAAGAACAGATGGAAGCACTGCGTGAAGACGGAATATTCAATGCTTCCTACAAGGCCCGAAGCAAGGGCGATAACGGAAATACCGATCCCTACAATTGGAAGTATTCCATGAATTTCGGATCCAACCCCGGCTCAAAAGACATTGCGCCTGAGGCCGTCTATGACGACGGACGCTTCACGGTGATCCGGCTCCCCGAGTACGCGGAAATTCCCAACGTCTATCAGGTTCTTCCGAGCAAAGACGGCAAGGGCGAAGAAACCATGCTCAAGACCCGCGTCGATCCCGACACTCATTCCTTAATCGTTGAAAAAACAGCCAGGGAGTTCAGGCTGAGAAACGGGGATGCTGTTGTCGGTATCTACAACGAAGGTTTCGGTGAAAAAGTCCTGACCACCAAGTCCGGTACGACGATTAAAAACATGAAGCGCACTTGGACCAAAGAGGCCAACCACCTGTAAGGGGAAAAAGATGAACCAGAACGAAAACAATACTTCCGCCGAAGAAGTAAAAAGCCTCCCCGCCGCCGGTCCGAACGTTTCCGCAACAGGATCGGGACTCGGACGCAAACTGACGCTCGGTCTGATCTTTCTGATCACGGTGTGTCTGCTTGCGTGGGGCGCCTTTAAAGCCGTCAGTCTCTTGCTTCCCAAGCATTCTCAGGAAACGAAAGTCGAGGACGGAAGAAGATTCACGTCGCCTGAAGAATACAAATCCACAGGAAGAACCCGGATCGAACCGAACAGGGTGGTCGTGATTCGGGAAGCAAACGGAGAAAAGAAAGTCGTTTCCATTCCCAACATCCCGGCTCCCGCGGTTGAAGCCACGCCCGCACCTCAGGTTCATGTCGAAAACACGCCTCGGGAAGGTGTGCTGATGCCGGACGGAACTTTTGTACCGGATGCTCCGAAGCAAACTGCAGAAAGCAAACCCGTTTTCGAGACAATGCCGCCGGACGTGGCAGCGGCCATATCGGGCAGCGAGGAAACCAAGCCTGCCTTGGCAGCTTCAACAGCCGAGGAAGAGCGAAATCTCCATGAAGCGGCCTCGGACCTTGTTCCCGTGACAACGAGCGACATTGAAAAAGAAGGAAGCCAAGCGGTTCCCGCAGGAGCGCTCACGTCTCCGCTTATGGGAATGCTTGCCAAAGGCAATAAGAGCAGGAAAACGTCCGATAAGGCAAAAGCAAACGCAAAAGAGTATGCCGATTCCGACAACAATCTGAATGAAAAGCTCATGCCTGCAAAGATTGAAGCGGGCACAGCAGGCCGCATTCACAATCGCTACCTCACGCTTGCGAAGGGCACTTTCATCAACTGCATTCTTGAAACCAAGGTCGATACCACCGTCCCCGGCATGACAAGCTGCCGAATCCCCGAAAACATCTATTCGATGGACGGACGCACCGTGCTCGTTGAAGCCGGCTCCCGAATGTTCGGCGAATATAGGGGTGCATTGGCTCAGGGGCAGGACAGAGTGTTCGTCCTCTGGACGCAAATTCATACGCCATACGGAGTGGTGGTTGATTTGGATTCTCCGGGAACCGATCCGCTTGGCGGAGCAGGCCACACAGGAGAAGTGGACTTCCATTGGTGGAGAAGATTCGGCAACGCGCTGCTGTTCAGTCTGATCGACGATTCGTTTAACTTTGCGACGATGAAGGCGAGCGAAAGAAGCGACGGCGTGAGCTACTACACCACATCTCAGGACTCCATGAGCGAGCTGATCAAGGAAGCCATGAAGCAGACCGGTCAGATTCCGCCCACGATCCGCATTAACCAGGGGTCGAGAATCGGCATCTTCACGGCCAGAAATATCGACATGAGTTCCGTGTACGAACTCAGGCAGAAGCAGTAAGGAAGAAAGGAGTGTGCGCCGTGACAGGCAGAGTCGATTTTTCCGCCCTTTCCGAGTTTCGCAAAAAGGTTGAAAAACACCTTGAAGAAACTTCAACAGAAACGGATGAACTCAATCCGCAATCGGCGCACCGTGCCTTGAATCCGGGATCTCCGTTTCAGCCGACTCCGGACGGAAACGCACTCCCGAAAGACCTGAGTAAAGACGCCACAGCAAGGTTTTACCTCAGAGTCTTGGAAAAAGAGCTTACCGAGGACGGAGTAACTGAAATCGCTTTCAACAATCCCGCGTCACAAACGATCTTTATTGAAAAATACGGTCGCTGGGAGGAGCGCCCCTTCAGAGTGACGCCGAGAGAAAACGAAAAGGGTGTCCGCAGAATGGCTGAAGGCGAAAGAGAACTGCCGCAGGAAGTCCAGACCCAGGCAAATTACGATTTCATCAACTCGCTCAGTATTGCCGTTGCTCAGTTCAACAGCACGGACATTAAGGAGTCATCTCCGATCCTGTCGGCTACTTTGCCCGACGGAGAGCGTGTTCAGTTTGTGCGGCCTCCCGCCTGCATGAAGGACACGATTTCCATGACGATAAGACGCCCGTCGATGGAAGTGAGAACGCCTGAGTCTTATGAGGAAATCGGCTTTTACGACGAACTGCATGAAGTAAGTACGGTTCGTGCCGGATCTGAAGAACTGTTGGATTTGTACGGGCGGTTTTTTGACGAAAAGCTCAAGCCGGAAGAACTCAGACAAAGCCGTTCTGATTTTATGCGGCGCTGCGTCGAATTGGGTCGCACCGTTGTAATTGCCGGTTCAACCGGTTCGGGCAAAACGACTTACATGAAAGCGCTGATGCAGTACATACCGAAGACGGACAGAATCATCACGATTGAAGACTGTCCCGAGCTTGTGTACGGGCTGCCGAACCACAAAAATCAGGTCAATCTGTTGTATCCGTCCGAAGCGACTGCGGAAAGTCCCGTGAATGCCACGAAACTTATGAAATCCTGCCTCCGAATGAAACCGGACAGGATTCTTCTGGCCGAGCTTCGCGGCGGTGAAACCTACGATTGGGTCAACTCCGTCCTATCGGGACACTCAGGCTCGATTACGAGCTGTCATGCCGCCAATGCTTTGGCCGTTTTCGATTATCTGGCGATGAAGATCAGAGAAAATCCGGTCGGGCGATCCGTACCGAACGTCACGGAATTAATCAAAAGCGTTATTGATGTGATTGTTCACATCCAGAACGACAAAGGAAAACGATACATTACCGAGGTTTACTTTCGGGAATTCCAAGAAAGCAGGACCAAACCATGAGAACAATTATCCCCGAGGAAGAAGTCAAACAATTCATCATTCTTTTTGTGAATCGGCACGACAGGTTTCCGACGACAAGGGAGATCAGAGACCACTTCGGAAGCGGCGGTCTCAACCGGTACTCCGAAATCTCCAAAGAAGTTAAGGAACGGTATTTCGTTCAGGCCGAACAATTTAAAAACGAAACACACAAAGAATGCCATCAAATCAAACTGCTCTTGGAACTTATTGAAGAAAAACTCACAAAATTGCAGATGCTTAAAAGCTGAGTTTCATCCAAGAGTATTCACTTCCAATGTTATGTGGAACGAATCGGAAGTCACTTACCGTTGACCGTAACTCCTTCAGTAAAGGAGTCTCTTGAGCGGTGTGCCAATCTTTTCGACAGCCTTGTTTGGCCGCTTCCGGGACCGCCTCATGTAAGGATTATTAAATGACAAATAAGAAAATTGCAATCACAGCAGTAAGCGAAACAATATCGACCATCAGACAAGAGGGAAGGTGGCTGAAAACCTTTAGCGGAGAAGCACTTGTCGAACTGTATGAAGATCCGAAGAGTCCGGGCATTCAACTTTTTCACCACCTTTTTCTTAAAGATTCAACTCCGGTATACATTGTTGGGGCACAACCGCTGATTCTCCCCTTCGGAAGTATTGAACTTTTTTTGAACCAAAAATTGTTTGATGAGTTTTGTGCCGGTTCGGTAATGGTTGGCTGGTGGTATATCAGAACAGTTGCCCTATTTGACGAAGATATGTTGGAAGAGCTGTTGAGCACGGACCAAAAGGATTTATACGTCACCAGTACCCAATTCAACAAATTTTTGGGGAATCCGGTACTTATTCCCTTCGAGAAGCCTTGCTCTACAGATGATCAGGAAATTCTAGGCTGTTTATTCGGAGTTTACGGGTATCCAAACGCAGAAAACATCTTAGAGGCTTTTGGATTTAAGGACATGATGAAAGAATGGAGAATCGTATTGTGTCCTGTTGGCAGAAATCTTTCCACAGGCAAAACTTCTCTCTTAACGGTCAGTCTTGGTTCTTTACTATTCGAAAAACCTGATTCTCCGGTGAATTTTTCCTGCTTGATTGGCGAAGCTCTCACAAATTGGAAAGATATTCCGGAGATGAAGTTGTGTGTTCATGAGCTTTTCTCAAAAATTGCGTATTTGCTGACAGAAACACCTGACGTTACTCGTTGTGTTTCGGTACAATCTCCGAGGATCATTCGACCCCGCAAAAAACCCGTCAAGATCATTCCTCCGGATACTGCCAGATACTTGTTGATGGGAGAGGAATTCGGCAGCGCTATCAGAACTTACAGTGCGCGTGCTTCTTCTCTTACGGCTGCCAAAGGAACGGTTCGGCCTCATATCAGAAGAGCGCATTGGCATACTTATCTGACCGGGACAGGCCGTGAAAAGCGAATACTAAAATGGATTCTTCCGATTTTGGTGAAGTCCGCCGACTTGTCCCAGGAATAAAAACTTTATCGGGACTACCTTTTTCGTTTTTGCTTTGAAATCCATCGATACAAAGGACGACTTTTGGGAGTAGCCGCCCAACTGTTTGTTTGAACCGCTTTCTATATCGGAAGAACAGGCATTGGAAGAATCATTCCCCGGTTTACGTGGATTCGGCCGGAATCTCCCCGCTTTGCTGATAACCTTTCCTCAAGCAGGTAATTTTTCCTGAAAACTACCCGTTAATCATTAGGGCGGTACTTAACCGGTTTTACCATGTTCTCCTTTGAGGAGGTGGGTTAAATGACTGATAGAAGTGTTGCAACAGCTGCGGCATCCGAAGCTGTTGCCGGAATCAGAGGAATGAGCAGACTTTTGGAACTCTATAAAGGCAGCGACCTTGCCCGCTTATATGAGATTCAAACAAAGCAAAAGAAACGCCTGATCATCGGAGCACAACCCTTAATTCCTCCCAGTCCTGAGGCTATGATGAATATGCAGCTTCAGTTGTTTGAAGGTATTGAAGGAGCAAAAAAATTTATAAGAGATACTTTGCTCATCGGCTGGTGGTTCACAAGAACGGTCGCAGTCTTCGACGGGGATATGCTCGGAGAATTGATGGAGACGGATTCAAAAGATTTATATGTCTCCATCTCGCAGTTTAGGAAGTTTTTAGGCAATCCCGTTCTTATACCTTTTGAGAAGCCATACGAAATTGACGACACGGAGATTTTCGGGTGCATCGTAGGCTTTTTTGAAGCCTCGGATAATGAAAAGGAATCTTCATTCTTATTGTTTCCGATCCAACGGCAAAAATCTGGCGGAAAGGTCTCCTTCCCTATCATTGCCCCAAATTTCAATATTGCTTCCGATAATGAACTTTCCATCAGCTTTCCCAAGATAATCGAAACGACTGAAAAGGAAGGACATCAGCTTGGGTTTGAGCTTTACAAACATGAACTGTTTTCCAAAATAGCGTACCTGCTAACTGAAACTCCCGACGTTGAAAGTTGTATGTCTGAGTCTGCTCCGTCCATTGTTCGGCGTCGAAAAAAGCCTGATACGATCTTTGCACCGGAAAAGCCGAAATTTATGATGCTCGGAAAAGAATTCGGAGATGCAATAAGGCAATACAAGGTCTATTTATCGTCGTCTTCCGAACCCAGAGGTACGGTGAAACCGCACATTCGGCGTGCTCATTGGCATACGTATCTTTCAGGCAAAGGCCGTGAAAAGCGAATACTAAAATGGGTGCTTCCGATCCTGGTCAAGTCCGCCGATCTTTCGGCCAAGTAAACGGCAGAACCCTGTTCGTTGGAAAGAAAATGACTGATAAAGACACTGTAGCAACCGTTGCATCCGAAGCCGTTCGCGCTATCAGGGGAATGAATGCACTCCTGAAGGACTACTCGGGAACAGCTTTGGCGCACCTCTACGAACTTCAGGAAACTGAAACTATTCGCTTGATTGTGGGCGCACAGCCTTTGATTCCTCCAATGCCCGACGGTTTATTGAAATTTAAAACCTCAGGCATTAAAGAGTACAAGAAATTTTTCTTCGCCTCTGTCTTGGCAGCCTGGTGGTTCACGCGAACTGTAGCGGTGTTTGATAAGGAGATGGTCGAGGAGCTTCTGACAACGGAGCAAGTCGATTTGCAAATCAGCGTGTCACAGTTTGCGAGATTTTTGGGAAATCCCGTACTTATTCCGTTTGAAAAACCATACGAATCGGGAGAGTTTGAGATTCTCGGCTGCATGATCGGATTTTTTGAATGGGGAATGGATTATCAATTTCCGTCCGGAAAAAAAGTAAAACAATCTCAAATAATGTTTTTGCCGTTGCTTCGAAAGAAAGCAACCGGAGAAGTGAATTTCTCCATCGGGGCACCTACGCTTCAAAGAGAATCATCCCTCGATCCGACCTACAACCTCTCGAAAATTTTTGAAGTTTTGAAGACCAGATCAAATTTCACTGGATTCGGTTTGTATCAACACGAACTTTTCTCCAAGCTTGCTTATCTGATGACAAAAACTCCTGACGTAAACCGTTGTATGTCCGTCTCGGTTCCGGAAGTTGTCCGCCGCCGCAGAAAACCTTCAACGATATTTGCTCCCGAAAAACCCAGAATGATGGAGCTGGGAGAACATTTTGGAAACGCCGTCAGACAGTACAAAGAAGCCGTCGCTTCATCTTCTTCTGCCTTCAGAGGGACGGTCAGACCGCACATCAGACGTGCTCATTGGCACACTTTCCTTATAGGAAAGGGACGGGAAGGAGCGGAAGTGAAGTGGGTTCCTCCGATTTTCGTGAAGTCGGCAGACCTGTCTGGAAACTGAATTTCTTCTTCCGGGCGGAAAGACGAAAGAGGCCTAATCCAGCCTCTTTTCAATCCCGCTTACGCGGGGAATGTTGCATATGTCAACGTTTTGGTTCTATCCCAAAAGGTACTTAACCACAAAAAAAGAAAAATCAGTCCTTCGACTTATACATATATATCATGGGTGGGGATGATTAATCTTCAACTGAGGCGTTAAATAGCAAAAATCGATAAGGATTTGATAGAAGAATCAGAATTTCCTCAATACGCAGAACTGCTTGAAAATTACGAAGCTGAATTCACGTATGATGCGGAAGATCCGATCCAAGGATATGACGACATCACGGGAGAATGGACTTGGGTATGCCGGACGGGATTCACGAAAAGACATTAAGCAAAACGGGCAAACCGAGGGGCAGGCCGCGCAAAACGCCTGAAGGCGGGAAAAGTGTGCTGTTTTACCTTCCCAAAACCGTGATCGAGTACATCAAAAGTCAGGGCGGATCCTCTTGGATTCGCCGAAAAGCCCTTGAAGAAATGAAAACCCCGGGAAAAGAAGAAGGCGGTAAAAAAAATGCTGATTGACCAAACGGCAAGAGACGCTACATCTGCCGCTCTTCAGGGAATAAAGATGATTTCCGGTCTGCTCGACGTTTACAGCGGCCAGAATCTCGCCAAAATGTACGCCGACCAGGAAAAAACGGGTGATCTTTTGATCGTTGGCGCTCAACCGCTTGTGCTTCCTCCGATTCCGGGTTTTAAAGAGGCAATGGAAAGATTGCCTGAAGAAGAAAGATATTTTCAGGTTTCAAGCGGCGTCGTACTTGTAGGCTGGTGGTACACGAAAACCGTGACGCAGTTTGACTTGGATATGCTCGGGGAACTCTTCGACACTGATGATTCGGAGCTGATGATTTCGCTTGAGCAATGCTGCAAGTTTTTGGGTTCTCCCGTCCTGATTCCGTTTGAAAAGCCTTACCACGATGACGGAGCGGATATTCTGGGTTGCATAGTCGGCTTTGCAACCGACGATCCGATAGACTTCAACGGGCTAAACAGTTTCGTTTTCCTACCTGTGTTTATAGATTCTGAAACGGAACTTCCCAACTTTTCAGTGGGTCTGGCTAGATTCAACACACGGGACAAAAAACAGGCGCTTCATTTACGAGATTTGATCGGCAGTGTTGCCGAGGCTCTGGACGACGACGGTATTCTGGGGTTCTCGCTTTATCAGAAGGAATTAACGTCTAAATTGGCGTACCTGTTGACGGAGACGCCCGATGTGAACCGTTGTATGTCGGTTTCCGCTCCGGCAATCAAAAGGCCGAGAAGAAGACCCGAGACAATCTTTCCGCCGGAGCGTCCTCGTTTCATGCCTCTCGGTGAAGAATTTGGCAACCTTATCCGAGAGCATCGGGAAAGAGAAGTTGCAAGCGGGCATACCATTCACGGTACCGTCCGACCTCACATCAGAAGAGCGCATTGGCACACTTTTCTTATGGGAGCAGGCCGTGAGAAAAGAATCCTTAAGTGGCTCCCGCCGACCTTTGTGAAATCCGCGGAATTATCGGAAGGGTAGATAGTTCAGAGATGCGGCTGCCAAGCCCGGAGGACAGTCTAAGGAAGACTGCCCTCATCTTTTCAGATCTAAGAACGGACGGTCCGGTTTGTCTGTAATCTCGGAAAGTCAACAACCGGAAATCTCAAGGCCACCTTGGGCTCCAAAATCCTCCCCGGCGCTACGCTTGTAACAGACAGTCTGGGAGGATATCCCTCATTGGCCGAATCTTGTAAAGCTAAACACGTTCAAATTCCATCAAAGAAACACAAGAAAGAAATCTTTAATATTCAGTTGATTAATTACTACCATTCCTCTCTCAAAGGGATGACAAATATAAGATTTAGAGGGGTTGCAACTAAATATCTCAACAACTACATTGTTTACAACAACTTTGTAACCTTTGCCAAAGAGAGCTTTATGGAAAAAATTAAGATTCTGAAGAACGAAATTTTTACCTTCAGAGTCGAGAAGAGAAGTTATTCTGCAAATATTTCAAAAGAGAACCGTTACCTTTACTCAAGGATCAATACTTACTCTGAACAGAGCCAAAAAAATATTAAATTGTGTTACAACCACTCGGATCCCAGGGCCATCAACTACGATTATTTCTACAAGGAGAATTTATGTTTCAGAGATCTCTGCTTGCCTTAGCCGCAACCTCAGCCCTTTTCATGTTCGGCGCAAACGCTCTTGCCTGTTCAACGATTATTATTGGCAAAGATGTTAGTAAGACCGGCACAACAATCGTCGGCCATAATGAAGATAACGGCGGTCGAGTTATTGCACAGCAGTACTGGGTACCCGCTCAGACGCACAAAGCGGGAGAAATGATCAAATTCGAAGAGAAAGCAGCTCCCATACCTCAGGTCGAAAAAACTCTCGGTTTCTACTGGACTCAAACATTTGATCCAAAGGGTGCTTCTTTTTCCGATGGTTTTGTGAATGAAAAAGGCGTTACGATCGTTTCCAACGCCTGCTCCCAGATCTTCCCAGAAAACAAAGAAGAAGTTAAGGACGGCGGCATCGGCTACGGCATTCGCAGAATTATGGCTGAACGTGCAACAAGCGCTAGGGACGCCATCAAAATCGCAACAGAACTCTTAGCTAAGTACGGCTATTTCTCAAATGGTCGAACATACACCATCGCGGATCCTAACGAGGTTTGGCAGCTTGCGATCCATCAAGGCAACAAGTGGGTTGCCCGACGCGTTAAAGATAATGAAGTTGTCTATATCCCTAACAATTTCATGATGAATAAAGTTGATGTTACGGATAAAGATAACGTAATGGTCTCGCCAGGACTCGTAGAAAAAGCCATCAAGGACGGAAAGTACAAACCGGCAGTTGAAGGACAGTGGACAGACTTCAATTTCCGCGAGGCTTACCAGCCTGCCAAGCTCAGAGATGCTCACTATAACTTCTCTCGCAATCAAATTGCCTGGAAAAAGATCACCGGTAAGACTTTTAACAGCGCCGATGAATTCCCATACAGTGTTGTCGCAGACCGTAAATTCGGCGTAGATGACGTTAAAGACATCCTTCGTTCCGATTCGAAAGAGGACGGAGCTAAAGGTGACTGGTACCACACTAAAGGTTTCGGAATTTCAAGACCGACAACACATGAATCTGTGGTTTACGTCATGGATGAAAATCCCCTCTTTATCCAGGCTTACAAAACTTTAGCTAGACCGAGCGAAACTCCCTACGTTCCTCTTTACCCGTTAGCTAAACCCGCAAAAGCAACAGCTTTCCTTACCTGGGAAGAAGCGACAAAGCAGCATTTCCATGCAAAACCTGAAAGTTTCAGCTATGACGCTGATTGGCCGGTATGGGCTTTCATCAACACGGCCAATGCTGTCGAATATATGCATCCGGCCTATAAAAAGAACTTCAGGGAAGTGAAGTCATTAGAAAAAGAACTCAATGCTCCGATATCTGAGGAACTGAAGACCGCAAAAGAACTGGCAAAAATTTCTCCGGAAAAAGCTCTGAATTGGCTTCATGCTAAAAACGTCGAAAAATTTGAAAAAGCTCAGGAGGAAATGGCCGAAACTTTCGCCAAACTGACACCTCATGAAGTCTTAGTTCTGGCCGATGCAATTGATTCTAAGGGCGACGAGACTGTCAATATCGCAATCCTTAGCGACAAAAAGCTGAAGGCTGAGGATATCAACGATTCTCAGACAGTAGCAGGCCCTGGACGCTCCTCTGTCGGCGCAAAGGTCACACTCAGTTCTTTAGCTAAACCAACAGCTTCCGAAGTGAAGGATGTCAACGGAGACGGTATTAAAGATAAGGTCTTATCGTTTAAGGCTAAAGAAATTGCAAAAGACATGCTTCCCGGCGCCGTTTACGACGTTTGGGTGTATTCAGAAGCTAAAGGCAAACCAGTTACAGGTTTTGGAACAGCATTAATTAAGTAACCCAACAGCCTTTTAATATTCGGGGACGGCGAAATCCGTCCCTTTTGTTTTTAAGGCGGATTGTTCTTTATTGATACGCCGGTAAAATCATAAATAATTGACAGAGGGATGATGAGATACAAGAGGTCTCTCGGGAATCTCCTTCTCTGCTGATATAAGAAAAATGAATTCCGATGATTTGGCTGTCAATCGAGATTAGCAAAAGCCAACAACTATATTTCCCGTTTCTCAAGTTCTTCTTTCAGGCATTTCACCGTAGCTACGGCAAGGTCTTCGATGACGGTTCTCCAAGCGCCGATTGAGGCAAGGCCGCCGGATTTTATAATTTTCCTTGGGTCGATACAGCAAAAACCTCGAAAGGGCTGTCTTGCTTTTAAGAAGCCGTCTTCTTTTTATTTTTCTGAAGTGGCGAATTTTGCAGATGCTTTAAGAAATCTTCTCCTCCTGCTCTTTAAGTTTGTCGAGCTTCGGATACTGAGGAATGTTCAAGCCTCTCATTCCGTAATTCAGCCAATTATTCGGAAGTCGGGGCAGAGGCCACTCATAAAATTGATCTGCAAACTTAAGCAGCTTTTGCGCCGCAAAATTGGCGGTCGTATCGTTATCGGGTATCCCGTTTCCGAAAAGAAGGAATGCAGGATCGTCCATCGGAAGGGTTCTTCTCAAGAACAGTTTTAAAATTTCAATCCACTGTGGGCCGGAGGAATAAATCATTCTTGCCTGAAATTCGATTGACTGCATACGAATGGTGAGGCAGAAATTCAGCCAGTCGGACAGATCGCTGTCTTTGTATTTAAAACGGGTGTTGCTCCAACCTGCCGCCAGATCGTCTCTGATCTTCTGCATGGCAGCCAAATCGCTTTCTTCCCAAAAATCTTTTATCTGAGGAACAAACTGCGGGGCTGTCGCCTCTTCAACGGCTTGGGAGCGGTAATCGCTCTTTCTGTAAAAATCACCGAGGAAACCGGGAGAGCGGTTGGTGAAATTTTTTAAGTATTGCTCAATCCTCATACGAAGAGGATTCAGCATGGTCATCGCGCAATAAAGAGCCTCGACGGTCAAAGAGAAGGTCCAGAGATATTCCTGAGGCTTTGCCTTGGATTGAGCTGTGAAATTGACCAGACCCAAATATGCCGGCGCGATTCCGGGTTTCATTTTTCTGAAGTATTCCCTCAGAAAATAAGAATTCCATTCATTCAAAAGCGGGAAATCTTTTCTTCTTTTCATGAAGTCCAAAACAATCTGATCAGGCGCTTTTTCTTTGTAATTGTCTTCGTTTTCTTCGATGAGGAGATTGATCCAATCCACAGAAGAATAGGCGTTTTGACCAAGATCAGAAGCGACGGCGGATTTCTTACCTCCTTCTGTCGGAGAGTTCTGCTCGGTCGGATCGGATTTTATTTCGCTTTTTTTCATAGTTTGAGTCAATAATATTTGTATTAATTTTAGTTATTGTCGTGAAAATCATAGTAAAAACAGTGATATTTTTTGAAACAAAAATACTTGCCAAATACGATTGTTAATAACAATAATAAAAAAATTATAAATATTGTTATCCGTACAAGTCGTATTTCGTTTTATCTCTGCATAACTATTTGATTATAGAAATTAAAGCGACAAACGCTTCATAAATAAAACCCTTACATTTATTTATCTTGATAGCTTGTTGCGAATCCAAAATTTATAATTGGTAATTTGTAAGCCGTTTAAATTCAGAATTAAATTGAATAAAACAACAATAAAAACAACTTTAAATTTCAAGAGGGAATACTATGTCCGCCGCCGCAACGCATACCGACCTGTCCAGAATGAAGCCTGTAGGGTTTCTAAAAAATCCTTCCGAGCTGTTGGAGAAGGAGAAAAAACTCATGCTGGAGATTTGGGATGCGAGCGGAATGAATGATGACGAGTTTTCGCAGACGGTAGTTCCGGCTGTTCAAAACCTTGCCGAATACGTCGAGCTTCTTCCGGCCTCGGCTCAACATCATCATTCCGAAGAGGGCGGCCTTTTCAAACACTCTTTGGAAACGGCGCTCTTTTGCCTGAGATTGGCCCGAACGTCCATTCTGGCCCGCTACGGAACCCACGCCGAAGTGAATTTCTCCAAGAATTATTGGAGCCATGCGGCTTTCTTGGGAGGACTCTTTCACGACTTGGGAAAGGTGGTTTCTTCTTTTGCGGTTTTTGATGAAAAAACGCACAAACGCTGGAAAGCAACGGAAGAAAGTCTTTGGGAGTGGGGCACGAAAAACAATGTTGAGCGCTACGTTGTGATCGCCCTTCAATCGACTAAAGACGAAGAACTCAATGACCCTTTCGGGTCTGCGGCTGCCAAGAACGCGGTTAGGGCAAAGCACCGGGGCGGAGATCCGCATGAAGAATTTACTGCGGCCTTAGCGGACAAACTTATTCCGCCTACTTATCGAAAATGGCTGCTGACGGTGGAGAATCCGAATCTTTTGGAAGAAATCCAAAGGGCGCTCACTAAAGATTCCATTGAGACGAGTCTCAAAAAGTGTATTCAGGAAGCCGACAGCGCTTCGACCAAACGCAACGTTTTTCAAAACATCGCTTTTCCGGTTTGTGAATCGAGCATCTCTGTCGTCTCGGCGTTTCTCAACGGAATTGCCTATGCCCTGTCCAAGGGTTTTTGGAAGATCAATAAGGTCAATGCCGAAGTTTTTGTGATCGAGGGCAAATGCTTCATTGATTGGAACCGTGTGGCCTTAAGTTCCTTGTGCGCCTTTTTGGAGAGCAACGGCAAGAAGGTCGGCTTTATTCAGCGCAAGGCCGAACTGTCTCAGTGGCTGCTGGATAACGGGCTGATCTACGGCAACCCGAAATACACGCCGAAAGGTGATTACTTCGAGTCTCCGTTTTTCACTGTGATGCCCAAATGCGCGGCGATGCCGACACGAGCCGTGTGGCTCACGCATCCGCCCTTTACGGGATTGGTATCTTCGATTGAAGGCTTCGTGTACGACTGCACGGATGTCGCGCCTGTGGACGCCGACGATCCGCTCTTTACGTCTGCAAGCAGAGGTGCAAAAGCTGAAGGCAAAGCCGAAGAAATCTTGCGCACGGCAGAAGAAATCGAACGGACTAAGGCCGAGAAGATTCATAACGAGTCACACGGCAGAAATCCCTTGGAAAAACTGACGGAAGAAAAGCTGGAAAGAACCAAGGAGATCAAGCGGGACAGGGACGCCCGTGTCTCCAAGGCATTTACGGAATATCACGGAAAAGGTTTTTTCGGTGCGGCCAAAAATCTGATGGACCGTGTTCTGAAGGAATTCGGTTATTCGCGCTTTTACGACGCAGAAGTAAGTGAAGTGCAGGTGCCGGAGAAAATAGAAAGAGAAAAAGATACCGTTCCGGCCAAAAGACAACGGCAGGCTGAAAGAGGAGCTTCGCCGGAGACGAACGATGACGTGATTATCCAAGGCTTTGAGCCGGATAAATCTCAAAAGGCTTTGCCTTTGTACCGACCTCTGCTTCAGAATCATCCCGAGCTCGATACCACCGACCCCATGTTCAATGAAGAAGAAAGAGGGTGGAAGACTTATCGCAGCTTTCCTCACGTTCCTCTTTTTGACGAGTCGGAGTTCTGCGAAGAAGAAGGAGAGGAAGAGCCGACCGTGGTTCCGGAAACGGATCCGGACGAAAACGGGGCGGATTTGTCCGATTGGAGCTGGGACGATTACAAACCCGGTGAAGATTGCGCAGCAAACGATCCGGGAGAAAATGCCGGTGCTGATTCCGGCAACGGGGCAGGTCCTGCCGCCAAGAATTTTCCGAAGAACCGGGTCAAACGCAAAAAGATTAATCCTTTGGATAAGTCTCCGTCGTTTTCCGACTTTGCCGATAAAACCACTACTCGGTTTCTTTGGCGCTACTACCCGTTTGCCCAAAGGCTTTCGGTTTGCGGCAGTCCTCACACGTTAAAGAAACTCAAATTCAAACCCGAGCAGGAAAAAGACCGTGTATGGCTTTGGTCATTTGCATCTCAGGGCAACATTCCGAGTGAAATTTTTCCGCGAAAGATCATTAAGAAAAAAGATCCGAAGAAGGAAAAATCGCCGGGCTTGGATGTCGGTCCCCGGTCTGTACCTGGAGAAAGCGGAAACACTTCTTCCGTCAAACAAGCGGATCTTCCCGGACGAACCGCAGCTTTTTCGGAAGCGAGCGGCGTATCTCCGTCAGCCACCGGTCTTCCCGGAGAAATTCAATTTGCTCCGTTTGAAACCGACAGCGCCTTGGTCGTGCATTTCGCAAAATTCTATGAAAAAGCTCTCAGAGCCTATCGAATCGGTGTGGACAGAGGATGTTTTCCGAAGGAATTCAAAGACTCGGAGTTTTATCCGCTCTTTATCGAGCTGGCAACGCTTTTCACGAACCGAGCCGAGTGTGTTGCAGGCGAAGGTTCAGAAATCCTTCCCTTGGTAGAGGTGAACGCGACGAGCGTTCGCGTCAATGCTTGGGTGCTCTTCTGCGGACGCTTTCGCTCCGTTTACAGAAATCCCGAAACCGACGAAGAGGATCCTGCAAACCTTCTCACAAAACGCGTTGAAAAATTCCTCAAGCCTTTTGTTCAGGTTCATCCCAATTCATTCCTCTCGCGCTTCCGGGGTGAGGACGTAAGGGAAACGGAGGAACCCTTTTCCTCAGACTATTCAGTCGTCTTTACCGACGCGCTCACCGTCAATGCCGTGAACTTTCTGGTGAGAGCCGTGGATATGCCCTCGGCAGACGTTCAGTTGTATTTCAAAAATCTCTACGACGCCACGCACGAAAACGAGGCCGACGAAAAATTCAGAAGCGATCAGAACTTCGGCTTCAGAAACGCCCGAACTTCGGAAGAGGTCAATCCGATGGAAACGGGTGTTGAAACACCGACTCAAAATTCCCCGGGAGTTCCCGGACAACCGGGAGGAGAGGAAAACGCAAACGGACAAACTCGGAGCGGTTCCGAGAGCAACGGCGACTCACCCGGTCAAAATGCAGAGAACCCGGAAGGAAATACCGGAGAAGGTCAGTCAAACGGAGAAAGTCCTTCCGCCGGAGGGTCCCAGATGAGCGGAAAACCGTCTGATGCAGCCGAAAACGGAAACACTTCCGCCGATAAAGGTGCTTCCGGAGAAAGCTCCGAAGGAAACGGAGAAAGTAATTCTGACACGCCTCTCGGAGGATCCGGAGAAACCGGAGATTCCGTTGATTCAAACAACAATAAAAAGGAAATAAACGAAGTCGCAGGCAGAAACGGTCGGGTTGACGAGGAGACGGGCGAAATATTCCCCGACGGCTCAGACGATGAGTGTCCGTGGGATGAGTCGGGATCCGGGGCATCCGACGCAGGAGAACGGGATGATGAAGCCCGCTTTGAAGAAAGCGTTGCCGGCACCGGCTCGGCCTCATCCAATACCGATGACAACCTGCGGTTTCTCTATCAGATCAAAGAGGAGCTGACAGGCGGAGGCGGCGCCTTCATCCAATGCGACGAAATCAGCTACGAGCAGGACAGCTCGGGCGTCATTTGCAGCATTTCCAAGGAGAAGTGGAAGTCTCTCTTAGCAGCCCAAAACTTAAAAGCACACGAAACCGGAGAGCTTCTCTCGACGGTCTCACTCTTTTTTAGAAAAAACAGAATTGCGGCCCGCATGAATTCCAAGGAGAAATAAAAAATGAAATTCGATCCCACAAAGTATGAGCGGTCGTACCGACCCAACTTTGAACTGACGCAAGCCTTTTGGTGGCAGCAGGGTGTCTTTGCAAGCGGCATAGGTTCGCTGGTTTACCTTGCCACTCACGGTTTTGCCGTTTGGCCCGTTTGGGCGGCAACCGCTTCGGCGTGCGCAGCAATGTCGCTTTACCGCAGACATCAGGCGGTGCAGATCAATGAAAAGCACAAGAAATTGAGAGGCATGGATCTTGTCTTCACCGATTTCGAGGCTTTGAAAGAAAAGGTTTTTCCCGAGTACAAGCCGGGAATGTCTTACGACGACATCAAGGGAACTTCAAAAGCCGTTTGGCTCGGTAACGGTTTCATGTGGGAAAAAGACCAAATTCAAAAGCTCACAGAAATTGTGAGCGGCAATCTTGAGTCTCTGGATCTTCAGCCGGTCGGAGACAGTTCGGGCGGTTTCTCGGATAAGACCGGAGAGGCTGCCAAGAAAGGGCTTTCGGCCATTCACGGCTTGGGCGAGGAAACGGACATCTATCAGCCGTTAAGCCACATCAGCGGACATACGTTGATTCTGGGGACGACCGGTGCCGGTAAAACAAGACTTTTCGATCTGCTGATTTCTCAGGCGATTATGCGCGGAGAGTCCGTACTGATTTTTGATCCGAAAGGAGACGAAGAGCTGGAAAAAAACGCAAAGAGGGCCTGCGAGATTGTGGGCAAGCCTCAGTTGTTTGTGTCCGTTCAGCTCAAGGATCCGAAACACTCGGCCAAAATAGACCCTCTGGCAAACTTCGAAGAAACAACCGAGCTCGCTTCCCGTATCAAATGCCTTATGGGGCCGGGCGACGACGATTTCAAGAAGTACGCCACGGCTTTTGCGACAAGCATTTTTGAAGGCATGACGATGGCAGGCGAAAAGCCGACTCTGAACAACCTTTACAAGTACGTGCAAAGCGGAAGCCTCCCGTCCTTGGTTTGCAAAATTGTTCAGCAGCTTGCCTCTCAAAAGGAGGATTATGAAAGCAACCTGAGGATTGCACTCTGCACGGCGGACTTCCCCGAAGGGATTTCCGGCGTCAATGTCCTTAAAGGTTCAATGGCGGTCTCAAGAAACAAGCAGCAGGCGGTTGTGATGTTGAGCGACATTCAGAAAGCGCAGTATTGGGTGGCCTACCTCAGACACTTTCTGATGGAAGACGATTCCCGCGCAGTAAGAAACGCGGCCTCGGTGGTTTCTTACTTTGAACATGATCAGGAACACCTGGGCAAAATGCTTTCAAGTCTGACAGCAGGTCTTACCGACCTTACGGCAGGCGAAATCGGAACGATTGTTAATCCCAAATCTCATGCTCCGGACGAAAACTTCCTGAACCTCAAAGATCTCACTCACGGCAGACGGGTTGTGTACATCGGTTTGAATACCCTTCAGTATCAGGTTGCCGGACGTTCTTTGGGCGCCATTTTGCTCTCGGATCTGGCTCAGGTCGCAGCCGACCGCTACAACTACAACCGAGACATGGAACCGCTGAACATCTTCGTTGACGAATGTGCGGAAATCGCCAACGATCCTCTGATTGCACTGCTTAACAAGGGACGCGGCGCGAAGTTTCAGATTTACTGCGCCTCTCAGACGATTGCCGACTTCACGACAAGACTTGAGAGCAAGGACAAGACGGAATCGGCCTTGGGCAACTTCAACAACATGATTTGTCTGCGCTTAAGAAGCGCGGAATCCATGAATTATTTCTCGGACAACTGCATGAAGACAAAAATCAACTATGTCATGCACACGCAGTCCACGAGCATCTCGGCAGACAATCCGATGACGGCATCGGCCAACTCGGGAGAACGCCTGATGGAAGAAGAAGCGGAACTCGTACCGCCGCAAGTTCTGGGAATGCTGCCGGATCTGGAGTATTTCGCCTCTTTGTCGGGCGGAAAGATTTTCAAGGGAAGGCTGCCGATCCTCTCGGAGGAAAAGGCAAAACTTGAGCGTAGCGCGAAAATCGGAAAAATCGGAACGACTTTCGAAAGATTCGCCAAGAAGTGCCTTTTGATTAGGGATTAAAGAAATGTCTTGGCAGAGATCTTTATCGGATAAAAAGGCAAACTTTGAAATCGGGCCTACCTTACCCGTCTGCCCTGATGAGACGCACAAACTTTGTCCGTTTGGTCCGGACTTTGCCCGGTTTACGGCTTTCCCGGTAAACAAAGATTCTTGCAAAAGCCTTGGGTTTCAGGACTTTCAGAAGAACGATGAAAAGGAGAGAGTCAGGCCTGTTTCCGAAACAGGGGCAAGTTGTCCCTACAGCGACAACCAAGTCCGTTTTGATTCTTTTGTTCCCGGTACTTTTCGCCGCCTCCTATCCGACCTGTTTGGCCGCCCGACAGCCACATTTAGTTTTTTAATTTTTTAGGAGCAGTTATGCCCGAATCCGCAGCAACAAGACAAAACGGCTTGCCGTCGTTGTTTCGATCCATCTTCTTTTTGGTAGTCCTTCAGCTTGTATCCCTGGTTATCCTGCTGCCGAGCGAGTATTCCGCCCGGGCTGTGTCGCAAGAGCACGCATCGCTCACGCAAGCCTACGGAAAGTCTGCCGGACAGTTTGTAGCGATTCAAGCCAACAAAGCCTACACAACCGTAATGAAAGACACAGGCATCGAGGAAAAAGTCAACGGCCTGTTTGCGCCGATCAGGGCGGATAACAAATTGAGCGCAAAGATGGCTCAGATAGGCGAAAAGTTTCTTCCGACTCTGCGGGATCGCCGCAATTCATTTCTCTACACCGTTTACCTCGTCATTTTGAGAATCTCTCAGACGCTGATTTGGCTTTGGCCTTTGGGACTTTTTGCGATTCCTTTGATTATCGACGGCGTGTACGTCTGGAAAAAACGCAAGATCGGTTACGACGGGGCGTCCCCAACCAGTCAGAATGCCGCTCTGAAAATCGGAGGCGCCTTAACCATGCTCGCTTTCTTAGTGTTCTTCATTCCGATTGCGCTTCCGGTCTGGGTGCTTCCGCTTAACCTCTGCGTGTTGCTGACGAGCCTTTATGTCGTCTGCCGGAATATGTACAAGTAACGGTCGGGTAGTCGAGTTTTACTGAGAATTAAACGGATATGGAAGAGACTCTGTTCGTTTTCATTTTGGCAGCCTTGATCTTTGCGGGCGCTGTCATTCTGAAGTCCTGGCTGCGATCCGCCCCGAAAAAAGATTTCTTCGGCATTGTGATCAAAGTCTTTGACGGAGATACCGTACTCGTCCAGAGCGGTTTTGCGCAGGACAAGGTCCGATTGGCCGGAGAAGACGCGCCGGAGCATGATCAAAGAAGCGGACTAGAGTCTCAGAGATTTCTGATGAACCTCATTCTCGGCAAGAGAGTCTTCGTGAAAGTGATCGACACCGACGGCTACGGAAGAACCGTGGGCCTGGTGTATTTCGGCAAAGACTATAGACGCGATGCCTCTTTTGAAGTTATCAGTGCAGGCTGGGCATGGGCCTATTGGCAGTACCTGCATAAACTGCCCTATGGATACAAGAAAAGGTACGCCGCGGCCCACTATTCAGCCAAAAACGCCAAAATCGGCCTTTGGAGAGACTCCGAGGCGTTGGAGCCGTGGAACTACAGGAGACAGAATAAGAGCCTCCTAAAACGCTTTTTCAGTTGGTTGGCGCGGATTTTATTCGGGTAGCCGATCCGAAAGGGACGGCTACCTCAGATTTCTGCTTATCCAACAATAAGGGAATTATTCTTAAAGCAGGTTTTGAGTAGCCTTATTCTTTTTTTGTTCTTTGAGAAACTTTGCTTCTTTTTCTTTGTTTTCCAAATCCCGAAGGTATTTGTCCATCATGGATTTGGTACGGTCATCCTGATACTGAAGCTGAATGATTTTTCCCTGTCGGATTATTTCAATAGGAAAATCAACAACTTTTTCTTCAAAACAAACAGAATTCTTTAATCGCTCAATTTCATAAAGGGAATCAAAGAGCTGTTGACTCTCGGCTGTCCAAGCATGAGTTTTTCGTACTACCTGATCTTTGTACTCCATAGCCTTTTTCCAAGCTTTTCCCTTCGCGGCAAGATCGTGTTCGTCATATTGCAGACAGTCCATCCGATTGTATTTTTCAATTAAATTTGACCGGATATGTTTGTACTTGCTCTCTTTTATGTCGTGGGCCACCTGATAAAGCCTTCCGCCCACGAAGGCAAGATAACTTTTGTCGGCAAGGTCACCGATTAGAGAGGGCAACCCCATGACTGTCAATTTGCCGAACTTGGGTTCCAATCTTTTGTCGTAAAGATCCTGTACTTCGGGGTCTTTCGGGGTGTACTTATGGTTTTTCTTCAGCCACGCCACTGCTTCTTCCGGTGTGGTTTGTCCGAGCTTTAAGAAACCGAGAACAGTCAGGCCGCCGGGAGAGGGAGGCAACTTGATCGTTTCAACCGTTTGCGGCGCTTTTGCGGGTTTGTTTGCATCGGAAGGTGAAATATCGGGATTTTGCAAAGCTTGTTCCAATGTAACGGAACTGTCTTCTCCGGCTAATTTTCTGTATGTGTCGGACGCCTTAATCATCCAATCCCGCAAGCATTCTTCCGTCTTGCAGCGGTTTCTTTCCTTGTAAAGAGCTTTGGCTGTTTTCTTAAACTCCGGACTGTTTGCCTGTGCTTCCCTAGCTTTTTTGTAAATTGCGTACAAATTCTCGTCCTGTTGGGACAGATCGGGATTGAAGCAAATAGCTTTTTCTTGGTAGGTTCTTGCCTTGGTGCAATCAAAGCTCGCAGCCTGAAGGCTTGTAAAAGGCGCAGTAACAAGTAGGCATACGGTCAGCCCCCGAGCCAGTGCGTTGAGTTTTATTTTGTTATCCATAGAGTTAAAAATTCCTGAGTACAACTTTCAATATCTTTGAAACATCGGATGAAACAGATTTTGTGGCTCATGTTTGCCTGTCATCTGTGGCCCGGGAGATCGAGTAAGAACGAAAAGTTAACGGTACTCAGAGTGTCGCAACGAACGCAAAAGGTCTTCACAGAACTCTTTAAACTCGTTTTCGCTCCACCTGAAATCTTTTCCGTTTCCTCTGTAATGCAGATAGTAGTGGCCGCTTTTTAGCAACCAGACGATTTTATCCAACTTAAAAGCCGTGGTCTTTAGTCCTGACAGAGATAGGATTTCTGCCATTTTTATAAAGATGCTTGAAACAACTTCGTCAATGTCACAAGTTTTATTTTCAGAAGTTCCATCCTTAGGATAGGGAACCTCCAGGAATAAATTGCCTAACGTTTCAATTGTGTGCTCATCGGGTTTCGCAAAAATTTCATACCCCATATCCTTAAAAAAGTCTCTCGGTAATGCTTTTTTGTAACCTGAGATGTTCCTTCCCAATTCTTTCGAGAGCTTGTTGGTTTTCTCCAGGTCTGAAAGTTTGTTGTCGTTGATCGTGTCTTCAATCTTGCGAAGATAAGCTAGAGCTCCCCCCTGGTCCTCAATAAAAATGCACGCGGAGAGAATCGTTTTACATATCTTGGAAAGAAGCTTTTGAGGCCCGTAGTCAAAATTTTTCTTGATGTTACCGTTAGGCTCATTTCTTAGATAATTTTCCTTCAGGTCAGCAAGCATCATTCGAACCTTTTCTTCTTCACTTGTACAGGAAGAGTACCTTTCAAGAATTTTTTGATGGTTCAACGTGTTGAATGAGTGAACGATATGCTTTCCCCAACCTCTTTGTTCCTGCTCTGAGAAGTCCGTTTTCTCCATGTATTTTCTGTAGGCATCCCAATTGGCGTTCAAAAATTTTTTATAGTATTTTGAGTACCGAGTGTTAATCCCTGAATTGACGAACCTGCAAATCAAATAGGCTGAAGCCAACTCCTCATTTTGAGGGTCATAATGAAGAGGGTTTGCGTTGTAAAGATCCTTCGCTGAATCCCAATACCTCCGGACAATCTCTTCGGGAGAAGAAGAGAAAAATTCCGAAGTCAAATAATCATCAGATGCTTTTCTTTGGATTTGTCTAATCCTGTTAAACAACGTGCTCAGGAATTTTTCATAAATGAATAAACAATCTTTTTCCTTGAGATCAAAAAAGTAAACTTTTTCCATTTTCATTAACCTATTTCAGTCTTTGCCCCTAACTTCTTTTTTATGGAATTTTTCGGGCTGTTTATCATTCCTCGCTTACATCCTTATGCTAAGGCACGTCTTGAAAAAGAAAAACCTTCCTTTGAAGGAACGCAAGAGCCTCCTAAAACGGTTTTTCAGTTGGTTGGCGAGGGTTTAATCGGGCAACCGAGTTAATTTTCCGACTGCCCGAGCTTCAATTTATTAAATATGGTCGGAAAACTCTTTATACCTCTGTGAAAGGTAATCACGATTTATTGGTGTTCTATAACTTTCCATGTGGAGTTTCTTATTTTCCAACTCAGACATAAAAGATCCGAAAGTCTTGTCTCCGCTTAACAATAATTTTTTCGATACTTTGATTACTCCATCGGCTGTTATTCCGATCAAGTTCTGGTCGTAGGCCTTGTGGAAGAGGGGAATCAAAGGGATCCCGTTTGAAATTTCCATTCGTGCTTCGACGAAAGCGGTCCACGGAAGAATGTGGGCTGCTTCCAAAAGAGAAGGAATATTGCATTCAGTAATGGCGCACTTCTCTCCGCAGTTTGCCAAAACGGAGGAGCGAAAATAGGACTGATTGGTTCTGGTTCTTATTAGTCTCAAGACCTCGTTCCCTGTACGCGGTTCTTCAATAATCAGGGAGTCACGCAATAATCGGAGATTTTGAGGAATATAAAAAGAAGAAGAGTTTTCGTCGCAGAGTCCTGCCAAAGCATCGTGTAAGAGATCCAACTTAAGATTTCCCGGATCTCCTTCAGCACTAAATTTTTTCATTATCTCTTCATCGGTCTTGCTGTAGTTGCCAAAACCTTTTGGTCCTCCCTTCCGGTGTTTGTCCAGCTCAAGAAGGTTTGAGAGTTTGTAGGAAACCGAACCGGGGGAACGTCCCAGAAGCTTAGCTAACTCCTGAATCGCTTTATTTTTTCCACTGATTTTGGAAGCCGGTGTAACAGCATAAAGTCCCAGAGCAATGGTTACTTCTTCCCGTGACCAACTTTTCCGTACTGCCATTTCACCCTCCTAACGATATGTTTTTGCTATTCTAAAAGTTTGGGTAAGGCCGGGACAAAATTAGGCTAAGCTCAAAACTATTGGAAAGGGTCTGAGAGGTACTTAACCTCGTAGCTAACTTGTTTTACTATTTGGAGATTTCCCGGAATTCATCCGAAGATTTCAGCCAACTTATTGTCTTTTCAACGGTATTTTCAGAAAATTTTTTGTTTCCGAATGCACAGGTCCAGACGACGAGAACTCTCCAGCCGTCTTTGCGAAGCTCTTTGATGTTCTTTTCATCGCGGGCCATATTGCCCCCGATCTTCTTAAGCCAAAAGTCTTTGTTGGTCTCAGGAATCTTGCTCTTGGGACAGTCCTTATGCCCGTGCCAAAAGCACCCGTTGACGAAAATCACAGCCCCGTACTTCTTCAGAACAATATCGGGCTTCCCGGGCAGTTTCGAGCAGTTGAGGCGGTATCGGAAACCTGCCTTGTGCAGCGCTTTGCGCAGAAAAACTTCGGGCTTTGTGTCCTTTGAGCGGATCTTTGCCATATTTCTGCTTCGTGCTTCTTTGGTAATTCTGTCCATATTCGCTCGCTTTTGCTTTCGGTCAATTATGCGCCGTCACAGGCGGCCAACTCCCAAATTTGTCCCTTTTTACTCCCAAATCCGTACACATTAGAAGTTGTTTTACTCCCAAATCTGTCCCCCATAAATGGGAAGGTTTAAGGATTTTATTATTTAAAAACAAGATGTTGGCATGATTCGGTCTCACTCCCAAATCTGTACACAATGGGACTTTTCGTACTCCCAAATCTGTCCCCTTTTTAAAAGTAGAGAGGCAACTTTTTCTTTTAAATACAGACAGTTGGATGAATCGTAAAAATATGGAATCCGGGGATTTCTTAGGCAAAACCGATTTACTCCCAAATCTGTCCCCTTTTCGTAATGCTGAATAAGAGTATTTTCTTTAATAAACAATAGGTTGAAGAGTATTTTTTTACTCCCAAATCTGTACACAATTCACGGGGAAGCTGTAGATTCGGGCACCGTGTAAACCCTTTGAATTGTGCGATTCACACTGACGGCTGTCAGGAAAAACGGGATTCTGACGACCGTCTCTTAGCTACTCCCAAATCTGTACACAATTGAGTTGATTTTTCACGTATGAATCCGGCTCAAAAGCAGAATCAAAAAATAAACTCGAAAGAGAGAGCTGCCCCGTACTTAACTAAATAAACCCTTTTAAATTAACTGAGGGGACAAATGTTAATAACTTCACTCCCAAATCTGTACACATTAGGAAAGTTATTCACTCCCAAATCTGTACACAATAGAACGAATTTACTCCCAAATGTGTACACATTAACTCCCAAATATGTACACAATAAGCGGGGGAATTTATTTTATTAATTTTGTATTTGAGGCTTTCCGAAAAATTCCCCAAATGAAGTAAAGAATAATATTAATAAAGAATGAAATGAAGACGAAATTGTTAATAACTCATCAAAAAAACAGACCTAAAAAACAAAAAAATATTTTTTGTTTTTCAAAACGCTCTTCGAGCGTAGGGCTGCCAAGGAGGAAGTTGGACCTCTTTCCGTGCTTAATCAAATGAGAACTTTACTATCACAAATCGGGCAGACTCGGAAATAATTGATTGTGTTGGTAGCCAGGAAGTCGTGCCCGCACGCCGGACATTTGGTCAGCAGAGCGAAAGCAAGCGGGTACTTAAAGGATTTGAGACGACAGAATTTGGTGTAAGAAGTTTCATCAACTTCCGCTCGGTCGAACATATTCAGCGCAATTCTGTCGTAAAACCAATTAAAGGTCTGATAAGTCAAAATCGTAAAGGCCGCTGTTGGGTCTATTTTTACGGGACTCCACTGAGCCCACCGGTCGGTGTTTTCAGCCAGTATTTTTATGAAGGAAAGTGCTGTTGCAAAGGCCCTGATGTCTGTGAATTTATTGATTTTCGAAGACGACAACAGATTGTAGAGGGCAAGAAAGATCCGATAAGTCGCTTCGGCCTCGGGATTGGCCCCGTCAATCTTTGAAAAATCCGCTTTGCTTGCTTTGTCCCGAACGGGCGCGGCAAGCACACGAAGCTTCCAAAAATTTGTCGCATCGGCCACAAGGATTCTGTCCACGTCGAAATTCAGCAGGAATGCGCCGTTTTCAATGTCTCTCCTTCTGAAAAAGGAATCATCCGGATCCGCATAATTGGTGTTTAAGACGTTTGACTGGAAGATCTCAAGACTTTCGCCCACGGAAGAGAGGGGCTTGTACTGAGTCTTCGAATTAAGCGCAATGTATTGGTAGAGATAATTGAAAAACGAGTTTTTGTCCTTAAATTCGATCAGCTTTGCCAGAGGATGGACTTTGAGAGAAAAAGAGTTCTCGGTGAGCCAATTTCTTCGTTGAGAAGTCGAAAAAAGTTTCAAAGATTCCGAAATCGAAGAAGGTATGCCAGTCATTAGCTCGGACAGAATCGGACTGACTTCTGACAGACGGATCGCGAGCTCAACAAGGTCCTGCTTAATGCTGTCCAGAATAAGTTTTTTGTCGCGGCGAATTACAACGGAAGCGAATTCTTTTTTCCTGAGGTCGGCGCTCAAAAGAGGAAAATAAAAATTCTCCTCGTTCGAAGCTTTCTTCAAGTTTTCCAAATCAAGCGAGGAAATGTCCATTCTCTCCGTGGCAAGCAGTGTGCCGGCATCATCGGAGAAAAGTTGTTTTGCGGATTGAGAAATTCCGGAAAGGGAAGATTTTGCTCTTTCCAGGCATTCAACCAGCGCTTCGGCTTCAAAAGATCTCAGTTTGTCCGGATCGGGAAGATTCTCTTCCGACTTGCCCTCTGAATCCGAAAAGTGACCGACATCAAACTTTTTCATAACCGTCAATGGAAATATACGAATAAAAAAACGGATTTCTCATCCGTTGGTACGTTCCATATTAGCTGATAAGGAAGTGAATTTTCAGCGGATTTTCAAGTGAATCAACTATACAACATATTGAGTAATAAAGAAAAATTACAACCTAAACGGAGATTCGGACCTTAGGCCAGAATGTTACGAAATTAAATAGTGTTTTATAATTGTCAAAATCAATGGATTTATAGAAATAAACGTAACGACATGGCTGAAAGTTCATTTGATTTCGGAAAGAGGGCCAATTGTTATGTCCCTGAATACCGAAGCCAATACCACTGCGGATGGCTCAGGGCCTCGGCTCTGTGTTACGTCTTTTGCCTCGATAGAGAGCAATTTCTGGAATATATCCGGTGTGCGGACTTTCCGAAGCCGACCAGAATCAGCCGTGTCATCAGAGTTTGGAATGTCTCCGAAGTAGCCTATTGGCTGAGAAGAAACAAACGAAATCGGCGTGCCGAAGACTACATCGCCAAAGTGGAAAACGAGATCCACGTTAAGGCCATAGTCAACATCCCCATCCTGATGAAAAAAGCAACGCTTGCGCGTTATATCGGTATCACAGCGCCCGTTATGGAGCTTCTTGTCAAAAGAGGAAACGGCTTTCCCAAAGGCGTCAAGGCTTTTGCTTCAGTTCCTCAGTATTGCGTTTGCGACGTTAACGACTGGATGTTTTCCAACCGGGTCGAAAACCCGAGAAGGCTTGTCTTTTTTTGAGTTTTTCCGGTCATGGTAAAGATCGATACAAAGCCTCCTGCCGAGCTTTCTCCGAAGGAACTTGCCTACCAAGTCAAGCTTTCAAATATGTTCGTGCGCTCCTCGAAGCAGTTGAGCGTTTTCGAGACAAGAATCATTGTGTTGGCGCTTGCGAAAATCAATTTCGAGGAGGAGGTCAGCGAAAGTCAGGAGATTTGGCTCACTCTTGAAGACGTGAAGCAAATGGGTGGAAATTCAAACAATTCCTATGCGTTGATCAAGAAAGCGGCAAATGAAGCCTACGAGCGCAGTATTGAACTTACGGATTTCGACGACAAACCGGGCTGGAAAAAGAAATTCAGAATCTTTCAGTCCTGCACCTTTGACGAAAAAAAGCAAATGATCGGGCTGAGGTTTTCATACGACTTTCTTCAGCACGTAAGTATCCTCAGAAATTTCATTCTGTTTCTGCCTAGAGAGCTTAAAGGCTTCTCTAGCAGCTACTCGTCTTCTCTTTACTTAAGACTCATGATCCAGATGAAGGACAAAGAAACAGGCTTGCCCAAAAACAAATGGACCGAGACGATAAAGATCGACGATCTGCGCTGGGCGCTTGGATGCGAAGAAGGGACATATCCGCTTCTTATGAACTTCAAGAGGCGCGTGCTCGATCTCAGCACCAAGGAAATCAATGAAAGTCCACATACCCGCTTCAAAATTTCCTATGAGAACGACAATAAAACGAAAATCGGAAGGAAGGTTACTGCTTTAAAGTTCCACATGGAATCCAAAAAAGGAGATCTGCCCGAATCAGATTTTGATTACTTGTTTTTTGGTGCCGGGAAATCCGACAAGATTTCCAAGAAAAAACTAGTCTTGACGGAAGCTCAGTTGGACATGGTGAGCGATTGGCTCTCCGGCAACAACGGCTCTCGGAAGCTGGAAAATTCGGGCCTGACAGTTTCACAATTCTATGAATATCTGAGAAAAAACAGACTGGTTCCCCTGAACTTCGATGTAAATAATCCGGCGGTTTATAAAAGATGGCTCATTGAAAAACTGAGCAGTCCCGACTTTGTTGAGGCGATAAGTCCTTTCCTGAAGAAGCTCGGTTTTCGGTAAGCGATATCAGTACATCCGTAAGAGAAGGGATGATCGCCGTTTCTTCAAAACGGAAAAACTTACCCCGTTTTACGCTCCTATCCAATCTGAAATCAAAAAATTGAAAAATCATTGAGATACAAGAGTATTAAGTATTACCCCTTAATTAGTATTTTGGATCACCTGAAATTGTAAAAAATTTAAAGTAGGTAATTCCATTGATTAAAACAACTTTAAAAGATGAATAAATATCGCTAAAATAGAAACAAGATGTAAACCAATAAAAAACCAACGGAGAATAAATAATGTTTTTGAAGGAGGTCAGCGGATTTCTGTTCCTGGTCGGCTTCTGTTGTCTGGCCGTCGGAACTCTTTCGCTTTTTTCCGAATCCAGAGAAAACATCAACTTCATTTCTCCGCTCATGGTTTTGACAGCCGTGATCTTCTTCATGTTGAGTTTCGCTGGCTTTTCTGACGGAAGCGGAGGTCGCTTATGACTGACAGAACAAAGACATTGTTCGGCTTCCCGGTTTGCATCGAAGATTTATTGATTCGGATTCTCCGTGTCTTTCCGAATGGAAAGTTCGACCCATCCCCCCGGGTTACAGATGAGTTATCTGCCGGAAAGACACTTTCGCGCCTGCAAAACGACCAAAAAATTCTGCTTTTATTGTTCCCTCGGTCGGAACATAGATTTCCTTGGGGATTTTTTTCGGAAGTGCTGTCATACGGCAGCGGCGCGGTTTTCTATTCTCCTTCGTCCTCCGACTGCCGGTGAACATCATGCGAATCAACAACAAAGAATATCCCAACGTTTCACTGAACGTAGTCGGTGACAGAAGAGAACCCGGCTTGACGGGTATGAAGAAGATCTGCCTCTACGAAGCCACGATCAAATGCGGCAAAAAGATTCAAAAAATGCGTTCCGAGCATTTGGGTGAGCTTCAAAGCTGGATAGAGCGGGAGGTGGAGCCCAAGATGGCCACGTAAAAGTTTAGGCCCGGGCGCTCACGACTGACAGCAAGTCAGAGGCTTCTTTCCCTGGCAGGACACAGAAGCCCCCGGGTCGTCCGAATTACAAAAGTCCTGCCCCGCACGAAAGAGCGGTGAGTGTTCTTCTTTCGGTTCGTAACGTGAGCAACAGTCCTGCCAAGCTTTGTGAAGAAATCGTTATGAACAACAAAAGTCAAATCCCAAACAGACGGTTTCCCGACAAGCGGAAGCCTAGGAATTCTGCACCCATTTTTCCTCCCCTCGGCTTACGAAAAGGCTTTTGAGTTTTGAAAACCTTTTCTTAAACCAATGACAAATCCTATAGGAGGAAAACATGGCAGAAGCAATTCACATCCAACGAGTAACTATCCATCTCAAAAACGGAACAAATCTGGCCATTGATCTTAAAGCTGAAGAACCGCAACAGATCAACCCGCAGATTGCCGCTTTCCAAGGTGTCTTAGCCGATTCCGAGTCCCAAGAGAAAGTTTTTACGTTCCAGGGCATTCGGGGCTTTAGCTGGGTTCGCATCAAAGAAGTAGTCGCTTTCGATGCTGTCCCTCTCATTTTTACGCCGGCTGAAAAAGAAAAAGCTAAGGCCGAATAAAAAACACATCCCCGAGGAGGAGATATATGAACAAAATCTTTAAGAAGGTTTGGAATCGGAGGCGGGGATGCTTCGTCGCCGTTTCCGAAGCGATGTCTTCTGTTTGTCAGGGCAAAACAAAAGCTGTTCTTGCAGCTTTGCTCCTGCTGGTTGCCCAAGTACCTGCATTTGCACTGGTGACTATCAACGGGGACGTAGTAGGAAAAGACCCACAATTCCAATTCCAAGGCCGGGGTCCTGCACTGGCCGACAGTCATACCATAAATGGAAATTTAACTTGGAACTTAGGGCGAGAAGGGGATTTCAGAAGATCTTTCCTTTGTGTTTCTATTGGGGCAGGCTACTTCAGCTCTCTCAGTAACACATTGATTGTGAACGGAAATTTCAATATCAATAACAATTCATGGGTACACATCGCTCATAACGGTGACGAAGGGGGAAATATCTATAGTGCCCTGAATATTTCCAAAGATCTAAACATTTCGAGTGACTCCGAGCTTTCTCTAATCAGTAATGGGGGAAGCGGTAATGACCCAACAATTCACGCAAGTCTTAATGTCGGAGGAACCGTTTACAACTCAGGACGCCTTATTTCCTACGGTGGGACTCAAGCGGGAAGAACATACGGATCGTTCTCAATCAACAACCTAGTAAACAACGGTACATTTGTTTTTGACTCTCCGAACGCCTTAAACGGTACTTTTAATAATATTACGCAAGCCGGTGGCTACTTTCAGCAAGGTGGAACAAATGACTTCCACATTAACGGTACTCTGACAGTCAGCGGAGGAACGGTTGGAAATAATGATGCAATTGTTGTAGGGGCCGATCAAGGTAAGTTTTCCGTCGGCCAAGGTTTGAACTTGGCCGGAGGTGCCGTTGGGAATTTATCTGTCCTCACTCATGTCGGCGGATCAGTTATGGTTTCGGCCGGTTCTTATGGGATCGGAACATTGAATAAGTCCAATGGCACGCTTACAAACAAATCCACACTCACTGTAAGCAACTTTAACCAGTCCAACGGAACGACGACCAACAGCGGAAACTTGACCATTGGAAACGCTAACTTGGGCGGTACTCTGAACAGCACAGGTACTCTCAATCTGACAGGAAACGTCGTTACTCGCGGCAACTTGACCAGCACTGGTAACCTGAATAATCGGGGCAATTGGACAGAAACCAATCGTTATACAATTGCAGCCAACCTTAACAATTCCGGTAGCGTTAATTTTCAGAACGGATTCGAGTTCAGCGATGGACGCTTAACCTCCTCAGGTACTGTCCAAACGAATAATGTCTTTGACGTTTTCGACAGCATTGGAGAAACCGGACAGCAGGACCTCAATTATGTCGGGCTTGGTTCTTCCGTTCCGCAGGAAGTTAAAACAAGTCTTACAGACTTTTTCCTGAAATATTTACCTGGCAAGCTTGCCCAGAACTTAATCAGTCACGCCTCGTTTACGGGTGGAAAAGTGGTTGTCACCGGAGTGGAACTCACTCAAACACAAGCTGACGATCTGAAAAAGGCATTTAAAGACAAGTTTGGAGGTAATACAGCTCTTGAGTTCCAAGGAACGATCTCGGGCGTTTCACATGATGATAAGTTGACCGTCGCAAAAACCAACGAGCTTTACGACAACGTTGAGCATCTTCGCGATGTGATTTTCGTTGACAGAAACTTGGAAGGTGAAAACGGAGCAATTGTTGTCGGAGATTCCGGTTTGCGAAACAACACAGGGTTCACAGGCATCAATGAAGCAACCGGCACGACCATCCAGGACGGAAAAGAGCTAACCCTTATCGGCGGCAAATCAGACGGTACAGGTAATCGCTTTACTCTTGCCGAACGTATTATCAGTGCGGTTGGTGACGGAGCAAAGCTCATTCTTGGCAGCTTGGGAATTAAAGACTCTTCTGTCTACCAAGGACAGGCCGAACAGGTTCATCTCTCTGATAAGGGAGAACTTAAGGTTGCCGCCGGCGATTACCTCGTCAAGAACCTTAATTCTTCAGGCGGAAAGACCACTGTCGATAAAAATGCTGTTTTCAACAGCGAAAACACTACCTTCACAGACAAAGCAGTCTTAGAGAACAATGGAGAAACGGTTCTTGGTACTTTGACAGGTTGGAACGGAGCTGAAGTTCACAACAACAGCAAGCTAACGGTCAACGGTATCACACAATTCGGCGGCAGATTCATCAATAACGCAAACGCCAAATTGGTAGGAACTGCGGACCTGGACGGTACCCTCCAAAACAGTCAGGGTGCTTCTTTAATCGCGAATACCGTAAATGTCAACGGAACACTGCGGAATTTCGGTTACATGGAAGCGCTGGATAATTCAACAGTATTCGGCACTCTTGAAAATCCGGGAGAAATCCGTCTGTTCAACACGGCCATTGGTTCACGCGGCGATGGTGATATTGGCACAATCGGCAATACCTACACTCTTAAAGCAACCGGTAAAACTCAAGTTTCCGGTCTGATTGCTAACGCTCAGGGTGCAGTCGCAGAGTTTTCAGGAGATGATGCCGAGCTGTTGATTCTTGATGGCGGTGTCGTTTCCAATAATGGCACGCTCATAGCGGATTCACTAATCGTCAATGACGGCGGCTATTTCATCAATGGAGACAACGCGCAGCAAACGTTCACAGCTTCTCCGTTGCGCCTCAGAGCCGTCGCAAGAGCAGTTGCCAGAGCAACAGAGCAATTAAAGAATCTGACGGTTTCCGAAGGCGGAACAAAGACAAATAACGGATTGGCCTACTACGGTACAGGTACGATTGCGGGTGAATTTATCAATGCTACAGGCGCCGAAGCTTTCGGCGGCGTGTCTGACATTTTCGTTGACGGCAGCGGATTAGGTATTACTAATACCGGCTCGATCAAAAATGCAGGTACATTTACTTTCGGCGGTACTTTGAACAATTCCGGCTCGATTACCGGGGACGGTCTGATAGTGTTCAAACGCGCGGGTCTTGGCAACGATACCTTTACGAATGCCGGACAAATCAATGTCGGAAGCCTTGAAGCTGCTAACGTTAAATACGTCCAGACGGCAGGCAGTCTTTCGAGTGCTTCGGGTTGGTTCAGCAATTCAACAGTTGATCTGACCGGCGGAACGATTGAGCACACTGTCCTCGGTTCCGGCAATACCTACAATCTTGGCGCAGGCTCCGGTTCCAATGATGCAGCAACGTTTACGGTTGGAACACTGGATAGTTCTTCTGTCGTGAATATCAATCGCGGTGCAACACTGAGAACCGAACACATTGCAATGGACGGTCACAAGACCACTAACTTGCAAGGCGGCCGTCTGTCCACAACGTTGGATCAGGTCTTTGCCGATCTGGATTATTCAACACTTAACCTAGATGCGGTTAACCCGGACGACAAAGTAGAAGTCACGAGCAATCCTCAGATTGTGACCGGGGTAGGCAATGTTATTGATTCCGTGGCCGAAGGCGTTGCTTTCCAGTGGGGCACTGTCGCATTTGACGACGCCTCATACAGCGCTGCGCTGGCCAGCGATGCAGTCAACAAGCTTGTAGCCATCGGAGACGTTCCGGCGGAACGTCGCGGTGAGCTCGAAGTCGCATTTAACGGCAAAGCAGCAGAGAGGTTTAATGTAGATCTCGCAAATTCTATTAAAGCCACGGCTGCCGGCACTCTAGCCTATGCAACATTTGCGAATGAGACACTCTCCAACGAAACAACCGACAATCCTGGAGCCACTTCCTTGGTAGTCGGTGTTAACGAAAAGGGTGCGATTGTCGTTCCGAGTTCCGGTACACCCAATGTACTGAGCCAAAACATGGGCTTTATGAACGTCACCGGCGTAACAGACGGCCTCTACATCAACAACGGCAGCCATTTCGTTTTAGTGGGTCAGTCCCAACCTAATCCCAATCTCGCTCCGGTTGAGTTGGCGGACGGCACTGTGTGGGTCGGCGGCAACCGCAACGACAACGGTACTGTCACACCTTCCAAGTTAACGCTTGGTTCTTACGGCTCGGCCAGCGCAACGAAGGGACACCTTGCACAACTCAATATCGGAATTTCTCCGGTTAATAATCAACTTGGCGGAGCAGGCGGTCAGGTAATCGTTAAAAACGGCGTATTCACTATTGATACCTTGAACAATGGTTCGGCCGGTTATGGCGAAGACAGAGAAGGACTCGTCATTGGCAATGCTGACGACACGACCACTCAATTGATTGTCACAAACTATGCGGCTGTTGACGGCAGCGCTATGAGCAATCATGGCCTTTTCAAGGCTGAGAATATTGCTTCCCGCAACACGAATAATTCGTTTGTCAATCATGGAACATTTGAAATCGGTACTGCCGATATCAGCGGTTATCTTGATAACAAAGGAACTGCATCGTTTGACGATCTGACTCTGCGCGAATACGGCACAGTGAACCGTCAAGACGCCGAATTGACAGCCGGAAAACTGACGGTGGCTGGCAACGCATTGGCCGGAGCTTCAGGAACCTATGCAATTCGTGGGGAACTGGATAACCAAGGCAAACTGTCTGTAACGGATGAACTGACCGTTGCGGGTGAAGTGACCAACAGTGGCGAACTCAATGCCGAGAAAGCTGTCGTTCAGGCGGCCGCCTCTGACGTTGAAGGTGCAGAAGCAGGCAGCTTCATCAATAAGGCTCTTGCCAAGGTCGATTCTGTACTGACTGAAGCAGGATCCATTGTTTCCAACGCTACAGACGCTGTTCTAACGATTGCCGGTCTCAACAACGCCTCCGAACTTCAGGGTACAGTCAACAACGACGGTACGATTAAAGTCGAAGGTACTCAGAGCGTTACCGTTGCAGACGGTGAGCTGAACAACAACGGCTCAATGGAAAACACCAACGCTTTGAATGTTGAAGGCGGCCTTGTCAACAACAAGGGCAACCTTGCTCTGACAGGATTAAACATCACCGGCGGACAGGTCTCGAATGACGCTTCTGCATACTTTAAAGATGCGGGAGTAACGGAAATTGCTATGTCCGATACCGGCGACGTGGCAATTCAAAACGCCGGCTTGCTGGAACTGACCGAACTTCAGCTCACAAAAGGCACGATCTCGGGCGGTACAGTTGGTGTAAAGGAAACAACAATTGCATCTGTGAAGGCTGACGGCGTAATTGACGCTGCGAGCGTCGGGTTCAAAGACCTTACAAACGAAGGCGTTATCACTGTTTCTGATATGTTTGCTTCGGCAAATACCGAAAACTCAGGCACGGTTGAAGCTGCCAATATCGCTATGAGTGAAGGTGATAAGTTTGTGAATGAAGCTGGCGCGACAGCCAAGGCAGATAAGCTAGACATCTCAGGCGGTGAGTTTGTCAACGAAGCTGGCGACACTTCCGGTATCGTCCTGACGCAAATCGGCGCAGACGGTCAGTTCACGGCAAATGGCGACACCACACTCCAGCAGGTTGTATCTGCCGACGGCATCATCAATCTCAACAAAGGCAATCTCAATATTGCCGAGTTGGATGCCAAAGACTCGGTGTACAACCAGAAAGCAGGAAACTTCAAGGCCGATAAAGGTTTCTTTGAAAACTCGACCTTGAATATCATGGGCGGTGTGTTTGACGCTTCCGAAGTCCGTGATGCCGAAGGCAATGTCACAGGTCTTCTTGGAAACAACGTTGTTAATATTTCCGGTACGAATAAGACTCCGATTATCAACAACGAAGATTCCGCTGAGGACAAAGCTCATTACAAGGACAACCTGACTCAGGTGCTGGCAGGTGTCGTCAACAGCGACACAACCGTCAACATCATGGAAGGCGGCGTTCTTGACGTTGCCAAGATCGAACTTGACGGAAAAGCCGATAGCATCAATCTGAAGGGCGGCGTTCTTCAGACAAGCGCTGATCAGATCTTCGGTTCAGTCACAACTGAGGCAATTCGTATCGACGCAACGGACGCCGAAACAGGCACTGTACAACTTCCGACCACCGTGCTTTCTGCAACTACCGTCGGCGCAGTTAAAGATGAGATCAAATCCGGGCTGAATGTCGAAAGCGGCAACCTCGCCTTGGATGATGATTATTTCAGCGCTTCGCTGATTGTCAGCGTCACCGACAAAATTGCGAATGCATTTGAAAACGCAGCCAACCTGACCATCAATTTCTTAGGGGAGATGACTGCGCCCTTCACCATCACAACTGCAAACGATTTGGAAAAAGAAGGGCTCGATGTCGTTCTGAACCCCGGCATTGTGCTCATCACGACGACTCTGCACAATGAGTTTGCGGATGAGTACAACAAAGACACTGATGCTTCTCAGACGATCAAAGGTTTGATCATTGGTGCCGAGTCCAATGATCCGAATACCAATTCGATCAATATTAGTATGGGATTCAAAGATGTCTCCCATACCGATAAAGTCACAATCGAAGGCGGTAAGGAATTGGTTCTTGTCGGCAATGCCGTCAATGCAATTCCTGAAGGTTCTTTTGGTGATGATGCCAATAAACTGCTGAAGGATTCCGCCGACGGCGGTTCCATTGACGTGAATAACGGTACGTTCACGTTCGGTTCTCACGGCGGCTCCACTCCGACTGTCGGTTGGATTCTTTCTTCCAATATCGGAGAAAACGGCTCCCTGGAAGCCAAGAACGGTGAATTTGCCGACTGGACGATTGCCAACAACGGTAACGTTCATGTTCACTCCAACGCGATCCTTCATACAAACAGTTTGACCGGAAACGGTGCTGCTGTTAACGAAGGCAAGCTCTCTCTGGATGAAAAGGACGGTAAAGGCCCGACGTTTGACGTTGCTGGCTCTTTCACGAACAAGGGCGAAAACTCTATTCTGGACGCCTCCAAGGTCGAAAAAGTTACTGTCTCGGGTACTCATGTCAACGAAGGTCAGGCCGACTACAAGGATATGCTTGTGGCTGAAGGCGGATCTTCGACCAACAGCGGAACCGAACAGGGCAACATCCTGACGGTTGAAGGCTCTCACGCCAACACCGGCACTTCGATCTGGAACGGTGTCACCGTTGCTGAAAACGGCAAAGGCGAAAACGCAGGTAAGCTCGATGTGGGCAGTGTGTTCGACGTTATCGGTGAGTTCGTCAACAAGGGCGCTGAAGCTGTTCTGGACGCCACCAAGACGGCAGTTACCAACGTCGCAGGCATCCTTCGCAATGAAGGAACGGCCAACTACGACGACATGACAATTGCCGACGGCGGCAAGTCTGAAAACTCCGGCTTCGAAAAAGGTGACATCCTCACGGTTGCAACAGGTGCCGAACACAGCAACAGCGGAACCTCGATTTGGAACAACGTTACTGTTCAGGACGGAGCCACTTCCACCGTTGAAGATGGAGCCAAAGAGACAATCAACGACGCTTATGTAGTTGCGGGAGACCGTACAAACAAGGGCGAAGTCGATGCGACCGGTGTTGAAAATACCCAAGTTACGGGTACTCTCGACAATCAAGGAACCTCCAACTACGACGATATGACCGTTGAAGCGGACGGCAAGTCCGACAACTCCGGCTACGAAAAGGGCGACATTCTTACGATTGCCGATGGCGGCGAACATACCAACTCCGGAACTTCGATCTGGAACAATCAGACAGTTAAGGAAGGCGGTACGTCCGTTACCGAAGAAGGCGGTAAAGAGACTATCAATGACAAATATGTCATTGAAGGCGATAAGACCAATAGGGGTGAAGTTGATGCTAAGGGCGTTGAGAATACCGAAGTTAAAGGTAATCTCGACAACCAGGGCAAGTCCGAGTACGACGACATGACCATCGGCGACGGCGGCAAGTCCGACAACTCCGGCTATGAAAAGGGCGACATCCTTACTATCGACAAGGGCGGTGAACATGACAACAGCGGCACATCCATCTGGAACAACGTTGTTGTTGCCGGCGGTGATGTAAACAACACCGGCGATATTGAAACCGAAAAACTGACGATAGACGACGGTCTGGTCAACATCGGCGAAGGCAGTCTCAATGCCGGTGAAACCGATCTGAACGGCGGCGACCTCGTTATCGGCAACGATAAGGACAGAACCCCTGAAAACCGTGTCACGGCTGAGATCAATCCGAAGGACGACGTTATCGACACGAATATCTACGTGAAGAACAACGGCGATCTGAACCTAGGACCGAAGGGCGGTCTTGATTGGGCTGACTCCATCGGCTCTCCGACGGTGCCCAGCGGAACACCGAGCAGACTTGTTATCACGACCAACGTGACGACAGGCCCGGGAGGTGGAATTGCAGTAGGTCCTGAAGTCTGGACGGATAAAGACAATCATGTCCAGATCGGAAACGGCGATATCTACTTCGCTAAGGATTCTCTGACCGTTATCGACAGCTCTATCCTCACTGACGGTAAGTCTGCGTTCAATACAACTTCCGACGTTGCCAAGGTTACAGTCGAACCCGGTGCAAACCTTATTCTCGGCAATATTGAAGAAGTCGGCGACTACACAATCGTTAACGGCTACATTACAGGCGGAAATGAATCCGACGGTAGGTGGACAGGCGGTTGGACAGGCGACAACCTCTATGCTCTGCCGCAGGACGGCTCCGGAATCAATTGGATCCTGAAGCTTCACAACGACCCGAGCAAGATTTGGGTCAATGCAACACTGGCCGATGTCAGAACCGTTTACCCGGATATTGCAATTCCGAATATCGCCAACGACGATATGCTCAACTGCAAGTCCGGCGATCCGGGTGCCGACTTCGTTTGCCGCGTACTTCGCGACAAAGAATTGGATGTTGCAGGCAAGACCAAGATTCTGAACTCCGTGGCTAATATCGCCTTCGCCGGCGGTGCTATGTCCGTAGCGATGAATGACTTGAACTCGGCAACCGATTCCATTGAAGGACGAGTCTCTATGAAGAACGAAGCCTTCACCGAGAACGGTGTCATGCGCGAGTGGGAACGCGGCAACGATCTGTGGATTGACGTTATCGGCGGCAAACAGAAATACAAGAGCCTGAGCGCGACGGGTATTTCCAAGGCCGGCTATGACACCAACTCCTACGGATTCGTCATGGGCTACGACCGCAAGTTTGCAGACAAACCGATCATCTTGGGCGCTGCCTTCAGTTACAACCACGGCTCGCTAGATTCCACAGGCGACGTGTTGAAGACAAAGAACAAGTACAACTCGTTCGGTCTGCACGCCTACGGTGCTTATGCTCCGGTCGAAAAGGTCAACCTCATCGGTACATTGAGCTGGATGCACAACTCCTCTGATATTACTCAGTCGATCAATGCAGCCGGATTCAATAAGGCTGATGCGGATGTCAAGACGAATATGTTCAGCCTCGGCGCTCGTGCCGAAGCGACTATTCCCGCTGGAAAAGCCAATATCGTTCCGCACGCAGGTCTGAGATACGTCTGGGCCAAGTCGGGCAAATACGATACGAAGGTTGACGGTAAGAAGGTTTGGAGCAACAAGGCTGACGCTACGAACACCTTCCAGCTTCCGATAGGCGTTGCTGTCAGAACCGACATTGCAACAGCCTCCGGTTGGAACGTTCGCCCGCAGGCCGACGTAACCGTCATCCCGCAGTTCGGCGATACGAAGCAGAAGACCAAACTGTCCAACTTCAACGGTGTTAGCGACAAGCTCTCCGGCGAATTTGCAGGCAAGTTCGGTACGAACGTGAACTTAGGCGTCCAGGCTGACAAAGGCCCGGCCACTATCGGCGTCCGCTATGGCTTCACAGGCGGTACGAAGGGTAAGGCTGACCATATGTTCAAGCTTGAAGCCCGTTATCGCTTCTAACCTAAAACCAAGCCGCTTCTTCTGAGGCGGCTGCCAAGAAAGGGAGAGGTCTAAAAAATCTCTCCCTTATTTTTGTGCTTCCGTTTTATGAGGCTCAAAGAAACACATCCAGGTGTTTGCAAACCTCTTCGCGGCTGGTTTCTCCGCGATAGTCATATCGGGACGTTGTAGCGACAGAGGTATGCCCCATAGCTCGTTGAAGAATAAAAAGATCGCATCCCTGTTCAAGCATCCTTGTGGCAAATGTCCTGCGCAAGTCATGCGGGCGAACCTTCCCCAGTTCAGCTAATCCCGCTCTTTTTTGGAGAATCCTGTAGATTGATGACGGCTGCATCGTTCTGAAAAGGAGCTTGCTTTTGTCTGCGCCGGGGCAGATTCGAGGAAAAAATATTCCGTCTTCCAAGCCTCGCGCCATGAGCCACTCATCAATGATCCTGTCGATTTTCTTCGGAACGAAGACTCGGCGCTCCTTGTTGCCTTTTCCGATGAAACAAAAAGATCGGTTGCAGCAGTCCCAATCTTTCATTTCCAACTGCACAACTTCAGCCCGTCTTAAACCGCATCCGAGCATTAGAGCAAACATAGCCTTATCTCTCTTGCCTTGATTCGTGCCGTCGTCGCACGCGGTCAGGAGACCGCAGGCTTCCTTTCCGGTCAGACTGCGGCCCTTTGGCAGCCGTTCATATTTGACGCCTGTCAAAGCCTGAATTTTCAGGTAAGACGATTGAGGAATGAGATCCAGCGTCCAAGCCTCTTTCGCCACTGTTTTGAAAGCAGTCAGGTAAAGATTTTGTGTTGCACCGCTGCAGCCTTTTTCTGTCAGTGTCCTTTTGATTTCCGTCCAATGATTGCGTTTTAGTTTCGCCCAATCAGCGGTTTCAATATCAGAAGCTCCGAGAATAACGGCTATATGCTTCAGACAGTTGGAAATCGTGATCACCGAACGGGACGAACCGAGCCTGGAAAGGTAGGCAAGAGCGGGATTCTTTTTTTGAGAAGTATTTGGGTTGGTGTTGAGCATTTTCTTCAAAAAATCTTATCTTACGGAGTCGGATTTAAGGAGTTTTCTTTTTGAGTTATATTTGTTAGCAGATTTGCTAACAGATTGTGTTATGGACGAGATCGTATACACGGGAAAGAGTCTGAATAAAATTCTGAGTTGCGGAAGGTAAAAGACGAGGACGAGATCGTATTTCTCACCTTTACAAGAAATCGGCAAAGACTCCCAAACAAGATTTGGATCTGGCAATTAAACGAATGGCGGAGGTTAATCAAGATGGTTAAATACGCTTCGATGACACACGAAGAATTCTTTAGCGAACAAATGAAAGACCCTGAATTTGCCAAGGCATATGAAGAGTCTGAAGAGGAATTCAAAGCCTTACAAAAGGCTATCGAATTAAGAATGCAGCAAAAACTTTCGCAGACTGAGGTAGCGCAGAGAATGAATACTACCCGTTCCGTTGTTTGCCGCTTAGAAGCCGGTCTTTTAAACGGTACACCTCCTTCTTTAGGAATGCTTAAAAGATACGCCTCAGCTCTTGGAAAAAAAGTGGAAATTCGTTTGGTTTGATCGTTCATTTCAAAACTTAAAGATTTTGTTCATTGTTGTTTCCTTTTATAATTGTGGTTACAAAGTGATTACGTTTCTTAAATGAGGTACTGATATGCAGGCTCTTGCTAATGAAATCATCCGAGTGCGCATCAACGAGCAGCTCAAAAAGGATGCAACCTTGGTTTTGGATTCCATGGGGTTAACCATGTCGGATGCAATCCGCATTTTTCTTATGCGACTTGTTGACGAAAAGGCTTTGCCCTTTGAGCTGAAAATGCCTAAACATTTAGACATTTCACAAATGAGCAGACAAGATATAGACCAAGTCTTTGAAGCCAGCTTCAAAGATTTTGAGGAAGGACGTTTCTGTTCGGCAGAAGAAGCTTTTTCTCGCATTAAACACAGAGACATCAAATGAACTTTCAGGTTGTTGTCTCTGAGAAAGCTCAGGAAGAATTGCAGGAAATTTACGACTACATTGCAGATACTGGATTTCCCCAAACGGCTGAAAAAGTAATTGCAGAACTCAAAGAAGCCATACTTTCTCTTAACTACATGCCTGAGCGTTGCCGCCTGTTTGACGTAGAACCTTGGAAGAGCAAGGGAGTAAGAGTTAAAGTAACCGGCGCGTATGGTATTTATTACACGGTAGAACCCGACAATACGGTCAGAATCCATCATGTATTTAATTGCCGGATGGACATTGCCCGACACTTTATGTTCAATTGAATAACTCATAAGAAACCTCCGAATACAAAACCGCTTAACTCAGAACTTCGTCAGAAGCACTGGGCAAAGCGGTTTCTTGTTGGACGCCTAGAAGAAAAAACTTGTCTTTAAATACCTTTGTAGAAGCTCAAGCTTTCTTAAAGGAATTTTTGGAGAGAATAATTATAAAAATAACATTAGTACGCTAAATATCTTTGAGGAGGAGTAGTTTTTGCACAATCAGAACGGCACCGTTTCCATTAAGAGCGGACCGATGCGGGGCAGGTCTTTCCAACAGGTTGTATATCCCGGGCTCAAACGCGCACGGGACATTTTCCAAGCGTCTTTGCCTAATTTAGAAGCTGCAAAGCAGAGCGTATTTTTACCAAAGCGCGTGTTGATTGAATCCATCAGTTCACAGACAACTTGCTGCCGTTCGGTCTCCAGTTCTTCAAAAAGATCCTTCGTGACGGCGTCTTTTGAAATAACTTCGCCAACATATACCCCGGCACGTTTGTACAAGCACCCTTTGCGATAGGTCTGATTAAGTAACCGTCGGGCGTAATGAATAATCGTATTGGTATCCGAAATAGGATAAGGAAGACCAACGCACGGATAGGCGTGCTGCTGGACGTCTTGCAGACGGAAAGGATTCGTGTTCAAGACAATACCGACGGTGTGCGCTACCGTACCTTCGCGACGCAAGGTTCTTCCGCATTCCTGAGCATGGAACGTGATGGCGCCCAGCAAGTCGTCTTTGTCGCAGACTAAATGACTGAAGCTGCGGCTTCTCATGATTTGCTGTCTTTTTGGTTTCACAAGCTCAAGCGGGATACAGGAGGTTCCCTGAAGTTCTCTTACCGTCATGGAAAGCGTAATGCCAAACCGATCTCGGATGGCCTCTGCATCTGCACAGGCTAAATCTAAGGCCGTCCGAATACCCATCTTTTCTAGGTGTTCCGTATAACGTCTCCCTACACCCCAAATTTCAGAAACTGGCTCGCAAGCAAGCGCTTTTGCCTGTCTTTGAGGCGTTAAGTCGAGCCAATTGCACACACCTTTAAGCCCGGCGTAGTGTTTGGCCAAATGGTTGCAGTATTTGGCTAAAGTTT
>OMGU01000152.1_pt1 | contig 78180 bp, 63 predicted proteins | sample 1646121 | NCBI WGS metagenome assembly OMGU01 (sample SAMN05578581, study PRJEB25193) | human gut metagenome | biome: Human Microbiome; feature: human-associated habitat; material: feces | host: Homo sapiens | place: USA:Birmingham
AATTCATCTCACCACCTAGAGAGGATGGGAGAATTCTTGCAAAGTGTTGTTAAAAACAGGGGAGACAGCCACACACACCGCTGTCTCCCCTGTTTATTCCCCAAATGGTCCCTGTGCGCCTCGGCGCACGCCTCTTATTCATCTACCAATGTAATCTGTACCCGTTTCCCCATCGCCGCTGCGATCTTTACCATAAAATCCAGCGACGGATTGTAGCTGCCGCTCTCGAAGCGGGTGATATTCGGCTGGGAAATCCCCGCCTTTCTGCCAAGCTCCGTCTGTGTCATGCCGTTTAACTTACGATTCTGCTTAAATCCCTCGATCGTCGCCTCCCGCGCCTCCTGCTGCCAGCGCTCCATCCACTGTCTATATTCCGCATCCGTCTGAAACGTCTCCGGAATCCTGTTTGCGTTTTTCATTGTGCTACCTTCTCCTTTTCGAATCTGCTCTGCAGCGGCGCCACCCTCCCAAAGCCCGCCGCTGCCGTCCTCTATAGAATACCATCTTTCCACCCTATAAATCAAGGTATTTCCCTGTAACGGTCCATCGGCAGTTACTTTAGATCGCCTTTTCCCCTAAAACATACGATTCGCGCGCTCTGCCACTTGAAAGCAATGCCTCTCTTCTGGTATAATAGATGGACTTATGCAAACATCTGCCTGACCGCTTCCAATCGGCGGACTCCCAGATATTTGCGGCAAATCTTATATAATGTTTGAGGAGTTACAATTTCATGGAAAAAAGAGAATCTTTCAACAGTAAGTGGGGCTTCATCCTCGCCTGTATCGGATCGGCGGTCGGCATGGGAAATCTCTGGATGTTTCCCACCCGCGTCTCCCTGTACGGCGGCGGCTCGTTCCTGATCCCGTACTTTATCTTCGTCGCCCTGATCGGCTCCACGGGTGTCATCGGGGAAATGTGCCTGGGACGCGGCACCCGCTCCGGTCCAATTGACGCGTTCGGCGCTGCCTGCGAGACACGCGGCAGGCGCAAACTGGGTGACGCGCTCGGTTTCATCCCGGCAGCCGGTTCCCTCGCGATGGCGATCGGCTATACCGTCGTCATGGGCTGGATCCTAAAATATGCCATCGGAGCCTTTACCGGTGCCACGCTTGCCCCGGCCGACACAGACGGTTTTGCCTCTGCTTTCGGCTCGATGGCGTCCGCATTTGGAAACAATGGCTGGCAGCTTGCCGCCCTCTTCTTCTGCATTCTGATTCTGATGTTCGGCGTCGGAAGCGGAATCGAGAACGCCAACAAGCTGATGATGCCGGTATTCTTCATCCTGTTTGTCTTTTTAGGCATCTACGTGGCATTCCAGCCGGGTGCGATGCAGGGCTACCGCTACATTTTCCGCATCGATCCTGAGATCCTCGCAGACCCAAAAACATGGATTTTCGCACTGGGGCAGGCATTTTTCTCCCTGTCCGTCGCCGGAAATGGAACCTTAATCTATGGTTCCTACCTCTCCGATGAGGAAAACATCCCGGCATCTGCCGCGCGGGTTGCCCTGTTTGATACGATCGCCGCGATTCTCGCTGCCCTCGTCATCATCCCGGCAATGGCAACCACCGGTGCAAAACTTGATCAGGGTGGTCCGGGACTTCTCTTCATCTACCTCCCGAACCTCATCCGCTCAATGCCGGGCGGTACGTTGATCGCGATCATTTTCTTCGTAGCCGTTCTCTTCGCCGGGATGACCTCCCTGCTCAACCTCTACGAAGCACCGATCGCCACCGTCCAGGAAAAACTCCACCTCGGCCGCGTCCCTGCCTGCGCAGTTATCGGTATCATCGGAGCTGCCGTCTCCCTGTTAATCCAGGGCATCGTCTCCGACTGGATGGACGTTCTCTCCATCTACATCTGCCCCCTCGGTGCCGGACTCGCCGGAATCATGTTCTTCTGGGTATTTGGAAAAGACTATGCAGAAACGCAGGTCAACAAAGGCCGCGAAAAGAAATTTTCAAAATGGTTTGTACCGGTGTGCCGCTATATTTATATTCCGGTATGTGTGCTGGTATTAATATTAGGCATCGCATTGGGCGGTATTGGATGATATTGGATGATATAAAAAAAATGATTGACAAATCTCATTTACGCGCTATAATAAGAACTATCATTTAAAACCCACAAAACAAGTAGGAAATATATTTTTATAATCGTTTATGAATTTTAAGGAAAGGAGGAAACCATCATGAGAACATCTTATTCAGTTATGTCTGCTATGTGTTGTTGTATGGAGTGTATGTGCTGCTGTTGCTGTGACACTCTTACTTTTGTTGTGCAGACAGATAACTGGATGATATCTTCATGAGGTTTTTCTCATCTTGCTTTCACTGGAAAGTGATAGATACAATCCAATTTAGGAGGTCTGGACAACCAGACCTCCTTTTTTGTACCCATTTATATTTCAGTATGCAAAATTAAATATTTATATTGCATCCAGATATATCATTCGTATAAAAAACGCGACACATACAGAAGTCATTTTTCAGGAATTATCCCTTAAAAATGTGCTTCCCCAGATAAACAAAGTTAAAGGAGACCAGAAATGATTCGATTTGAACATTTAAGTAAAACATTCCAGACGAAAGACGGTGCATTTGAAGCACTGAAGGATGTGTCCTTCGAAATCGAAAAGGGCGATATCTACGGCGTCATCGGTTACAGCGGTGCCGGAAAATCCACCCTGATCCGAATGGTAAACGCCCTGGAAAGACCGACTTCCGGAAAGATTTTCGTTGAAGATAAGGACATTGGAAGCCTGAGTGCAAAAGAGCTTCGCAGCCTCCGAAAGGGAATCGGAATGATTTTCCAGCAGTTCAACCTCCTGGAATCCAAGACAATTTACGACAACGTCGCGATTGCCCTGAAACTAAACGGCACCCCCAAAAAAGACATCGAAACGCGTGTGAATGAGCTGCTGGAGTTCGTCGAACTTTCCGATAAGAAGTCCTACTATCCGGGACAGCTCTCCGGCGGACAGAAACAGCGCGTCGGTATCGCAAGGGCACTTGCAAATAATCCGTCGATTCTTCTCTGCGATGAGGCGACCAGCGCCCTCGACCCGAAAACGACCGATTCCATTCTCGATTTGCTAAAGAAGATTAATGAAACTCTTCATATTACAATTGTGATTATCACACATGAGATGAATGTCATCCAGAAAATCTGTAATAAAGTTGCCGTCATGGATTTCGGTAAAGTCGTAGAAACGGGCTCTGTCATTCAGGTTTTCTCAGACCCGCAGTCCGATATCGCCAAACGGTTTGTCGGCAATCTCATCCACGACGTTATTCCGGAACCGCTCGTCGAGAGCATCCGCCGGGAAACGCGGAACAGCCGCCTGCTCCGCATCAAGCTGGAAAATACAGACAGCACCGAGCCGCTTCTCTGGGATATCAACCGGCGGTTTGAGGTGGAAACCAACATTCTCTACTCCACCATCAACGTTATTCAGGGCATCGTCGTCGGCATCATGCTCGTTCTCTTCATCGGAAGCGACGAGGAAATCAAAAAAGCCGAGCGCTACATTCTCGAATCAAACGAAGAATATAAGGAGGTTGTATTACCATGATTCAGCAGTATTTAGGCATTTCGCCAGACAAACTCATCAAGGCCGGTTGGGAAACCCTGTATATGGTCGGTTTTTCCCTGATTATCGGTTCCATCGTCGGATTTTTCATCGCCATTGTCTTATGGCTGACCCGCAAAGGTGGGCTCAAGGAAAATCCATTGCTTTACACGATTTTAAACGGTTTCATCAACATCATCCGAAGCACACCGTTTATCATCCTTCTGGTATGTGTAATGCCCTTTACGAAAATCATCGTCGGCACCCGGATCGGTACCAGGGCGGCTATCGTGCCATTAGTTATTTATACCGCTCCATTTTTAGCAAGACTTCTTGAGACATCGCTTCTGGAAGTCGGCGGCGGCATCATCGAGGCAGCCCAGTCGATGGGAGCGACCACGTTCCAGATTATCGTTCATTTTGTGCTTCCAGAAGCATTTGCTTCGGTTATCCTGGCTCTGACAACCGGCACCATCGCCCTCATCGGAGCAACTGCGATGGCCGGCTACATCGGAGGCGGCGGCATCGGAAACATCGCCCTGACCTACGGCTATCAGACCTTTAACTTCCCGCTGATGTTTGCGACCGTTTTCATCCTGATTGCATTTGTCTGGATCATCCAGAGTCTGGGAAACCGGCTGTCACAGAAGAGACGGACCCATCAGTAAAATACCATGCCTAATCCGAGCCATGTCATAAAACTTATTAAATCACTTTATATACAAATAAAACAACGAAAAAGGAGAACCCAATTATGAAAAATGTAAAAGCTTATGTAAGAACCACCCTGACCGCCGGTCTGATCCTCGCAGCTGCTGTTCTGGGAGGCTGCTCAAAGAGTGATGCTGGAAGCTCCGCTGCTGATACTGCCGCTGCTTCTTCCGGCACCGAATCTGCTGCTTCCGCCGATGCTTCCAATTCTAATAAGAAGGAGCTCAAATACGGAAAAGCTGCCGGTCCGTACACTGTCTTATTTGAGGATGCCATCAAACCAATTCTGGAAAAAGAGGGCTATACACTCACCGAGGTTGATTTCTCTGACCTTCTCCAGAATGACCTTGCTTTAAATGACGGCGAGATCGATTTCAATGTAGAGCAGCATACCGCTTATGCCGAAAATTTCAACGAAGCCCAGAAGGGTAACCTGGTCCCGATTTCCCCGATTCCTACCGTTCCGGCTGCCATCTTTTCTGCCACCGAAACCTCTCTGGACGCCATTCAAGACGGTGCCAAAGTAGCCGTTCCGGACGATGCCGCCAACACAGCCCGCGCTTATGTTCTCTTACAGAAAGCCGGATGGATCACCTTAAACCCGGATGTGGATCTCTCCACTGTCACCCAGGCGGATATCACGGAAAACCCTTACAACATCGAATTTACCGAAATGAACTCCACTAATATTCCAGCTGTTTTAGATGACTTTGATTATGCGGTTATCACCGGAAGTATTGTATACAATGCAGGAATCGATCCATCCACTGCCCTTCTTCAGGAAGACATTCTGCCGCATCTGATTCTGCAGGTCGTTGTAAAAGAGGAAAATAAAGATGCTCAGTGGGCAAAAGATATCGTTGCTGCTTACCACTCCGATGAATTCAAAGAATATTTAGACAAGAATAACAATGGTTTATGGTTTGTTCCGGAGGAACTGTTTAACTAATAGGAAACAGCATCGGAATACACCGGCAGGAAACAGGAGGATTTCATATGGCTCTCATTTTAGATAAAACCGAACAGAAAATTGTCGATATCATCGACGCACACCGCAACGAGATCATCGCATTCGCCAAAGATATCTACACCCATGCAGAGCTGGGTTATAAAGAATACAGAACTGCAGAAAAATTTGCTTCTTTCATGAAAAATCTGGGTCTTGAGACAAAGGAAGGACTGGCTGTCACCGGTGTCAAAGCCTACTTAAATGAAGAAGAGAAAACGAATGTAAGTCTGGCTCTCATCGGGGAACTGGATGCGCTCCGCATCCCGGAACATAAATATGCCAATCCGGAGACTCAGGGAGCTCACTGCTGCGGACATCATGCCCAGCTGGCCGGTGTCATCGGTGCAGCCCTGGCTCTGACCAATGAAGATGTAAAAAAAGAGCTGGACGGACAGGTTGTATTCTTCGCCGTACCGGCAGAGGAATATGGTGAGATTGAATTTAAAAACTCTCTGACCGCCCAGGGAAAAATCAGATACGGCGGTGGAAAATGTGAACTCATCCGCATCGGTGCTTTTGATGACATCGACCTGGATATCGTCCACCACACCGGAGACAAGGATATCAGTATTGGTTCTCACTCCAACAACGGTTTCGTCTCCAAGGTCATTCGTTATAAAGGACTGGCTGCCCACGCAGCCGGTGCCCCGCATCTGGGAGTCAATGCATTAAATGCAGCTTCCCTCGGACTTTCCGCCCTGGCTTACCAGCGCGAAACCTTCCGGGATGATGACCATGTCCGGATTCATCCCATTATCACAAAAGGCGGAAATCTCGTCAATGTAGTACCGGATGAGGTGGTAATCGAAACTCTGGTACGTGCCGCCAACAAGGATGCCATCGCAGATGCTGCTGCCAAAACAGACCGTGCCTTCAAAGCCGGTGCCATCGCCGTCGGTGCTTCCTGCGAAGTCACCACTATGCCCGGATATCTTCCGGCTCTGAGTGAAAAGGCCGATGCATCTGTCCTGACAGCCGCTGAGATTGCCGCACAAACCAGTGAAAAAGATTACCAGATCGTCCAGGAAGATACCCACGCCTACAGCGGCGGTTCCACCGATGTGGGGGATGTACAGCATCTGCAGCCGGTCCTTACCTTCAACACCGGCGGTAAAGTAAGCGGCCTCCACTCCGTTGATTTCGATATCGTGGATGAGGAACTTGCCTATGTGGTCACTGCAAAAATCTTCGCCCTCTCCGCTTACCGCCTGCTTCGGGACAGGGCTGTGAAAGCAAAAGAGATTGTAGCGAATTATCAGCCCATCTTTACCAAAGAGGAGTATATCAAATATATGGATTCCTTTATCAAGACGGAAACGTATTCATAATGGATTTCATTATTTGCTAAATTTCTAATATTTTATAGAAAAGACAGGAGATATTGTTTATTGCAACGCGTCCTGTCTTTTCCTCCCTCACAAAATATCCTTTTCTTCTAGTATTTCTGGATATAAATCCAATATTTTATATGTAAATAGCAATCTTTCTACAATATCTGCCGTATAGTTTGAAATTCCCGATAAGTCATTAAATTTTCTTAATCTATATTCCATTGTATTTCGATGGATTCCCAATTTCTGTGCAGCTGCTGTTACACTAGCAAGTTCTAAAGCAATTCTTTTAGAATATGCGAATGAAGTACCATATTTGTGGTCATATCTAAATACCTCTAGTAATTCAGGCATACAAAAGTATTGGATATGTCCTTCCCTTCCAATCTTCTTTATAGCACAATACATAATATAATCTTGATAATGAATCAGGCTTTTATTAAAATGCAGACTTTTTTCAAGTCCTATAACCATTAATAGTTGATTAAGAATATATGCAAAATCTGTAATTTTATGGAATTGATTGCTACATACTGCTAGCAAATCATATTTTTCCAGAAATGCTTCCAACACATTCAAGCATATTCCAACCTCTTTTGTATCAAAAAATAAAATCAGTTTTCTATTGACTTCAAGAATAATGGCTTCAGGGAAAATCAGCGACAAATGATTTCTATATGACATCATCATTCGTGACTCTGCCTTTCCTGTTTTATCAGAAATAGCAATTATATAGTAATGATCATGAAGCATCCACGAAAAACCTTCTGCCCGTTTTTTGAACTCTGCTTCTGAGTATTTTGCATCCTGAATTAATTCTTGCAATAGATTTTCACTTCGTGTTGTATTAGGTAAAATATTTTCTTTTTCAAGAAATAGTTGAAGTGCTCCACACAAAAAATTCATAATTTCGATATCACTATCTTTGAACGGATGATTATAAGCCACCGTTAAAAACCAGCCAAAATATCTTCGATTTACAATCAAACGGCAAATCAAACGTTCTCTTTTTTTTGGTGATTTCAAAAGAAACGTCTGCGGTGTATTTTTTATTTGCTCCAGAACGTTAGCGTAATCGTATTTTTGAAATAGTTCACTTGTCACATATCCCATTCGAAATACACTATTTAATATCTCGTCATCTGCAGCCATTACTTCATTTGCCGAATGTACCAATAATCTTGTTGTAAAATCTTGTAATAAAATAGGATTTCCAAGGATACTAGCAGCAACATCCAATAAATCCTTTATAGACGTACAATCAAACAAAGCACGACTGATCGCCAATTCTGCCTCCAAGATACGACTTTCCAAATTTAATTTCGATAAAAGTGCTGTAAACACTTCTCCCGGAGCATTACTCTGATATATTATATAATTCTCTGGTTTCTGCATATCAATAAAATCATTCAAATTTCCTAAAAGAATAAATATAGATGGGGCTTCCAGACAGCCATCTCCTACCTCTAACAATACCGGAGCTGTTACCACATAAATAATATTTTTTGTGAATGCTACAGACGTCAATGAAAGATTACAGACTTGGCAAATGTTCTGAGACATATCTTTTATGTGAATTTCTTCTACATTCTCAGCTGATAATGCCTCTATCAAAACGGAAAGCTTCATATTTTCTCACCTACTTCTACAATTAGCAAAGAGGCACTACAAGCGCAGCACCTCTCTAGTTCCAGCTTTAATTATCTTTATCTTAAACCATTTCTCCTGATTTGTATACCTGAATCAAGCAATCCGTATATGCTTTCAAATTAGTATATGGATTTTCTCCCAAAAGCACTAAATCAGCAATCTTACCTGGCTCAATCGTTCCAATTTCTTCTGACATCCCTAATACTTCTGCCGATGTTAACGTTGCAGAAGAAATAATCTTTTCTGGAGGCATTCCATAATCCTGCATAACTAGCATTTCCTTAAATGCAGATGGCTGTGAACCAAAACACGGAGAACCCGCATCCGTTCCTAATGCAATCTTCACCCCTTTTTCCATTGCTCTCGCAAAAGTGCTTTTCTGCTGTCTTGTTACAAGAGCAGAACGTTCCACCATAAAATCACTTAACACACCCTTGTTTTCCGATAATATTTTATAAATAGCCAATGTTGGAACCAAAGTTAGTCCTTTTTCTTTCATCATGTCTAAATACTCATCCGGAATGTCCGGTCCATGTTCAATCGTATCAATTCCTGCCTTGATACATTCAATAATTCCTTCCTGCGAAACTGCATGAACAGCAACCTTCATATGAAGACGATGTGCTTCATGAACAATAAATTTAAGCTGATCTAAATCGTACATGCTTGGTCCAACATCTTCCAGGCCAGCTGCACCACCAGTATCCATAATTTTAATCCACTGGCAACGGATTCCTTTTTTTACAAACAAAGTCTTTTTTTCCCGTATTGCATACAAAAGTTCATCTTTCGTATTTGCAATCGTTCCAATTGATGGAACATGTCCATATATACTCTGAATTGCAGAACCGCATGGAATAACTCTCGAACCTTTAATCCATCCCTTTTCAACTGCAAACGCCGTTTCAATTGATAAATCCTTAGGACTTCCTACTTCTCGTATGGTTGTAACTCCCTTTTTTAAAGAATTTTCAACATTATGTACACTTCTCAAAAAAGCTTGATATGGACCGTACATTTCATCCATATCTTCTGAAATAGCGCTTCCGTCCCATGTACTATGTACATGCATATCAATAATTCCTGGTGATAAATATTTTCCTTCACCGTCTACTACCTGCTCCGCAGAACTCTTGATATCTCTTTCCATTTTCTCTATTCTTTCATTTTTGATCAAAACATCCACATCAGAAAGTATCTGCTGATTTCGAACATCAACTACATTCACATGTTTAAATAATAAAGTACTCATTAATCCTTCACCTCCATTTTTATTCATTTTTTATAATACCTGTTTTATACATGAATCTGGCAATAATAATTGTAAGCGCTATTCCTCCTAACAATACCCACTGAAGATCAATTTTTAATACTAATATTCCAAATAAGCAAAGAACGACTGAAACAACTGAAACCTTGAATTCTTTTAAAAGCCATAGTCCAGCTAAAGCACCAAATATTGCAGGAACGACATTACTAAATGCCGGAGCTAGAACTGAAGAATTTAACAATGGGGTCAATGGCTGCATCAAAACGATTCCCAATGCAATAATTACCGTTGTCGTGATACTGGATACTGCCACTGCCACAACTGATACAGCATTTGCTTTTTCACTTCCAGCTTCTATACCAGCTATACTCATTGCTGACAACGCACAAGGAATTTTCTGATTCTGCAGGTTTCCGGTAATATAAGTCAAATAAAGGCTTCCTGGTCCTAAAATAGGTGGAAAAGCAATCATTTCACTTAAAACATATGAAGCCATCAAAATCCACATTGTTAAAACTCCTGGCCATATTATTTTAAAATCCGGCCATATTCCAGAACGTACTGAAGCAAAAAACGGAAATGCGCAGATTGCAATCAACATTGCCCATCCATATAATCTTCCATCATGATGCATTTTCTTTTCAAAATCAGTCATTAGACTTCACTCCTTTCCTAATTATGCTAAGAGCGGTGTTATAATCATTGATAATACTAATCCAAATAAAATTGTTAACGGAAAAGCATAATCTTTCAACCATTTTAGTGCTGGATTTTTCGCTGCCAAATTACATACATATGAAAACAGAAAACATCCAATAATAACCAGACTCGGAACAATTCCTTTCTTTCCACTATTAATTGCAAACGCAGCAATTACTGTAACTAATGCACAAAGACTGAAAATACCAATCCAACGGCTATCCTTTTTTCGGAAAACATCATAGGTTTTACAAACTGGTTTTAAAACCACTAAGACAATTGGCAATGCAACTGAACATCCTAATGTCATCGACCATGCAGCATTAATCCATGCCTCGATCGTCATTGTCGTCGATGTAAACTCAACTCCCATTGCTTCTGCTGCCATTGTTGCTGAAATTAATTCATTATTTGCTGAGCCTATAACAGAAGTCCTAAGCCACGGCAATGCTACACCAAGAACTGGAACCATTACGATTACGCTAAGCACAATCGGGATAGATGGAACCAAACTGATTCCAATGCAATTAATAACAATTTTTTTTAGCTCTTCCTTGCTTACTCCCAACCTTTCTGCTTCTTTCCAACCATTTTTCAAAAAAATGATACAGACAATGGTAACTAAAACCAAAACAACGGCAACAAAGATTGTAAAACTAGCATTGTTTACAAATTTCTGATAATCCATTCCCATTCCTCCTTGCTGTAAATATTTTCTTGTTGCAATTATTTTATAAAACCTTGTATTATTTTTCATTGTGCTCAGTGTACAAATCTATAATCGCATTTTTGTCTGTATGTTTAATGTATTTGCCGTTTTTAACAAGATTTTCAGTCTTTTCCGGCATCATATGACTAAAATAAGGCGAGAAGTGCTTCTCGTCACTGCACTTCTCGCCTCATTTATAATTGTATATTCAAAAACACCTTAAGCATTTTTCCATTCATTCACCGTTGATTTTTACAGCACCTTCCGTCCATTTACAGTCAACTTAAAGGTCGTTCCCAGTATCTCCGCCGACTTCCGGCAAAGCATCATTCTTCCCAGGAAAATCTCAAAATAATCATACATGGAACATATCTTTTCATCTACCTGAAGATTTAGGGCAATAACTGAACGATCCTTTTCAATCTTAAGTTTGGACTCTGTTACCGCATAATTCACACGGTCGTGGATATCAAAAGCGGCTCTCTCTTTTTCACGAACACGGCTTCTTCGTACATCCGTCTTATCAGCGATAATCAGAGCTGCGGATATTACATCCTCCGGACTTCCGGTGGACTCATCATGGTTGCCAATGGCCGATATAATCGTAATCCGGTCATCCAGCGGCATATCCATCTCCTTCAGTAAAGAATTTGCCAGAAGGGCCCCGTACTCCGCATGATGGGTGCGATTGATGGCATTGCCGATATCATGCATATATCCGGCTATCTTTACCAGCTCTATCTCATGGTCTGAATATCCGAACCGCTCCAGTATCTTTCCTGCCTGACGCGCCACCTGTACGCAGTGAGCCTGGGAATGATCGGTATACCCAAGCTGTCCCAGATTTTCATCACCTTTCTTTAAATAGGCATTAATTTCTTCATTTTTACATATTTCCTTAAATGTCAAACTTGTCTCTCCTTTTAAATTTCAAGAACGCCATCGGCATTCCTTCTGCGGGATACGAAACAAATAGGTAACCCCGCCCAAATCAATACCTGCTCTCGGAAAGCTCCCCCGGGAAGCTTTCCAGAGCAGAATAACAAATTTAAGAGAGTGCAACTATCTAATTTATGTAAAATTCATAAGTATCTATGTAAAATAAAAGCATCTTCAGAGCTGAATCTGGGTATTCCAAATTCAGCTCTGAAGATGCTTTGAGCCTCTATTCTTCCTTTTTTTTCATCTGCTTCAGCAGTTCTTCCGATGCTCCATCCAGCAGATAATTCTTATGTCCGCTTCTCCCTGGCTGCTTCCGCCTTTTTGTGCGGCACCGGCAGCTGACTCTTTCCGGTGTACGGCAGTCTCACCGTAGACACCGGCTCCGTGGGAACAGAAGACCGAGCCGCTTGGGTTTGCCAAATCCGCATCCGGATTATAACCGGCTGCTTCGATGACCTCTTCCTCATTATGGCAGGGTCCATATCCATCCAGGGTACAGACAAGCTGTCCTAAGCCGCTGGTATAAGCCGTTACTTCTGTCTGATATCCATCTAGGGATGAAACCGGTGCACGGCCGGTAAGTATCGCCTGTCCATCCTCCAGAACCGGTCCTTCAAAAACCGCAAACCGGCGTTCCAGATCCGTCATTGCACGTCCTACCATCTTGTCCGGTATCGTCAGATGAAATGCATAAAATGGCTCCAAAAGCATCGAATGTGCCTGCATCAGGCCATGACGGATAGCCCGGTAAACCGACTGACGGAAATCCCCGCCATTCAAGGTATTCACAGGCAATTTTACTACCTGTTATGATACCATGAATGGCGGGGATTGTAAAATTTTATCATCGGTTGATGAAATTCAGTACCACCACAAGCAGCAGCATATGAACTGGATAAAATGCATAACAGAGATACTGGAATGGTTTACTGTGGTAGCCCTGTCTGCCGCGGTACAGCCAGATGGGGATCAATGCCAGAAGAGCAAGCCCCTGCTGGCACAGTTCAAATTCCATGCCAAAGAGCTGAACCGGATACATCAGACCGCCCAGCAGTTCCACATTCAGCCAGTATAGGGCAGCCAGCTGTCCCAAGAAGCACCACCATTTCCGCCCATGGAGGAAATAGAACACAAATACCGTCAGAACACCGACCCCGTAGTAATCCACCATGCAAAGAGTTCCCAGTACCAGACCTGCCGGCACAACCAAAACGCACACCAGCAGATACATCCAGGTTTTTCCTTTTTTCCGTACCTGTTCCATAAGCCAGACACCTAAAAGGCTCAACAGGAATGTCCAGAGGACATTCTGGTGAACCGGATAAAACCAGGTACCGCCGTACATCAAATCAAAGGGAATTTCTGAAAGCACTGCAAACAGCAGCATCCGAAGGATGTACTTTTTAAAGCTTCTGGTGTGGAAGTACCCCTCCACCGCCATAAAAGCGAAGATAGGAAATGCCACTCTTCCGGCACAGGTAAGCCACTCCCTAGCAGGAAGAAGCGTCGCCCAAAGGTGATCCATCAGCATAAGCGTCATGGCGATGATATGCAGGACAGCTGCAGTAAGTTCAAAGTTTTTTGAAGCAGATGAATCCATTCAGTTCTTGTTCCTTTCCTATTGCATTTCTATCGTATAATTATAGCTGTATGTGTGAACATAAAGCATATTGTCCTGAGGCACCAGAAGATCCGGCTGTTTTTTCAGCTCCAGGCTTGCAATAACCTCGCCGGTGTGAAGGTTGAGCTGATAAAGATAATCCTTTTCCGAGGTAAAACCATACCCGCAGATAATAACATCCTTTTTTACAATAAAATTCATGGTGTTGCAGGTCTGATCCCCACTTCGCCAAAGAAGCTTGTTATTTTCCAGATCATAGGCAAACATAAAGCAGCTATCCGGCTGTGCGTAACCATTTGTCACACTGATGCCATAAAAGATATCATCCAGGAGGCAGGCATTATTGCCGTTGATATACCATTTATCCGTTGGATACTCCAGCACATACAGACAATTTCCGGAAATATTTTCATAAATATACAGCGCATCCCCGGACCAGATATACTGATATTCGTCATCATAGAAATTATTCCATTCCTTTCCGACCATAGGAAGGGATAACTGTTTGCTTTCATACCATTCGTTCGCAAAATCGATTCCATTTTCCTCTTCCGACACAATTTTTAACGTTAACGGTGAAACTGCATCTCCCTTCGGATGAATCTCCCCAACTCCGGATAAGTCAATGGTGATATACTTAGTTTCAGGAGCCGCATTTTCCCCTTCCCCTGCATCCTCATTTTGAATCAATACGGACTCCTCACCGGTCTCCCGGACACTTTCTGCAACACTTGACTCATTTTGCATCGTATAATCCATGTCCTTCTTGCCACAGCCAGCCAGGGTAAGCAAACAAGTCCACACAATCATAAAAGTTAGAAGTTTTTTCATATATATCCATTCCTCTATGCTCAAAAAGATGTTATCACTTTGGATGAACTTTCTTCTGAGCCATTTCTATTTGAACACGTTGAGAAGTTACCTTAACTTATCTCTATATCAAAACATGCCCGGCAGTTTCGCCGCCAGGAATAATCCAGCACCAAATGAGATCAGATTGGCCACAAAGGAATACAGGATATAATATGCATCCTCCTTTTTCTTTTCTGATAGCCTCTTAAGAATTGTACAATACAACACTGCCTCCAGAGCAAATACAATCAGCTCAAAAAGTACATAGAAAAATGTAAATGCAAGAGGGCCGGAATTATAATTAATCACATTGAGCAGCACATTTAAGATAATCTGCGTAATAATGTTGACAACAGCCAGAATCAACAGCTGTTTTTTCTGTCTGAAACCAAACAGCAGCGCCACCAGCATTTCGATTAAAATAGTAAGGACGATCCTTGCCCCAAGAGCCAGCATCTCCTGCCGGTAATTATACGAACGGTAGGCCTCAATCCGCTCATTGGTACTCAAATCATCATTGTATTCCACCGAACCGATATCCACACCATCCATATCCACTGTATAATACGTATCAAATGCATAACGAGCATAAATTCCACTGGATACAAAGGTTTCCGTTTCCGGATAATATAGAAGAATTTTGAAATCATCCGGCGGATAATAGGTCCATGCAAGCTCTTTGCTTTCACTTACCTTCCAGCTCCGCTGCAGAAAATAGTATCCATCCGGATCCTTGTAATTCACAAAGATCTCCCAGATACCGGGATCCATGTACTCTTTCTGGGCACTCTCCGTTCTTCCATCCCAGGCACTTGCCGGACCAGTAGATTTCTCCTTCGACAGCAAAGTTCCATAACAGAGCTCATCCCCCATATGCTCAAACTGAATCCGAACAGAGGCCTTTGGTCCCATATCGGCATTGACTGTCATCGGAAACAATAAAACTACCATTATTATGCATAGAAACATCATAAAAACAGGACTGTATTTTCTATTTTTCATACCAAAAGCCTCCCTTCAGATATTTTTATTCTGGTGAAGAATCTCATCGGCATTCTTGCTGCAAAATACTACATCCGATGGGAATCATCTTCCATCTTGTAAACAAACAGGCGATTCATCCCCTCCTGCCATGGGTATTCAAATTCCAGACAATTCCCAATTCATCACATATTCTTTTTCTCCTGTGAATTCGTCCATGCTTTCACTCTGAATAGTAAATCCTTCTCGTTGATAAAAAGACATTGCCCTGACATTCTTCTGATATACCTTTAACTGTAATCTGTCTTTTTTATCCTTGATGTAATCCAACAACATTTTACCTATGCCACGTGACTGCATTTCGTCAGAAACAAAAATACCTTCTATGTATTCATCATTTATTCCTATAAAGCCTTGAATCATTTTATCATCTTCATACACATAAACTTCCGCCTGTGGCAGCATTTCCTTCACGAATTCATAGTTGCTTATCCAGTATTGTTCAGAAATAAAAAAATGTGCTTTCAGATTAGTTTTCAACCATATGTCAGCAACTCTGTTTATATCTGCCTTCTGCAACTTTCTAATCATAACGATTATTCTCCATCCAACCTGATTATAACACGATTAACTCATTACGATTTACCTATCTGTACTCAATAATTTCTTCGAAAGCTTTCCTTGGTCTTTTAGCCGGAGCTTCATTGGCAAAGCCAATCGCAACAATTCCTGTCAATTGGCTGTCTGTTCCGATAAAATCCATCAGCTCATTATAGGCAAAACAAGTATTGGCAATCCATAAGGTGCCCAATCCATATCCCGTTGCTGTCAGAATCATATTTTCAATCGCCGCACCTATGGACAGTGAATCACATATTTCAACAATTCGCTTTTCATTTTCAATACTTGCAAATGGAGTATGCTGGTTGGTATTAAGCACTGCTATAAGGCATGGGGCCTCCTGCATGATTCTAACGGTATTCTCAGCATCCGGTATGGCAAATGCCCATTCCGGCATAAGTTCATGGGTCATTTTTTCTGAATTTATACCATGACGCATGACATCAACCAGTTTATCTTTTTCTTTCCCCTGATATACAATAAATTTCCAAGGCTGCCTGTTTTTAGCAGATGGTGCAAGGGAAGCACTGTATATGATCTCGTCAATTAACTTCCTTTCGATCTCATCTGGCTTATATTTTCTTATACTTCTTCTATTCTCAATTTCACGTATCATAGATTTCTCTCTCCTTTAGAACCTTGCCCTCAAGACTCATCTTCTCCTATGATTTCCAACCTATCCATCCCAACATGACATTTCAGGAAAAGCACCTCAACACCTGCTGCCTTTGCCTCGTGAAGTGCAGCGCCAAATTCGGGATGCGTTTCCGTATTCGGCCTGACTTCACTGATGCCTTCCATTTGAATTACAAATGCTATCAAACATTTATATCCTTGTCCGCACGCAGCTGCAAGTTCCCTTAAATGCTTAACTCCTCTTTCCGTCGGGGCATCTGGAAAATATCCAACTCCGGCTATCTCAAGGGTGCAGCCTTTGACTTCCATTAGATATTTTTGCTTTCCTTTTTCCATATAGAAATCCATCCGGCTATTTCCAAAGGTATACTCTGGTTTAATACAATCATACCCCTGTGTCATCAGCCATTCTTTTACCACTTTATTCGGTGCCTGAGAATCAATGTTAACCCATTTTTTATTCTTCTTAACTGCAATCAAATCATAGCAAGTCTTTCGATTTGGATTCTTTTCTATGCAATCTTCCAAAATCACTTCCGCCCCCCGCAGTAGTAATTCACGACAACGTCCCGTATTCTTTACATGAACCGATTCTACCTCTTCCGAGCCATCAATCTTTACCCGCGCAATAAAACGATTGGGACGTTCTATGAAAATTGCTTTCACTATCTTATCATATTTCATGTGACGTGTCCTATTATATGTACTGAAACATTCATTTTACACGATTGGATTCACTGGCAGCGTCCTGTGCTTTGCAGTATAATAATCACAATCACTTCGAATAACACTAAAAGATGGCCTTTACTGATAGAAAAAAATTTTATAGTAAAACCGATTGGTTCAGATGGGCTGCCGTGCCAATGTACGGCAGCCCATCTGGCATCATTCTATCAGCCCTTTCGCTACCTCTTTCAGTTTCTTAGCCGACTCCACCAGCTTCTCCGCCTCTTCCTCACTCAATGCAATCGGCACATGCGTCTCCACACCCCCGATTCCCACGATCGCCGGCATACTCAGCGTGATATCTTCGATGCCGTACTCCCCGTGCATCATCGCAGACACCGGCAGAATCGAGCGCTCATTGCGGACGATACACTCGCAGATACGTTTTACCGACATCGCAATTCCGTAATACGTCGCCTGTTTTTTCGAAATAATCTCGTAAGCACTGTTTTTGACCTTCTCCGCGATCGCGTCCATCGCCGCATCGTGGTTAAAATGCCCGCGCATCTCGCAGAAATCGTTCAGCGGAATGCCCGATACATTCGTACTGCTCCACGCCGCGATCTCGCTGTCCCCGTGCTCACCGATGATAAACGAATGTACACTCCGGCTGTCCACGCCCAGGTGTTCGCCCAGCGCATATTTAAGCCGTGCCGTATCAAGCACCGTACCCGAACCGAGCACCCGGTTCTCCGGCAGCCCGCTCAGTTTCAATGCCACATACGTCAAAATATCCACCGGATTCGATACGATCAGCAGAATCCCGCCAAAATCGCGTTTTACAATCTCCGGGATGATACTCTGATAAATTGCCGTATTCTTCTGCACCAGATCAAGCCGCGTCTCCCCCGGCTTCTGGTTCGCCCCCGCTGTGATAATGATGATCGCCGCATCCGCCGCGTCGTCATACGTGCCCGCGTAGATCTTCATCTGCCCTGCAAACGGAATCCCGTGCGCGATATCCTTCGCCTCGCCGTCCGCCTTTTCCATATTTACATCTAACAGAACCAGCTCGGAAAATAACCGGCTCTGCATCAGTGTAAATGCCGTTGCTGAACCCACAAATCCGCACCCGATGACTGCCGCTTTTCTTGGATTTACCTCTCTGCTCATACGCTCATTTCTCCTTTTTTCTCCGGCTTATACTACATGTCCATGTTTCTAGCATCCGCTCTCTGCATATAGACAAGCATACCTCTAGCCTCTCTTGCCATTCATATGTATTGTTCCACTTACAAGAAGGAGTATACATGCTTTGGGACGTTTTTTCAATTGTTTAAACAACGGAAATAGAAACTACCACACTTTCTGTTCATCCGATGACAATGTGATCTACCAGCAAATAGGACTTCCCCTCATGTATTTTTCCGCACATTCCCGCTACTTCGATCCTGCCGCAATCTATTTTCACTTTGCATCACAGCAGGCAGAGTTCTTCGTAACTATCTTATTTATGTAAAATTGAATAAAAACATGTAAAATCAACATTTTCATCGATAGACAAAAAAAGTCCCACGAAACTGCTACTTCCGGCAATCCCGTGGGATGTTTTCGTTTTTTTGTTTCAAAGCTCTGCCGCGCTCACATTCTCACTACTCCAGCGCCTCCAGAAATTCCTCATGGTTCATGACTTTTCCAATCTTCGGGAAAATCCATTTTTCACAGAAATCCTGCTCTTCCTGCGTATCGGTCGCGGTGCAGTCGTTGATGACGATGACACGGTAGCCCTTATCATACGCCGAACGCGCCGATGACTCTACACACCAGTCGGTATGGAAACCAGTAAATGCTACATACTCGATCTCATTTGCCCGCAGATAATAGTCCAGACCAGTCGAATGGAACGCGTCCAGCGTTTTCTTGCCTTCAACCACCACATCACCCGGCTGCGGAGTCAATTCTTTGATAATCTCCGGTCCCGGTGTGCCGCGCAGCCATGCGCCGGTTCCCCAGTCTGCTTCCATATCCATCTCGATTCCACGCAGACCCTCACACGCCGGACCACCCTTTTTCAGCTCTGGAAATCCCGGATCAAACGGATGGAACGGGCAGTAAAAGATTTTTGCCACCTGACCGCGCGCCTTCTCCAGTAAATCCTGAAGATTGGCGATGACATGACGCTCGGCGAGCTGCTCCTTGATGTGGGCGTACATCGTTCCGCCCTCGGACAAGAAGTCATTCTGCGGTTCAATCAAAACAATCGCAACTTTCTCTTTCGGAATCTTAATCTGTGCCATACACTTCTCCTTTCCTATTACATCGCATTCGGCAGGAATAATACAATCTGCGGAATGAAAATACAAATCAAATCGACAATAATGATCGCTGCCAAGAACCACATCGAACCGGCGAAAATCTCGTTGACTGTGATTCCCTCCATGCCATCCATTCCGTACAGGGACGATTTAACGGTAAATACGTTCATGCCAAACGGAGGCGTAATCATACCGGTTTCAATCGCAATGATCATAACCAGACCGAACCATACTAAGTCATAGCCTAAATCTGCCATAATCGGGCACATCAGAGGCGTCGTTAAAAGCAGAATCGAAGTAGAATCCAGGATACATCCCAGTACCATCAGAATCAGGATAAATAATAAAACGATTCCGATCGGCGGGATGCTGAAACCTTCTACCAGATCCCGGAGTACATTGATGACACCGCACATGGACAACGTCTTGGAATATGTGGATGCCGATACCAGAAGAATCAGAACGCTGCCGGAGGTTGAACCTGCCGATAAAAGCGTCTCCCAGAACTCCTTGCGGTTGAATCGCTTCCGGAAAATCACAATCAGGAAAGCGCCGAACGCACCGACTCCGCCTGCTTCCGTCGGAGTGAAGAATCCACACCAGATACCTCCAAGGGAGATGATAATCAGAAGAACAATCGGCCACGGACGCAGCACAATTTTCCAGAAATTTTCTTTTTCATACTCAGTCAGCTCCTCTACCTCCGGAATATAATCCGGTTTGATATGTGCGACCGTCAAAATGACGATGATGAATGCGATCGTCATCAGAATACCCGGCATAACCGCCGCCACAAACAGCTTGCCGATCGATACGTCCGCCTGCGAGCCGTAGACAATCATCAGAAGACTCGGAGGAATCAACATGCCTAAAATCGCAGAACCAGAAATCGTTCCCAGCGCGATCTTACGGTTATATTTCAGACGAAGCATCTGCGGAAGTGCAATTTTCGTAAAAACAGCCGCTGACGCAACCGTAACACCTGTGATAGCTGCGAAAATCGCATTGGCGATAACCGTCGCGATTCCGACGCCGCCCCGGACTTTCTTTAATAAAAGGCTGGCAGAATCATACAAATCCTGGCTGGCGCCGGATAAGTTCGCCAGAAGTCCCATCAAGACAAACAGCGGAATAACGCCGAACATATACTGCCGGACCGCGCCCCATGCCGACTGGCTTAGCACGTTCATCGCTGTTGAAAAACGTCCCGTGAAAAGGAATACGCTGAGCACACTGGTAAACATCAGGGATGTGCTCAGATGAACACCAAAGAAAATCAGCGCCAGCAAAAGAATCAATGAAAGTGCTGCTACTGCTCCTGTACTCATTCTGCCTTCCCCCCTTCTGCAAAGCTTTTTCCTGTGACTAATTCATACGTATACTTTATAATCTGGTTGATAAATTCCAAAATCATCAGCACAGAACCGAATATAATGGAAAAACGCCCCGGAACCGTTGTGATACGGACTGATCCGGCTATCTCCGCTTCATGAATCGAAATTGCATTTAACAGATTTCCCCAGCTTGCCCGGATAATAAATGCATACACCAAAACGCCAATCAGCGCTGCCACAATATCGATCACATGTTTTCCCTTTACACCGACCTTATCATACAGCATAGTTGTCCGGACATGGGCTCCCTTAACTGCTACATACGGAATCTCCAGAAAACATACGATAATAATAATGCTGCTGACAATTTCCGCCGTTCCCGCGAACGGTTTATTTAATATCAATCGGCTTAGAACGTCCGCTGTAATCAGAAGCATGATTCCAAATACAGAGATCGCTGCAATTCCATCCATAATACTCAAAAAACGTTCCAGACACCGATCTAATTTTCTAAGGACTGACATATCATCCCACCTTTTCTCTCTTCTGTCTGTTCCTTCTCTGTCTTTCTGAACACGTCGGGACATACCCTCGCTGTATGTCCCGATGCACTCTTCACACGGCTCACACTCTCCTCTGCGACAAGCCGCTCCCTTCAGTTTTCTTACTCGCTGATCTTCCAGTCGCGTACTCTCTCTACGCCCTTGGATTCCAGAATCTCATAGTAATCTTCCACGATCTCGGAACCATTGTATCCAGCGTCGTCAAGGCTCTTTACCAGACCATTGACAACATCTGGAAGACTTGCAGCCCATTTTTCCTGCTCCTCACGGCTCAGAGTTGTAACAGTACAGCCCTGCTCTTCCAGTGCCTTGATATCTTCTTCGTGAATCGTATTGATATACTCGGACTCATAGTCCAGATAGCCCTCGCCAACCTCGGAAATGATATTCTGTACATCCTCCGGCAGGTCGTTCCAGGTATCCATATTGACAGTAATTGCATTGAACGGAACTACGTTGAAGTTTGCATCCAGATAATACGGCGCCACCTCATATACCTTTAAGTTGACACAGGAATGGGTCGGCTGAATTGTCGCCTGGCATACATTCGTCTGTAAGTTCTGATAGGTATCATTTAAGGAAGTCTGGACACCGACTGCACCAGAGCCCTCGATCCAGGAGAGGTTAATGCCTGCCGCGCCGATCTTCATTCCGTTTACATCTTCCAGAGACTTAACTTCTTTCGTGCTAAAGAATCCATATGGATCCGATACGCCAATTCCGACGAACTTCTGGTTGTAGCTGTCTTCATAAATCGAAGTGAATTCCGGATATTTCTCATACATCTGTTTGATCGTCTCTGCCACAATCAGCGGATCGGAGCAGGAGAACGGCATACTGTAAACCATATCCTGTAACGGAAGTCTGGATGCCTCAAACACCAGAATCGTACATCCGATATCGACCAGACCATCCTGCACGCCCTGCAACTCATTTCCCAGGGAGATAACAGAACCGCCGTAGGATTTAACCCAGTCGATCTCGTAATTTGTCTCTTCACTGACTCTCTCCGATACATTTTTTACAAAATAATCTTCCAGCGCTGTGATCCATGGATTGGATTCCGAATGTCCGGAGCCAATTCGAAGTGTAATCTTTTCTTTTCCGCTAGTTGCTTCTGCCTGTTTTTTATCGCCGCCTGTTGTACTGTCTGTTTTCGCGGATGAACTTCCACCGCATCCTGTCATTGCCGTCATTGCCATTATCGCTGCTAAACCTAATGCCACAAATCTTCTTCTCCTCATGTTCCTTCTTCCTTTCTTTTTCTCTTTTTCACGTTCTGCGTTTCTTTTTTGTTTCACTTTTCCGTTGGACACCGGATATTGGATACAATTTGATACTATTACTCTAACACCACCTGTCTGTTTTGTCAATAAACTTTCTGATATAAACGTCATTCTGTACAGTTTAAACAATATTTTAGTTTCAGATTGGATACATTATCCAATTTCATTGCTATTCCTTTTCTTTTCGGTTATAATAACCATAAAGAAATGTAAAAGGAGCCATGGTTTATGGATCAGACACAACCAATTATTCAATATACAACCGTTTCCGACTCAGTCTATCTCTGGGTCAAAAATGCAATTATTCAAGGTGAGTTTAAGCCAGGCGAACATATCGCCCAGGAACGCCTCACCAAAACACTTGGCGTCAGCCGCACCCCGGTCCGCGACGCAATCAAACGTCTGGAAGCAGAGGGACTTTTGATCACGAAACCGCACTGTGGGGCAGTCGTGTTCCAGCTCTCCAAGGAACGTCTGACGGAAATCTACGACATCCGTATCCTGATGGAGCAGTACTGCGCCGCCAGAACCTGTATCAGGGCAAGTGATGACGATATCCGCCAATTGGAAGAGATTAGTTTAAAAATGCTCGATTTTTCCAATAATTCGAAGGAATTTATGCAGCTGGACCGCCAGTTTCACACCCGGATCTGTGAGCTCTCCGGCTGCGACGACACCGTTGAGATTCTGCAGGGACTTTGGAATAAATGTGATTCCTTCAAATCCATCTACTACTCTCTGGAGGGACGCATCAACGATACTCTGTCCGAGCATGCAAAGATCATCCAGGGACTGAAAAATCGCGATATCGACGCCACCAAACAGGCAATCTACGGTCATCTGAAGGATGTTGTCGAATGTGTTGGACGCCAAGCCAATTTTTCTTAAAGACAAAACACCTACCAAGCATCGACAGCCGTATAATTACAAAAGGCGATGAGCGCAGTTCCTGTATCTCTGCGTTCACCGCCTATTACTTTTTTCTGCTTTTCTTATCTCCCCGCCAGCAGCGAAATCTGCGCCGTCTCCTCGACAAGTTCCGCCAGATAAGCTGCCTCGCGCATCGTCCCTGCCACCGTCACCTGACCGTGACCGCGCAGAAGGAACGCATTCATCTCCTTATTTTTCCGGAACTCTTCCAGAATTATCGGGAAATATTCCTTCGGAACGGCATACGAATGGGTGTCAAACACCGGCACATTTCCGCCCAGCTTCATTTCCGAATGGTGCGTCGAAAAATCAAGCGTCTCATGCTTATCCGCCCATGCAGTCGCATATGGGGAATGGCAGTGCATGATCGCGCACACCTCCGGGAGCTCCCGGTAGAGCGCACCGTGCAAAAGAGCTTCTTTGGATGGTTTCCGATTGCCCTCAATCAAGTTTCCGTCAAAATCCGTCACAACAATTGTGTCCGCGCACACCTCGTCAAACGCCACATCCGTCGCCTTCACAAGCATCCAGTCATGCCCTGGCACACGCATACTCAGATTTCCGCCGTTGCTCATCTGATAGCGGAGCTGATAAAATTTGTGCGCCGCCTGTTCCATCGCATCGCTCAGCTCTTTGTATTCCTGATATTTCATGCGCTCTCCTTTCTGCTGCCCTCCGCTTCATTCAGCAACGCTTCCATCTCCTGTGCGCAGATATCCGCAAATTCAGGATCACAGAAATTCAGATCATACGCTTTAAACATAATCTCCGGCTTCAGATCCGCCTCGAAAATCTGGCGCATCTTCTGAATTGTCTCCGGTTTATAGAAAAATTCACCCGGATAACTCATTGTCCGCAATCCGCCCATCGGGAGAATGACCTCCGTTTTTCCCTTGGAACGATTCAGTCGTTCCACGATCGTGTGTGTAATATCCAGAATTTCGCTCTCATATAGGCGTGTATGCGTTAAATCCTGATTATGCCATACGTACCCCCGATCTTCCTCATCTTTTAAAAGTTCCTCTTTCCTCAGACACGCAAAATCAATGCCACCCGGGCAGATCAACGCCGGGATCCCCATCTCCGCTGCTGCACACAGGCGGTTATCCGCACCCTTGCTGTATCCGTAATCACCCAAATATTCCGCTGTCATCTCATGCAGTGAGAGATCCATAACGGCTGAAATAACGCCCTCGCGGATCATCGACTCCATCACCCGGCCGCCGATTCCGGTCGAATGGAAGCTGATCATCTTCCTGCCGAGCGCCGTCAGCTTGTCGGATGCCCGCATCACGGTATCATTCGTAATCCCCATAAGCGTTGTCGCAATATATTTTTCCCCATGTGTATCGATCCGTTTTCCCCCATATGTCACCATGCCAATCAGGGCGCTGACTGTATTTCCCAACACAGCCTCATTAACGGGGTTCATACCGGCAAAATCAACGATCGACGGAACCACCATGATATCTTTGTCGCCCACAACCGTGTCAAAATACCGGTATCCGCTGGCGATCGTGGAACAGATAATCTTCGGAAATCCGATCGGAAGCAGGCGCAGCGCCGCAGAACACATGACCGTATTCTGCAGTCCGCCCATTCCCATCACGCCGTCAATCTTTTTCTCCTCGACGAGTTTTAACAGCATCTCGGAAATACTCTCCGTCATCGCTGCAATCGCGCCGCTCTTGTCCATCGCGTGCACCTGCTCCCAGGTATAACCACCCACTGCCAGAATCTCCTCCCGGCTGACATCTGCGCGCATCGGAATATTCGGTCCCGTGCTGACATCGAGTATCAGCGGACTGTTTCCGCTCATTTTTATTTTTTTCTGTACAAACTGTACTTCATGATATTTCGTGTCACAACTTGCAATTACCCCAACCACTGCCATTTTCTCGAAGTCTCACGAACTTCTTCTTTCACCTGCCTTTCGTCTTAAAGACCAAGGATCGGTGTTTTCGAAACCCGATCTAACATCTCGCGGTCATGGCAGGTCAGAATCTTATCCAGACTCTCTGCCCGGGCTTTGATAAGCTCGATGCTCTTCCAGGCGGAGACAATATCTGAAAACCGGTTCGGAGGCGTAATATCATAATGAATCTCTTCGATCGGTTTCGTATTATCCATAATGAAAATTGCATCACCGCAGCAAATATATCTGCCCGCTGCCGTGTCGATCTCAACCGACTGATGTCCGATGGAATGTCCCGGCGTCTCAAATACACGCACGCCCGGCATGATCTCTGCCTCGCCTTCTAGCAGTTCCATCTTGATTCCCTCAAATGGGCGGGTAATGCCAAGCTGCGGCGCCTCGTATGATTTGTAATAGAGCGGGATTGGATCCATCGCAAATTCGTATTCCTTCTTGTTTACATAAAATTTCGCATTCGTGAATTTTTCCATATAGAAGCAATGATCCCAGTGCAGATGGGTAAACACTACAATATCAATATCCTCCGGTTTATATCCGATCTTTGCAAGTTGATCCGCGATCGCCATGCCCTCCGGCTGGTATGATCCATGATGGTGGTATTTATCGGCGCGCTCTGTGTATGCCATGCCCGTATCCACAAGCAGCAGTTTGTCTCCGCCCTCTACCAGATACGTAAAAACTGGGTATTCTTCCTCCCGATCGGAAGCATCGGGATAATATGCCACCGTAGAATGGTGGTAAAGATACTGTTTCGGAATCATCGTCACGAAACCAGTGTTGATTGGTCTGATTGTTAAGTTACTCATATCGGTACCTCCTGTCGCTCGTCTGGCTATCTCAAACATGAGATAAATGCCAAATTTGTTTCTTAAAATGGAGCATCCAATATTGTATCCAGTGTCCAATAGTATTATAATAAAAAGAAGCATAGCTGTCAAGAAAAGTTTCAATTTCCATCTGAAAGTAACAATGAATCGGATCCAAAATATCAAAAAGGAGGACCTTCATATGAAAATTACGGTTGCAATCGATTCCCTGAAAGGAAGTCTGGCCTCGATGGAAGCCGGAAACGCCGCCAAAGACGGCATTCTCCGCGTCTATCCCGAGGCAGAAGTCTTCGTGCGCCCTCTGGCAGATGGCGGCGAGGGAACCGTGGATGCCCTGACGGAAGGACTGGGCGGCAGGATCCGCACCATTTCCGTCTCCGATCCGCTCGGACGCCCCCTTCAAGCCGACTACGGGATTCTCACCTCACCGGGACAGGGCGAACCGCTTGCGGTGATCGAGATGGCTGCTGCCTCCGGACTTCCGCTCCTGGCTGCTACGGAACGCAATCCACTCCGCACTACCACCTACGGCGTCGGAGAACTGATCCTTGACGCCATCCGCCAAGGCTGCCGGCGTTTCCTGATCGGCATCGGCGGCAGCGCCACCAACGACGGCGGACTCGGCATGCTCTCCGCGCTGGGATATCAATTTCTCAAAGAAGACGGAACGCCCGTCTCCCCGGGTGCCGCCGGACTGTCAGAGCTTTCTTCCATCCGTACCGGCTCCGTTCTTCCCGAACTGCCCGCGTGCAGCTTCCGGATCGCCTGTGATGTCACCAATCCGCTCTGCGGTCCAAATGGCTGCAGTGCCGTCTATGGTCCGCAAAAAGGCGCTTCCAGGGAGGATATCGTAAACATGGATCGCTGGATGCAGGCATACGCCGTCCTCACCGCTCGGCAATTTCCACACGCCGATCCAACGGTTCCCGGCACGGGTGCCGCTGGAGGTCTCGGATTTGCCTTTTTAAGCTATATGAACGCCGTCCTGGAACCGGGCGCCTCGATCGTGCTGGAAGAAACTTCTCTGGAATCGTTCATCCGAGACAGCGATATCGTCATCACCGGTGAGGGTCGTCTCGACGGACAGACTGCTATGGGAAAAGCCCCCATCGCCGTCGCCAGACTGGCTAAAAAATACGGCAAGCCCGTCTTCGCCTTCTCCGGCTGCGTCACCCCAGATGCCATCCAGTGTAACGATGCCGGAATCGACGCCTTTTTCCCAATTCTCCGCTCCATCTGTTCGCTGGAAGAAGCAATGGAACCGGCATCCGCCCGGAAGAATCTGAGCGATACGGTGGAACAGGTGATGCGGGTGGTTCGGCGGTTTTCGTAAAAATTGGGAACAAAGAATGTGCTGATAATCGAGTAGGAGGGAGTGATTAGCTCCCGTCCTCTCACACCACTTATCCCGACTTTATGATTATCCGGAATTCTGGCAGAATACTCCGTTTTTCTGTGAAAATATATCAAAAAAGTCGGGATAATCTTTTACATCAAACCATAAAGCTTCTTAAGTGTTTCTTCTGTGAAATATGTAAATTTATTTTCCATTTATTATATGTTGTGTAAATCGTGTTTTTGGTGAAATTCATGCGTACCTTCCTTTGTCTCGTGAAAATCCGGTGTTTTTCTATCAGCACAAAAAAGCAGCAGGATTCCTCCCGCTGCTTTAAAATCTATTTATTTTTTCGTGTGCTTATACGAATTTTCTGCATTTCCTACCGCGCAAACGCCTCTACGTCCGTATTGTCGTAGCCTAAATAATACCATCCGCCATGTGTATGGCTCCAACGTGGAGAGCCAACGGCATCCTTCATGTAAATGTTGGTGACACCATTGTTCCACTCCGGCCTTGAAGTGTCGATTTTTCCGAAATACCGTGTATCTGTTCTTCCACGATACAGGTAATCCAGAATTTCCTTCGATGATGGTCTATTGGTATTTGTTGTACCTGTAGCCTGTGCTGCCGCAGCACCTATGGTCTGTACAACACCATTTATGGTCCACTGACCATCGGCATTTACATCATATCCATCCGGGGTTTTCCCATTTGTTACGATATATCCGTTCGAAGCGAAATAGTAGCACTCAGAAATTCCATCCTTATTTCCATCAATCCACTGCCAGCCATCGTGATACCAGGTTGTTCCTGCGGCATTTGTTCCGTACCACCATCCTGTTTCATTCTTTTGCCATCCGATCGGGTTATCCGCAAACACCGGAACAACCATGATGAGTGATAATGTAAGCGCAGATAACGCGATTAACTTCTTTCGTAACTTCATCGTTTTCTTCTTTTTACTGCTTTTTTACGTTCTCATAGCCATTCTCAGTCTCTACGACCATTACACCAGGTGCTGAGAAATAAACATATGAATCACCACTGATGGCGGTTTTATTCGAACTCGTGCATTCAAACACGGTGTAGCCCATCTCATTCACACCTGCATAATGGTACGTATCCGTGACTCCGCCAAATCCCGGAAGCCACTCGGTATCTGTCAGCGTCTTGGTTGCCGGATCATACACGATCTTCATGGAAAACGAGTAAGTGCCAATATTGTATGCATAGGTTCCACTATAGACATCGGTTGCCGGAGCCTGTGAATTTGTGACCGTGTCGTTTGACGTATTTGCCGTCACGGGTTCTGTGCTTACGTTCTTCGTCTTTACTGCTCCTCCTTCCGTCCATGCCCCATCACCGTTTACTACATATCCATCCGGGGTTGTGGCATTTGAAAGCATATAGCCGCTGCCATCAAAGTAATAGCATTCTGCAATGCCATCTTTATTGCCATCGATCCACTGCCACTGTGACTTCGGGTAAGCGCCATTATCCTCTTGCCACCACCAGCCTTTTGAATTCTGCTGCCACTGACCAGCGAGTGCAGTCGTTGCTGTGCCCATCATCATGGCTACAATCATTGCAGATGCGATTAGTTTCTTTCTTATCTTCATATTCATCTCTCCTTTTTTGAGTATTTTGTTTTTCTTATAATCTTATTATCTCACAAACGGATAATGGTTTAAAGGGTGATCTGTTTTTCAGATACGTATTTTTAAAGAAATTAACCTTTTTCCTTTACCATGCAGCGTTTCTTGAAAAACGAGATACCGTAGCAGAAAATCTGATCGTAGTCATCCTCATATTCCTTTGCATACATCCGATCATCGATCTGCTGCAAAGCCGTATCGCAATCCTTCTCCAGGTTTCCCAGGGTCTTTGTGTACTTCGCTTCGAAGATCGCAACGCGCGCATTGATGGGATCATAAACGACCACATCGCTTCGCCCTTCTCCATGCTCCTTATTGGAGTCCACCATATATCCAGCGCCTGTAAAAATGCCCGCGAGAAATGCGTGGTAGAAGTCCTCCCGATAGTCATGATAACTGATGGTGCGCCGAAGCAGGGCATTCATCTCCCTGTTAATACCTTCACTGTCACCACTAAAGACGGCATCAAACAGCGCATTTCGATTCCACTTCTTCGCGCTGTCATCAAACCATTTGATGACCGTTGTTTCGAAAATCTCGTTAATTTCTGCATTCGGAATCATGAGGGCTACCATACCGTCTGGAACTTCACCCGTATAATCCTCTTCCCGCGCCCGTGTTAAGTATCCCGTCAGATACAATGTGCTCCAGAGGTTATCTTCTGATGAATGGAGATAATCATAGGTCAGGTTTTCATCCACACGCTGGACGATGCAGCCGCCCGCCATCAGTGTCTCCAGCTTCTTTGTGATCGTACTGCCCGCATAATCGATAAAGGAACGGATAATGGCATTGTCACTTGTGTTTTTCCAGTAGCTGATCGGCTTTGCCTTCGGATTATGCTGAAGCTCCAGCATATAATTCATGACATCCCACGGACAGTAGACATCAAAATCTCCGAAATGGTAGCCATCATACCATTTCTTCATGTTCTCTGCCTGTTCTGTCATGTCAGCAGCTTTCAGCAGTTCATCAACCTCGCTCTGTACGAAGCCGAAATACTCGTTGAGACGAGAATTTGTGATCGTATCCGATACAAAATTATTGGTTCCCGTAAAGATGCTCTCTTTCGCGATCTTTAAGCAGCCTGTCACGACAGCAAAACGAAGTGCCGGATTGTCTTTCAGAGCCTGCATCAATCCCTTCATAACATCGAGCATTTCATTATAGTAACCGTTGTTGTTCGCTTTCGCGACAGGAACATCGTACTCATCTATAAGAAGAATGATAGGCTTTCCATAATGCCGCTGCATCATCCTGGTAAGCAACATTAAGCTTCCTTTCATGTCCTTCATGGAAGCCTGTCCCCATTCCAGCTGTTTCGCGATCTCCTTATCACTGGTGCCGATACTGTCACTGTCCAGCAGATAGTGATGCTCTTTATATAGTTCTGAGATAACCCATGTGAGCATGTCGTACGCTCCGGTGAAGTTAAGACCATCTACCTGTCGAAACGAAACAAAAATCGTCGGATACTGGTTCATCCACGCATCGCACAGCGCCTGGTTTTCCGAAATCTCTAGCCCTTCAAATAACGCTCTGCTGTCCTTTCGGATATCGAAAAAGCTTTCCAGCATACTCATGCCGAGCGTCTTTCCAAAGCGCCGAGGACGGGTAATCAGTGTCACTTTTGTTCCTGTTCTACTGAGCAGCTCTCTGACCAGCCCCGATTTATCGATGTAGTAATACCCGTTTTTACGAATTTCTTCAAAGTCTGAAACCCCAACAGGAATATTCATTTTTTTCATTTCTGCTGCTCCTTTCGTCTCAATACCTCTCTGCTGCTCCTTTCGTCTCAATACCTCACAGTTTTTCACAGATTGCACAGCACCGTTTCTTACAGAAGGCGATGCACCCGCACCTGCCTGTTGTTAACTTCTGCACAGTAATCCGCTCCGAGGAGCAAAGAGCTTTACACAGAAGCTGCATCCGCAGGCAATGGAAATCCCGCTCTGAGAAGTTTCTTTCTGAAAGAAAGAAAATCCAATGCCATCGAAAAATTCGAATGTATGAGCTTGGGAAGCACCATGCCGACGTAAGTCGTCCGGTGAGGCATCACAATCCAGAAGCAGTTTCCGTACTTCTTATATGGGCACTTTGTTGCCTTATCGTAAATGCAACGGTTGTATATAGCTATTATACATTCACTTTTTCGAAATCATTGCCATAAATTTTCGAATATGCATCCTTCTAATTTTTATTTAGAGAGCGCCTTCTCCGCCGCATCCAGCCCCTCATATCCATATGCCTTCACTTCCGCCTCCATCGTCAGAAGTGCCAGACTCTTTTCTTCCTTTTTCAGTTCATTGATAAACTGCCAGTACGTATGCAGAGTGCTGTCCGAGTAAGTCCGCAGTTCTCCAAGCAGGTACGTCTGGAAGGAAGTATCATACGGCGTATCTTCAGAACTGTAGAGAAGCCGGTTTCCAGACGCCAGCACCGGATATTTCGCCTGATACTCTTCCATCCAGGCAAGCTGCTGTTTCACGATCGCATCACTCCACTGTTCGCCCGCCAGCGTCGGATCAATCAGAAAATGATGCAGTTTCTTAAACTGCTCCGGTGCGGTGCTCGCCATCATCCACGCATATTTCTCCATTACCAGATTGCGCCCCTGCTCATGGGCGCGGTCCATATCCGCCTGCACGCAATCGATGAGTTCCTCTGTCCACGATGCAAAATGGCTTCGTCGCATGATAAAAAATGTCTCCGGATCGTCCTGACAAGAAGCACGTCCGCCCTCGTTATTGACTTTCTGAAAATCTTCCCACTCCATCTGAATCAGTTTCTCTATTTTCTCCTGTTTCGTCATACGCTGTCCTCCCTTTTGCTTGCCAGATCCCTTCCAAATCAATTTCCTGCATCTTTTCTTTCAGTTACAGTCCATGCGCGTTCCCATTTTGATGTGTCTATCCGCGGCTTATCCTTCCATCACATGACATTTTTTCAGCTCCGGATCCTGAATCCGTTTCATGATCTCCCACGTATGCGCTTCCAGAAATGCATCCCGGCTGTCAGTCAGTCCCTGTTTTCGCAGTTCCCCCACTACCGCCTGACAGATTTCCTCGATCCGACCCACACGCGGATCTAACTGGTTTACATAAGGATTCCATCCCGGGGGAAACGGCGGCTTCCACATATCGCTCGTATCTCCCATCACCGAAAGCTCCCGGATTTTTTCCGCCACCTCCGGCAGAATCTGAAAGTTTTCCATTCCCCGGAACATCCACTTATAGTAAGGCATATACGTCCGGTTTAGTAAATAGACCATCGAAATCGCCTGCCGCACAAATTCATCGAGCGCCAGCATCGCCGCAACCGTATCGCCCCGCCGCATACAGCGGCCATAATTATACTGTCCCGACTGCGCCATTTTCGCTGCCCGCGCCGCGATCTTCTTGATCCGGACATCCTCCGGATAATACTTCCGGAGCGCCTCGCGGATCGCAGAAAATTCTCCCAGTCCATCTTCAAATACTGCCCCGCCCACGACTGCCGCCAGCTTATCTTCCGGCAGATGCAGCCAGCGCATCAAGCTCTTTGGCGGCTGTTCCATCCCGATAAAACGGCTGTAAAATGCCTCTATCTCAAACACACCGACACGTCCGCCGCCCCGCGCACTTGTGAGGCGTGCCGGAACACCTGCAAACTCCCCTGGCAAACGGTCATAGGCATCCTGAAGCGCATTTCCGTACTGGTTATAATCTTCCGCCGAAAACCACAGACAGAAACCCGCCCCGAAATCGTGATCCTGCGATATCGCATCGTCAAATCCCAGACATTCCGAACCTTCGCCCACCAGTCCCGCCGCCAACCGCGGCAGAAGCTCTGGAAAATCCCGCTCCAGCATCGGACGCCCGACTTCTTCATAATATCGTTTTGCCAGTTCTAGTCCCTGCATCTGATCCCCCTACCTGATTTTATGGTTTTTTCTATTTCTACGTTTTCTCTATTTTCAGTATCTTTTTTTCATGCGTGTTTCTTGCACGCTTTTTATCAAATCTTCCATCTGAAAACTTTTCAAAAAACGATTTTTTCTTGTCCTGTCTCAGAATTTCGCATCCTTGAACTGACAGCTCGCACAGTGGCTCGGGTTTCCGCCCTTGTCTTCCTTCTTGTCTGCAGCTCCGGTAATGCCTTTTTCTTCCTTTTCTTTTTTGATCATCTCCAGATTCTGGCGGATCACCGCGCACGCATCGCTCTCGCCAAACCGGGACTGCGTTACCATCAGCGCTTTTTCCAGCAGCCCGATCGCCTGATCATAATTGCCGCGCCGCCATGCCAGCTCCCCGGCTGCTGCCAGCGCCGAACCAAAGTGTCCCGACTGCACGCCCTCCGGGGACGCATAAAAGGTCAGGCTTTCCTTTAACTCCTCGTCTGCCTCATCCAGCCGTCCCAGCGCCATCAAGGATAGCGCCCGGTTGACATGGGTCGTTGCCACCTCCGCCTCGCTGTTCTCCATCTTTTTAATCAGTTCCAGCGCCTTATCCAGCGATTCCAGCGCCTTTTCATGTTCCTCCTGTTCCTGATAAATCTGGCTGATATTATTGTAGAGACTTGCCATCTCATAGCCATCCGTTTTTCCAAGATTCTTAAAAATCGCTTCCGCCTCCCGGTACTGGGAAAGCGCTTTCTCCACATCTCCTGCCATCCGGCGCGCGGTTGCCGCATTTAAAAGTGTCGTTCCATGGTGGATCGAACCATCCAGTCCCATCCCCGCAATCAGGGACAGCGCCATATCCGCCATATCGACTGCCTGTGCAACCCGTCCGGTATTCCGGTAGAGTCCTTCCATCTCATTGCACATCATCAGGCAGAGGCTTTTGTTCCCTGAATCCAGCCCTTCCTTCATCCAGCCCATCATTTTCTCTTCCGCTTCGTCCAGTTTTCCCTGTGCATAAAGGCGATCCAGTTCCTGAAACATCTGCTGTGTATCCATTTTTATCCCTCTTTCTTTCCCTTCTTTATTCTTGTTTCTGTTATTTTTTTCATTAATGTGCCTTGGCACCTTTGACACAAAAAGAGATACCGCAAAACCTCCCATCCCTCTGCTCCCCATCTTCTTATTTCTGACAGGTCAGTGCACGGATTCTGTGGTTTTACGGTATCCACTATCTGTTCTCAAACCCTCTAAATCTATCTCTTTATCAACAATGGTTTCTCTGCTGCCATGCAGCACCCGCATTCGGATCGCATTTCATCTCAACGATTCAGCTTTTACAAATCCTGTATTCATCAAACAAAGCAGCTTCCGATCGCTGCATCACCCCATCGGCGAATATCCAAACGTATTTACCAGCGCATCAATCTTCTTTCCTGCCTTGCAGAGCGGGCAGTCACGGTAATCTGAATACGTATAATCCGGTAAATCCTTCTTGCCAAAGACTGACTTGATCGGCACACCATCCAGCGAATCCATCGCACTGAAAATCGCCGATGCGCCCTGTAAGATACCACCGTAATACTGGATGCTCTCAACTGCCTTATTTAAGGTGCGTCCCGTCGTCACGGATGCCATCAGGATCATCACGTGTTTATCGCGGATCATCGGAATCAGGTTGTCACGGAAAATGATCTGGCTGTTGTTGTTGAACTCCGGGCTGATTACATAGATAGATTTGTGCGCGTTCGTCGAGAGAAAACCGCCCTTTGCCAGCTCCTCCGCCAGAAAAGCACCGATAACTTCCGTGCCCTCCATGCAGACAATCGTGTCGATCACGGTGTCATACAGATACATGCCAACCAGTGCCTGTGCAACTTCCTCCGCCTCTTTCGTTCTCGCTTTCAGGGTCGTCACATCAATGTAATAATTGATATGTGCATGGTTTGTTGCGAAATGTCCTGGACGAATCTTTAACGGTACTGTCGCTCCAGTTGTGTAGATCTTTGTATAACTTTTCTCCATAAAAACGCCCCCTTCTCCATCTAAATAGGTGTTCATAAATGTTTGAAACTGCTTCTAAAAGTTCCATTTTCACAGTCACTTCCATCCATGGATTGATACCCTTATTATACTAGAAAATGTGGCGTTTAACAAGATAAAATCTGTCATCATATGTGTATTTTTTTATTTTTCTGTCTTTTCTCCAGGCATTTTTCACTCACAAACAGAACACACACCCGATACTAAGACTCTAAGAACTTCCGCACGCACTCCAGAAACCGTTCTCCATATTTTTCAAACTTATACGCACCCACGCCGGACACCTCCAGCATCTCCGCTTCCGTGACCGGTTTTAAAATACACATATGCGTCAGCGTCTTATCAGAAAATACGATATACGGCGGCACTTTTTCCTCGGATGCGATCTCGCGGCGCAGCGCGCGGAGTGCCTCGAAGAGCGTCTCTTCCTTCTCCGTAAATTCGGCTGCCCCGGCTGGAAGCTTCGCGCCCCGGCGGCTCTTTTTGCTGCTTCCAGCTGCCTGTTTCTCCCGCTCCTTCGCCATCTTCATCTCGATTGGCTCCGGTGCTTCCAGGAAAGCAGCACCTTTTTCCGTCAATTTGACAATCGAATACTCATCCGCCGTGACAACCAGATACTCCTCCACCTGGAGGAAGTTAAACATCTGGCGCAGATGCACGACGCTCTCCTTCGCCAGTTCCCCATAATGCGGATTCTCATCCATCCGGTAATTGCGGATCTTTACCGTATTCGCCCCATGAACCGTGTCGAGAATCACCGTTGTTCCATAGCGCTGTCCGCACGACTGCACACAGCCTAAGAGACTCTCTGCCGCCGCCTGAATGTCGATCGTGTCAAATTGCGTCATACAATTCGAACAGTTTCCGCAGTAATTACTTCCATATTCGCCGAAATACCGCAGGATATAATCACGCAGGCACTCATTCGTAAAACAATAAAACGTCATCTTTTTCAGGCGTTCCCGGTCACGTTCCAGCACCACCTGCCGCGTATAGTCATCAAGCTCCTGATTGTCCTGGTTCCGCTCAATAAAGAGCTGGTTCGTCACCACATCCCGCCCGCTATAATACAGGATGCACTCCGCCGGTTCGCCGTCACGCCCGGCACGTCCTGCCTCCTGATAGTAGGCTTCCAGGTTCTTCGGCATCCCGCAGTGCAGGACAAACCGTACATCCGACCGGTCGATTCCCATGCCGAACGCATTGGTCGCCACCATCACCGGAACCCGGTCATAGATAAAATCATCCTGATTCTTCTGCCGCTCCGCATCGGAAAGTCCCGCATGGTAACGCGTCACTGAAAATCCATCCCGGATCAGCTTCTCACAGATCTCCTCAACATTCTTGCGGGTCAGACAGTAAATTATCCCTCCCTGCCCCGGGTGCACCTCCAGATATGCCCGGATTGCCGCATAGCGGTCCTTCGGCGTCTCCACTGCAAAATACAAGTTTTTCCGGTCAAATCCCGTCGTCAGCATCACCGGATTCTGTAACTGCAAAATGTCGATGATATCGTCCCGGACCTCCTTGGTCGCGGTCGCCGTAAAAGCACTGACCACCGGACGCCTCGGCAGCTTCTCGATAAAATCAACAATCTTCAAATAACTCGGTCTGAAATCCTGTCCCCACTGGGAAATGCAGTGCGCCTCATCGATCGCCAGCATCGCAATATCCACGTGCATCGCAAAATCAAGAAATGCCTCCGTCATCAGACGCTCCGGCGCCACGTAAATGATTGGATAACGCCCCTCGCGCGCATACCCAAGCGCCTTATAATACTGTGCCGTCGTCAGCGAACTGTTCAGATACGCCGCGTGGACGCCCGCCTGGTTGAGTGCCGTGACTTGATCCTTCATCAGAGAAATCAGCGGTGACACCACCAGCGTGATTCCCGGAAGAATCAATGCCGGAACCTGATAACACAGTGATTTTCCGCTGCCCGTCGGCATGATTCCCAGCACATCACGCCCATCAAGAATCCCGTCAATCAGTATTTCCTGTCCTTCGCGGAAGCTGTCATATCCGAAATACCGCTTGAGAACTTCATATTTTTCCGATTTCTCATAATTCATATATCTTTATCCAACGCCCTTTCATTCTAGTTCTGCCTCAACTATCCACAATCTTGAGCATTTCAAGTCTCAGACATCCACCAGGTCAATCTTTCCTGAAACTTCTCTCCACAGGATGTTTCTCTGAACTCCACACATCCACACAAATTTCACTCTTTATACATATATATCAAACACCAAACCATTGCTTCCTTACAAAAGCCCCAGCTCTTCCATCGCCCGGTAAATCCCATCTTCCTCCACGGTCTTCGCCGTAAACGTCGCATACGCCTCCAGCCCGGCATCGTGTTTTCCCATGACAACCGCATTCGGCACATACTGGAACATCGACAGATCGTTCATGCTGTCTCCAAAGACCCACGCGTCCTCCAGCGCAATCCCATATTGCTTCAAAATCCACTCGATCGCACTCGCCTTAGAATGCCCCATCGGCACACACTCATAGAAGCCGCCGCCCCGGTCAATCACCTCAAAATCCCGAAGTGTCTCAAAAAATCCCGCCGGATCACTGTCTGCTCCGACTGCCACGCAAAATTTACTGATCGAAAAAGACGGATCCGACCAGTTCTTCGCCGAAACCGAGCCGCTCTGGTCGAGAATCGAGCGGATCGCCCGCATCGTTTCGGTCTGCACCCCATCTGGCCGGAAAAAGCATGCGTCCACGCCCTCCATCACTGTATCCATCCGGAACCGCAGAATATCCTCTTTCAGTTTCTCCGCCCGTTCCGGCGAAATTCTCTGGTCATAGAGTGTCTTTCCATCCACGGAAATATAGGTACCACAGCCGCAGAGCAACCCGTTTACCGGCGCTTCCTCCCGGATTTTGGACGTCTGGCACCAGGTTCGTCCCGTATTAATAAAGGTCAAATTTCCCTTTTCCATTGTTTTTTTTAAGGCAAGCACCGCGCTTTGCGGTACCTGCCTTAATTTTTCACTAAACAATGTTCCATCAATATCAAAAAACAATGCTTTTTTATTTATCTTCATTTCTGAATACGATCTCCCCGGTCTCTGCATTCATGCTGTCTACGATCGCCAGTGACTCCACGCGGATACCCTTATCACGGATGCGTTTGCCGCCGTCCTGAAAACCTTTTTCAATGACAATGCCCGCACCAACTAATTCTGCTCCCGAATCCTGAATCAAAGTGGTCAGACCGTCTAATGCCTTGCCCTTTGCCAGGAAATCATCGATAACCAGAACCTTATCGCCTTTTCCAAGGAACTCCTTAGACACAATAATATCATATACAGTGCCATGGGTAAACGATTCAACCTTCGTTGTATACACTTCTCCGGCAATATTTTTCGTCTTTGTTTTCTTGGCAAATACAACCGGAACATCAAAATATTCGGCTACGATACAGGCAATACCAATACCCGACGCCTCGATCGTCAGGATCTTGTTGATCTCCTCACCCTCAAAACGGCGTTTAAACTCCTTGCCGATCTCCTGGAACAGATGAATATCCATCTGGTGATTCAGGAAACGATCCACTTTCAATACATTTCCTGCTCTTACGATTCCATCTTTACGGATTCTGTCGTATAAAATCTGCATATGTCTATCCCCTTATCTGTATTTTTATGAGACGCTTTCTACTCCGCCTCGTCCTCGGCTGCTTCTGTATTCAGCGCCGCATTGTTCTCCTCAGTGCTGACGGTGATCTTGGCATTTTTTACCAGAAAATCAAGTGTCTTCTGCATCAGTGCCGTATCGTCCACCATCTTCTGATCGATGTTATCGTTCTGAAGCATCGTCTCCAGGCTCTCGTAGCCGTAGCGTTTCGCCAGTGCTTCCTTGTCCGAATCGTCGATCGTGATATTTTCCTGCTTCGCAATCTCATTTAAAACGAGGGACTGTTTCGCCATTTCCTTGGCTTCCTCTCGGATCTCCTGCTTGAAGCTGTCCTCGTCGCTTCCAATCATGCCCGCATAGGTCGCCAGATCGACGCCGTAGGAGGAAAGCATGTTGGTGTATGCCTTTAACTGTGTATCATATGCTTCGTCGATCGATGCAGTCGAGCATACAACTTCTGAATTGTCCACAACCGCATTCAGAATATCCGTATCTCTCTGATTGTCAATCGAGAGCTGTTTCTGCTCTAAGAGGTTCTCACGGGTGGATTCACGGTATTTCTCCACAGTTCCATCATCCGGTGATACGGAAGCAACGAACTCATCCGTCAGTTCCGGAACGGAGCGCTCCTTGACCGCATTGACCGTTACCTCAAATACAACCGCCTTACCTGCCAGATCCGGGTTGTTCGGATACGGATCCGGGAAGGTCAGGTTTAAGTCTTTCTGATCGCCCTTCACAGCGCCGACCAGCCCATCCTCGAATCCATCGATAAAGCTGCCGGATCCCAGTGTCAGGTCATATCCCTCGGCGGTACCGCCCTCAAATGCCTCACCGTCTAAAAGTCCCTTATAGTCAATGTTGACCTGATCGCCCGTCTGGGCTGCCCGATCTACCTCGCGGTACTCGGCCTTTGAATTCAACACCTGCTGAATCTGGTTTTCTACTTCCTCGTCCGTCACGGATGCCTCGGTCACGGTCACAGCGATGCCTTTGTACTCGCCCAGCTTCACGCTGCTCTCTGCGACATACTCCTCTGTCTCTGCAGCCGTGCTCTCTGCTGCGGTCGTCTCAGTCCCTGTCTTTTTTCCGCATCCAGATGCCGCTGCTGCTACCGCAACCGCCAGACAGATGCCTGCTATTTTCCATCTCTTCATTTAGTCGTCCTCTATCTCTCAATTTCCTGCCTGCGCCATCCGGCACCTGGCTTTCAAACGCACATATGATATATCTGCACGTATGTCTTACCAATCATCATACCACAAACCAGCCTGTCGCAAAAGCGATTTTTCAATATTTTACATTTTCTATCTTGTTCCTGTACACGCATACGTGTCCAGTAACGGAATTTACTATTACAAAAAATTCCGCCAGAGAAAAACGTTTTGTCTTTCCTGACGGAATTTTCTGGCTATTTTTTAGCTGCAAAATGCTGCAAATGCCAGATATGTGTTATAGATATCCAGTTTCGATGCCAGCTCAAATGGGGCATGCATGGATAAAATCGGAACACCCATATCCACAACATCTACATCCATGCCAGCCACAAACAGGGCAACCGTGCCGCCGCCGCCGACGTCTACTGCGCCCAGCTCGCCGATCTGCCAGTATACGCCTGCCTCATCCATGATCTGGATCACTTTCGCCATCGTCTCCGCGCTCGCGTCGTTGCTGCCGGATTTGCCACGCGCACCCGTATATTTCGTCAAAACGACACCCTTATTCAGATAGCAGGAGTTTTTTTCTTCAAATACGCTCGCAAACGTCGGGTCATACGCCGCATTGACATCCGCCGACAGGCACAGAGAATGCTTCAGCACTTTGCGGACATCCACATTTCCTGCCTTGCACAGTCCCTCGATATAATGCAGGGTAAAATCGGAATTTAAGCCGGTATTTCCAACGGAACCGATCTCCTCTTTATCTGCCAGAATCGTAACCGTCGTATATTCCGGGGACTTGACTTTCATCTCTGCGGTCAGTGCCGTGTACGCGCACACCTTGTCATCCTGTCCGTAAGCGCCGACCAGGCTGCGGTCCAGACCGACATCCGTTGCTTTTACTGCCGGCACAAACTCGATCTCTGCACGCAGGAAATCCTTCTCCGTCATGCCGAAACGCTCATTTAAGATCGACAGCGCCAGCAGCTTGACCGGCTCCTTGATCGAGTCTTCTTCCTCGCACGGGTACGGCAGGGATCCAACAATGATATTTAATTCTTCGCCCTTGATGCCGTCTTTCAGTTTCCGCTCATTCTGCTGTGCGGCAAGATGCGGAAGCAGATCGGTCACGCAGAAGACTGGATCGCCCTCTTTTTCGCCGATGCAAATATCCACCGAGGTACCGTCCTTTAAAATCACAACGCCGTGCATCGCCAGCGGGATCGTCGCCCACTGGTATTTGCGGATGCCGCCGTAATAATGGGTCTTGAAATATGCCGCCTCTGCCTTCTCATACAGCGGGTTCGGTTTCAGATCCAAGCGCGGGGAATCGATGTGAGCCACGTTAATGCGGACGCCGTCCTCCAGCGGACGTTTTCCGAACGTGCTCATCAGAAGCGCTTTCTTGCGATTGATCTGGTATACCTTGTCGCCCGGCTGATAGATTTTTCCTTCTTCGAACTCCTCATAACCAGCCTCTTTCAGGCGGAGCACCGCCTCGCGCACAAATTCGCGCTCGGTCTTTGCCACATTTAAAAACTCCTTATATCCCTCGCAATATGCAAATGCCTTTTCCTCCTGCTCCGGGGCTTTCTTTCCAATATTAGGAAATTCCCAGATCAGTTTTTCTCTCTGTTCTTTCGCTACTGACATATCCTTCCTCCTTTTGCGAATCATTTCTTTTTCACTATCGTATCACTATCCAGCAGAATCGTAAATGGTCCATCGTTTAAAAGCTCGACCTTCATATCTGCCCCGAAAATACCGTGCTCAACCTTCCGCACCTGTCCGGCGCAGCGCGCCAGCGCATGTTCGTAGAGATGGTTCGCCAGTTCTGGATTTCCCGCACCCGTAAAGCCCGGGCGGTTTCCGTGGCTGCAGTCCGCGTACAAAGTAAACTGGCTGATCAGCAGGATCTCGCCATCCACATCCGCCAGCGAACAGTTCGTCTTGCCGTTCTCATCCTCAAAAATACGCAGCTTGCACATTTTATCCACCATTTTGTCGGTGATTTCCTCCGTGTCGGTGTCGCTGACGCCCATCAGCACCATATATCCACGGCCGATCGAGCCGATCAGCTCGCCGTCTACCTTTACACTCGCGTGTTTGACTCTCTGTAATACAAATCTCATGTTTTTCTCCTGATTTTTATTTTTCCTGTAATCTTTCTTTACCGCAGCAGCGCCCTCAGCCGCGCCAGCAGATTCTCCGCATTTTCCTCGCCCAGAATGACCTCCCGCGCCAGGATCGGCCGGTCGGTGATGATGTTATCGACGCCGATCATCTTCATTCGCTCCAGTTCACTCTTTTTATTGACCGTCCAGACATGAACCTCCTTACCACAGGCATGGACGCGCTCGACCAGCTTCCGGTTCGCTGAACTGGAAAGCAGGCTGATAAAATCGATCGCATCATCCTCGAATAGCTTCCATATGCTGCCGACAGGATATAGCCCGTATAAATATCCGAATCCGCCGCCTTCACCCGCTTTAAATAAGAAAGACTCGTCGATGTCACGACGCACTGTTCCACGAAATCATTCTCCCGGATACAGTCCACAACCTTTTCCGGCAGATCGCTCGACGCGCCGGCATATTTGATCTCGATGTTCAGCATCATCCGTCCCCTGACATATTCGATAACGTCCTCCAGCTTCGGAATCCGCGTCCCGCTGTACTGCTCCGAATACCAGCCACCGGCATCTACCTGCTGCAGCTCGTCCCAGGAAAGCGATCGGATCGTCCGCCGCGTCCCGTCGATCCGCTCCAGAGTGCTGTCATGGAACAATACCAGCACACCATCCCGCGTCTCCTGCACATCCAGCTCTGCAAAATCCGCCATCTGATCGACCGCTGCCTCCATCGCAGGCATCGTGTTCTCCGGTGCGCTCGTCGATGCGCCCCGATGCGCTGTGAGCTGCACTTCCCTCAGCTGATCCGCCGCCAGCACATTGCCCCGGTAAAAAGCATCGTACATTGCTCCGGCGCTCAATGCCGTCAGAAGTGCCAGCGCCGCCATCCGGTTGCGGCGGCTCATCCACGGAAGACCCGCATGTTCGCCAGCTTCAAACTTCCAGCGCTCTTTGTTCTGACGTTTCCGGTCCAGCTGCACATATAACACCGTCAATGCGCCATAATTGACCGACATCAGCACGATGCTCATGAGCGGCATCAGAACCATCTCGATCCGGTCGCGCGCCTCTAAAACCAGAATCAATTCCAGACGCCGGTCCGCAAACCAGACAGCAAACACCGCCACAATCACAACCGCAATCAGATAGAGCACCACCGTCACCGCCGTAACTGCCAGATTGCACAAAACAAGCGTCCCAACTACCTGTACCCGATTACCGCGCAGCAGCTCCCTGCTTCGCAGAAATCCGCCCCGAAACGACCGCTGCTCCAGCATACAGCCAAAACAGATAAAAATCGTCGGAAGTGAGATCACAACCGCGCCAACAATCACGCCAACCAGTAAAAGCCGCCCCCAGTTCTCCGCCAGAAGCGCCGGAAGGATAAATTTGACCGCCTTCACATGGCATAACATCCGGTAAATCAAAAATGAATGAAGCACCAGGCCGTGAACCGCCAGCACCAGAAACAACCGCAGATTCCGCTTTCGGATCTCTGATACCGTCAGACGGATGCCTGCCGCAAACATCGAAAAAGCGCTCATTTTCCGCGAGAGTGCCGCCGCCTGATATGCCGCCAGAAGTCCCGCCGCCTCGATGGAAACTCCCACCAGCAGGATCGCTGCCATCAAAACCAGAATCGCGATCGTAACCGGCCGCAGCAGGTAGGAAACCAGATTGCTGACCGTCACATAACTGTAACCGGACGCGCGCACCGACAGCCGGAACAGCGCCGCCACCGCCTGCAAAAGAAGCGGCAGCGTGAGCAAACGGAAAGCCAGCTCAAACAGCAGAATATTCCCCCCATTTACCTGAACAATCTGCTTTGTCTCATCCATCCGCCTGCGTATCTTCATCTTCTTCGTCTCTTACTCTCCGGCTTCTTTCCGGTTCCCGGACGCAGCTTCCCCGCTCCGTTTCCCGTCTTTCGGCTCCTGCTCGTTCCCCGCGGGCACATCCTCCCGCTCTGCTTTCTTCATTTCCTCCGCCACTTTCGCAGCTTCCTTCTCCTTCGCCTGTTCCTCCGCAATCTTCGTGATCGCCTGATTCAGGGAAAACATCTTATTATCCAGCATATCCGCCATATCCGCGCAGGCTTTCAGTTCCTGCTCCAGATAATCCGGCGCATTTCCTTCAAATTTATAATAAATCTTGTGTTCCAGACTTGCCCAGAAATCCATCGCAATCGTCCGTATCTGGATCTCCACCTTCGTATCCACCGGACCATCGCTTAGATAAATCGGGATCGTCACAACCATATGGTAACTCTTGTAGCCGTTCGGCTTCGGATTCTTGATATAATCCTTCACCACCAGCACCGTCACATCCGACTGACGCGCGATCATCTCCGCGATCCGGTAAATATCCGGGCTGAACGAGCAGATAATACGGATGCCCGCAATATCGCTCAGATGCTCAATCATGTTCGGGATCGTCACCTCATGTCCACCGCGTTTAAGCTTCTTGACGATACTCTCCGGCGTTTTCAGACGCGATTTGATGTGCTCGATCGGATTGTAATTATATAAATGAATAAACTCGTTATTTAGAATTTCAATTTTCGTGTTAATCGCTTTCAGGGCGGAATTGTACAGAAACATGACTGTCGTCCACTGGTCAAGCTGATTATACGTCTCAGGGATATTCAATTTTCCCTCTCCTTTACTGCTATTTAGTCAAATTTAAAGCCCTTTAACAGTTCGGCAAACCCGGTCGTCGCCTCGCCTGACTCATGGTAATTAAATACTTCCTCTTCCGGCGCTTCATCCGGCTCTACCTCTTTCATGCTGAGGCTCAGTTTGCCATTTGCGGTAGACAGGATTTTCACCGTCACTTTCTGTCCCACTTTTACGACTGCACCCGGATTCTCCACGCGCTTTTTGCTCATCTGAGAAACGTGTACCAGTCCGCTTAAGCCGTTTTCCAGCAGGACAAACGCGCCGTATGGCTTGATTGTCTCGACCGTTCCTTCCATAATCGCGCCGGTCTCACAGCGCGCAATCCGGCTCTTCTTCTCCGCATCCTGTTTTTCTCTCGCCAGCTCTCTGCCGGACAGGACGAGACGTTTCTTCTCCTCATCTGCCTCGATCACCAGCACCGGAATCTTCTTTCCATTCCAGCTGTCCAGATCCTCGACATACGCTGCATCCAGTCTCGACGCCGGTATAAAGCCGCGCACGCCTTCCACCATCGCAACCGCACCGCCGTTTACGACCTCGGAAATAGTAACCTCAAGCGGTGTGCGCTCATCGAGCAGCTGACGGAAATGTTCCCACGTCATCCTGTCATTCGCCTCCTTGCGGGATAAAACGACATTGCCCTCGCCGTCGTCGGTCTGAATTACCGTTGCCGTGAGCAGGTCGCCCGGCTGAATCTCTTCCTTCATATTAAAATCCGGATCATTGCTCAGATTCTCACGGTCAATCACGCCCTGAGCAAAATATTTCAAATCCACCAGCACCTGGTCGTCCGTCACTGCAACAACCGTGCCGGTCACAATATCGCCCTCATGCAGGCGTTTGAAAGACGCCTCCAGCTCCTCGGCATAGTCCTCCATTGTCTCTACCAATTCTTTATTCTCATCCATTCTGGTATTTCTCCTTTCCGTTCCTTCTGCATTCTTTTGAATGCCAAAACTCTATTGTCTATTTAACCATATTCCACCCGATATTTCCAGAGTGAATTTGTGAAAATTATCTTAAAATCGATTCACTACCGCCGATTCACACCCTCTGGCAGACAAACACCCTTTACCATTATTATTTTATGTATGGGGTGGAAACAGTTATTCCTTGAAATGAAAAAGAATGTGCCTTGGCACATCCTCGCGGAACGGTTTTTATTTCATAGGACGCAATTTCCTATGAAAAAAAACCGCTGATCCGGACTTCCTGTCACCAGGTTGTCCGAATCAGCAGTTCTTTTATGTAACTGCGTTATGCAATTATATTACTTATACATTCACTCCATATGGTATGGGGAACTACTGACTACCAGCAGATACCCTGAGCCATCATAGCGTCAGCAACTTTCTGGAAACCAACGATGTTAGCACCAGCTACCAGGTTGTAGCCTAAGCCGTATTTCTCAGCTGCTGCTGCGGAACCATCATGGATACCAGTCATGATCTGATGCAGTTTGGAATCAACTTCCTCTGCTGTCCAGCTGTATCTCTCGCTGTTCTGGCTCATCTCAAGACCAGATACAAGAACGCCACCTGCGTTAACAGCCTTGGACGGAGCTACTACCATGTTCTTGTGCTCCATTAAGAATCTCAGAGCTTCGTTGGTAGTTGGCATGTTAGCTACCTCGATGTAGTACTTGATACCGTTATCAGCGATCTTCTTAGCCTCTTCCATACGAACATCGTTCTGAGTAGCTGCCGGCATGATGATGTCAGCCTTAACACCGAACGGTTTCTCACCCGGGAAGAACTGTACGCCGAACTTGTCTGCGTAATCCTGAACTTTATTACGTCCAGATGCTCTCATCTCCAGCATGTAGTTGATCTTCTCTTCAGTTACAACACCTTCCGGATCGTAGATGTATCCATCCGGACCAGACAGTGTAACAGCCTTAGCACCCAGCTCAGCCAGTTTCTTGCAGATACCCCAAGCAACGTTACCGAAACCAGATACAACAACGGTCTTGCCTTTGATGTCATCATTCTCATGTTTCATAACAGCTTCTACATAGTAAACAGCGCCGTAACCAGTTGCTTCCGGACGAACCAGAGAACCACCGAAGGACATTCCCTTACCTGTGATAGTACCGTTCTCGAATGCACCGCGAAGTTTTCTGTACTGACCATACAGGAAACCAATCTCACGTCCACCTACACCAAGGTCACCAGCCGGGATATCTACATCCGGTCCGATGTGGCGATATAACTCAGACATGAAAGCCTGGCAGAATCTCATGATCTCTGCATCGCTCTTGCCGTTCGGATCGAAGTCGGAACCACCTTTAGCGCCGCCCATCGGAAGGGTTGTTAAGCTGTTTTTGAATGTCTGCTCGAAGCCTAAGAACTTCATGATAGACAGGTTAACAGAAGGAGCGAAACGTAAACCTCCTTTGTACGGTCCAATAGCGCCGTTGAACTGTACACGGTAGCCACGGTTTACATGAACAGCACCGTTGTCATCAACCCACGGAACACGGAACTCAATAGTTCTCTCCGGCTCAACCATTCTCTCAAGAAGAGCAACCTTCTCGTACTCCGGATGTGCATCTACAACCGGACCCAGAGTGGATAATACTTCCTCTGCAGTCTGAAGGAATTCCGGCTCATGTGCGTTTTTCTCTTTGAGTTCTGCAAGAACTCTATCAACATACTTGCTCATTGGATAAATACCTCCTGATATGTATATAAGTTGGAAACGTTCACTCAACATGTTTAACCACTAATACTTGATGATGGCTTCATCGATCTTGTACATAATTCCCTCTGGTTCCAAATTGTTTTTGTGAACTTTTCTGTTTCTATAATGTATTATATATCATTTCTTCGTCAGAATCAAATAAAAATAGTGTTATAGATGTTATTATTATTTGCTTATGGAGTTATATTGTTCCTGATTATAACTTGGGGATCAAAAAAGAGGCCTGCCCAAAAGCAGACCTCTTGAAATTCGCATCTATTAGCCCAGGAAGCTGATGAATCCTGTCAGGATAGTTGCGTTTACAAAGTCGATGAATAAGGAACCTACCAGCGGAACTACCATGAATGCAGTCGGAGCCGGACCATATACGCCGGTGATTGCCTGCATGTTTGCCATAGCGTTCGGGGTAGCACCCATACCGAATCCACAGAAACCACTGGTCATAACAGCAGCATCGTAGGATTTGCCAAGTACGTTGAATACAACGAAGTTTGCATAGAAGAACATAAGTACTGTCTGTGCAAGAAGCATAACTACCATCGGTACAGCCAGCTCAGCTAACTGCCACAGCTTCATATCGATCATAGCCAGACCCAGGAATACGGAAAGGGAAGCACCGCCCAGTGTGCTGATCTCTTCCATCGGGATCTCTTTGTTCTGAACATCCATGATGTTACGGATGATAGCACCAACTAACATTGCGCCGATGTAGAACGGGAATGTCATAAACTTGCCAAGGAACATGGATACGATAGTACCAGCACCGATAGCAACGATTAAGTACAGAAGACCGTCAAGGATTCTAGCGGAATCGATTGCACCAGTCTCATCTGTCTCTACAGTCTCAGTCTTAGTAGCTGCCTCAGTAACTGCGGACAGTTTGTACTTACGGATCTTAGCAGTTGCGATAGGACCACCGATTACGCAGCCTGCAACCAGACCATAAGTAGCGGAAGCGATAGCTACAACGCTCGCATTTGCTACGCCTAATTCCTCAAGTAACGGTCCGAAGGAACCAGCAGTACCGTGACCACCTACCATCGGGATGGAACCGGTTGCCAGACCCAGACGAGGATCCAGACCAAATACGCTTGCCAGACCAGCACCCAGGACGTTCTGAAGAATTACCATAACAGCTGACAGAGCCAGGAATACAACTGTCTGAACGCCGCCCTTCTTCAGCATACGGAAGGATGCTGTGAAACCTACGCTACAGAAGAAAGCTACCATGAATACGTTTTTAAGTGTCATGTCGCAGGAAATTTCCAGAATGCCCATGCCTCTTACGATGGTATGAACGATTGCATAAAGGAAACCACCAACTACAGGTGCCGGAATACAATACCGACGAAGAATAGAAATTTTAGCTACCAGAACACGTCCCAGTAACAGTACAAGTGCCGCAACTGCGGTTGCCTGATACATATCAAGCTCGATTGTCTTCATACAACTACCTCCAACCTATTTTTTTTCTTGCTCGCAGGTGTATAATACTGTAGCCCCGACAAAAAACTACAAGATCCATCATAAAAACATAAAATTTTTATAACATTTTTTTAACTTATGATAAATAAATTGGAAAGTTTTGTAAATCTACCCGTTATACCTCACGATCTACCGCCAGCATCAGGCTGTCGATGAACTTTTTGATGCTGACTTTGCCGCCGTAACGGCGTTTACCGCGGATGTGATCCATCTCTGCCCGGATTTCCTCGAATGGGAACAGGGTGCTGGAGTATGCAGTAAAGGTTTCATTCATAAAATCCTCAATACCCAAATGTGCCAGGTTCGACATGCCGACCGCGATCGCACGGCGGACACGCTGCTCCATGTTCTTCGGCGCATCGCTCAAAAGCTCGCAGAGCTGACCGATGCTGACCTGGGAGATAGGGCGTCCGTTGTTGTGCAGATACTCGCAGATCCGAAGGATATCATCGCCGCCCTTCTCGCCGGACATGCCGAGACGGTTTAAAATGTAAAGCACCTTTCTGCCGTAACCGTCATCTTTTTTCTTCTCCTTCGGCATATCCGCGATCTCTGCCATGAACATTTTCTTAATATTCGTCAGGGTTTTCTCATTCTTGATCTGCTCATCCACATTACGGATGACCGATTTTACCTCAATGATATTGATTGGCTTGCTGATGAAGAACTCAATGCCCGCATCGTATGCCTTGCCGATCAATTCTTTTGCCGCCACCTGGGAAATCATGATGCATTTTGCCTTGCAGCCTCTTTCCCGCAGTTCGCGCATGACCTGAACACCGTCCTTTTCCGGCATCAGGAAATCAATCAGAACCATATCCGGATTCTTTGCCAGGATATCATCCACATCCGCCGGCTGTCCCTCTGAAGTTCCGCAGACAATTCCCAGATCATTATCTTCAATAATATCCTGCAGGACGCTGATCACTGACATATCATCTTCAACAATATAAATCTCCATTTACTCTATTTCCTCCAATTTTGCTATCGGTATCTCAATATGGAATTTCGTTCCTCTTCCCTCTTCCGAATCCACTGAAATACTACCTTCAAACTGCTCCTCTACCGCGTTTTTCACACCGCAGAGCCCGACGCCTCTATATATATTGCCGGTTTTTTCATCAAACTTCGTTGAATATCCCATATTGAAAATCCGTGGGAGATGTTTTTCTGAAATTCCCGGTCCGTCGTCCGCTACTTCAAACACATAATTGCCATCTTTTTTGTACTCCCGAATCCAGATCATCCCACTTTTTTTCGTCGATTCGATCGCTTCCACCGCATTTCCTACCAAATTTTTTAGAATCGTCATAAGCTGGTAGTGTTCCTGCGTCATAAAATTGTCCCGGCAGTCAAACATCAGACGGATATCCAGCTTTTTCTCCGCCATGGTCCGGTAGGTGGATGATTCCAGAATCCGAAGAAGATCCTGCAGGCTCATCGTTTCCTCGTTCGACTCTTCCTCGATCGCCTCCTCAATGCCCTGAATGATGCGGATGTAATCTTTCTTGATCTCATGGACATCCCGCGCTATCTCAAGTCCCATCTGCTGCATTTCCCGTGGAAGATCCTTTTCCAGAATCTGCTCATAGAGCTTGTATGCATTGCTCATGACGCGCTCGATCTCCTCGGTGTTCTTATGCATCAGGTAAATCTCAGTCTTGAGTCCCGTCGTCATAAGAAATAACCGCTGATAACGGCTCTCATGATCCGCTTTCGTAAGAAGAAGCCGGTACTGCTGTTCTCCGATCAGTGCCAGTGCCACAAAAAGTGTGCGGACTGCAGCGATCATAAAAAGCTTTTGAATCGTATCCGGTCCCGGCATCGCATTGTTTTTCAGAAGCGCTGCCAGGAAGTTTTCGAATATATTCGAGCATAAGTCACAGAAAAATGCCGCTGCAATCACATTTTCCAGATTCGCGATATGTTTATTCCGGATCTGCAGCTTGAACATCATGCCGTACACAATATAAAAGAACGCTCCGGGCATCGCAAGCCGTACCAGCATCTCGGATGGCATTCCCTGCAGATAATATATCACAATTCGGAATAAAAAAACAATGATCGACGTCACCGTACAGATCGTCATCGTGTGAATCTGGCTTCCGACTGTCATAATCAGCACCGGAAGCAGGATAACCGACGCTGACACACGGAAATTGTTGACAAATACGTTCCAATAAAGCTGCGAAGTTATCGCTATGATAAAGCCTATCGCTAATGTTCGTCTCCAGGATTTCATTTCTGCCTTTCTCCCTCTTTAAATAGTACAATTTCACATAGCTTTTAGCCTGAGTAAAACAGTTTTTGCATATTTATATAGTATACTTAGTTTCATGAAATCTGTAAAGAATTTTATAGCAGATGTGAAACTCTCGTTACTGTTCACACACGTGTGCCCAGCAACGGGATTTTGCCGATGCTACGCATTCCAAATCGGCAAAATCTGCTGCCGGAACTGTATCGTACGGAATTTTCAGTTCAAAAAATTCCTATCTGTGAACAGTTACAAACTCTCCCCGTGACGCTGCCCTGCTTATAACCCCTCTTTACCTATATAATAGCGTCTCCCGGATTCTCTCCGCAAACGCAGTCATCCGTTCCTCAATCCCCGGCAGCAGCATCGCTGCCCCGGCATTGTTTGCCGTCTCCATCATCGCAAACTGCCCCGGCAGATAGAAGGTTTTGTTCATATTTAACGCCGCGATAAGCTGTTCCGCCACGATATCGCTTCCGGAATAGCCCGACACAACCACCGCAAACAGCGCTTTGTCATAAAAACGCGTCGTCCGGAACAGCGAAGTCAGGCGGTTGATGAACGCAGTCAGGTTTGCCGACAGCGCATCGTTGTAGTTTGGACAGAGCATCACGATCGCATCCGCCTCGCGGACTGCCGGATAGACGTCCTCGACCATCACTCCACCGTAGAAGCAGCTTCCCTGCTCGCCAAAATGCAGGCACATCTTGTACGGGCATCCGGCGCAGTCGGAAAGCGTACCGTTTCGAAGCCCTATCTCCCGGATCTCCATCTCCGGGAGCTGTTCTTTCACCCGGTTCCAGATCGCGTAGGTGTTGGAGGTCTTGTGGCTTGACGCGTGCAATACCAATACTTTCGGACATTTTTTCCTGACGCAATCCGTTCCCAGTACTTCTTTGACCAGCCCCGCCGCGCTCTCGCGGTATGCCCCCATCAGATCGGTTCCAAGATTATTGGAAACGATCGTGTAATTGGAAAGTGTCCGCGTGCCCTCGACGAGCGGGCGTCCCACGAACGCGCAGCCCGCACAGTTAGCGGCAAATACCAGATCCTTCGCCGCAGATTTGGAATAGAGGTCATTTTCACTGTCCACCAAAAGTCCGCCGACAAAACCGTTCAGAAAATCCGGATGTTCCCGCAGGAAACGAATCAGGCGGTAAAGCTCCAGGTTGATGCCAGATGTGCCAAGCGGCACGGCAAACAGGATACGTCCCTGGACTGGATTTTTTCGATTCTGTGTCTTCTCCAGGCGCCTCCATCGGTTTACATAATCTTCAAAAGCACTGATTTCCGTCGCTGTCTCGTAGGCGTAGCCGTCCAGCGCATAGGATAACACCTCCGAAAGGCGCGCATCCGCGCCTTTTTCCTCCTCGCGCAGATGGACGAGGAGGAGAGGCATTTCTTCTATATAGATATCTCCTTCTGAATTTGAATGAATCATTTATGTTCGCTTCCTTCCTGCGATAAGACTCATCGATCACACAATCTTTTTCAGATTTTCCTCCGCCGTCACAATCCGCTCATACAGCGCATCCGGCAGTGGCAGGATTTCTGTTTCCAGACCGTATTCAGTATAACGGTTTTTCACGCCCATGAAGATGCCGCCCATGAATACGGAACCGCAGTGCCATTCGCCGCGCATCATCAGAATCAGGGAGATCGCGCCGGAGGAATATGCCGGTGCGATAAACGGCTTGAAACCGATCGCACGCATATGCAGGTTTGCCGTTACCGTCAGCTGGGTCAGTTCTTTTGAAAGCTCGTCGTTGTAATTCTCAATGGAATCTGCGATGACGAGATCCTGTCCATGCGGTCCGAAGGAACGCCCCTCAGTCAAAAACTGTGAAAACCGCCCGTCGCGCTTCGCGTAATAAGCCGCGCGCGCATTCATAACGCCGAGTCCGAAGCCCTGTACCTGTTCCGGGCGGAGCCCCTTTAAGTCAAGGACGCCGTTTTCATCCTTATTGCTCTCCAGCCATGCCGTCTTTGCCAGCGGGTCAACCGGATCGGAGACAACGGCAAATAAGCCCTTGAAATGCTCGGCTCTCGCCTGTCTTGCATACTGGGCAACGATCTTGGAGTTATTTTCAAACTGGTACATCCGCACATCCTTGACGCCAGAACCAACCGGCGGGATTCCCTTGGAAGCGACAAATACAAATACATCGCACTTAAATAGGTCTTCCGGTTTTACCACATCAACCTCCGGCAGCGCGTCATACGCCCACGGGTACGCGATCTGGTTTTCCTCAAATTCCCAGCGTGCGGTCACTTTATCGGAAATATCACAGATGCCGATCGAACGGATGCAGTCGCCGCCAAGAAGATGAAGACCTGTCAGCAACGTGCTTCCGACGTCACCGATCGCCAGCACATGGACTCTTTTCTTCGTTTTCTGCGGTTTTTCTGCCAGAATTGTCTCAAAATCCGGATGCAGGCGGTTGACCGCGCGCATCACATCCTGAGCGATCGCAGCTTTGACTGCCTCGTCAAGCTCACAATCTTTCTTTGCTGCCTGCGCTTCCAGCTTCCGGCTGCTCAGCCATGAAACATCCTCTGTCTCCTGGAACAGCAGCAGCGGCGAATTCACCTTAAAAGACTCTCTTCCGGTTCCCGGCTCGCGCTCGAATAAGAATGTGAGCGGCGTACCCGGATACGGCATTTCCGCCTTTTCGTATGATAAATTTCCATTGAAGGAACAGCAGATTTTATCTCCAATTTTATAATAGTACATATTGCATACCCCCTGCTCTTTTTTGATATCTTATATGATATTATTTTCTATTCCAGTAATTATCCTTGTGCATCCACAAATTTCTCACTTCCGCGTCCGATACAGCATCTCCAAATCATTTTCCAGATACACCGACGCCGCCAGATTCGGATCGTAGCTGACACACTCGCCTTTATCCGGGCAGAGCGGCAGGATGACCGCTTCAGACAGACGGCTTAACGTCAGGTTTCTCGCAAACAGCGCCCGGTACTCGGATTCAAGCACCAGGAGGATGTTGCGCGCGTTGCGGATGCAGCACGCGGAGAACTCAAACGCGGCTTCCGGCGTACTTCCCTGTACCGGCGGTGCGGCATACGGCAGGATCATATTGATCGACGGCGTCAGTCCCGCCACCTTCACGGTATCGCGGCGCACCGTATCGCCTCCGATGAACGGGTACAGTGTGGACTCGACAAACCAGTTCCGCAGGTTCGGAATATAATAAATACTGTCTACCGGCACGCCCTTCGTCGCCATCGTGTCGCGCCCGTAGCCCGAAATCATACCTAACACCAATTTTTTGATTTCCACGCCCTCTTCGCGCAGCATCGGTTCCAATGCCTCGAAACGTCCGCCGTGATGCAGCAGATCATCAACCAGAATCACCGGGCGGTCAAAGGACTTGATAGCCTTGATCTGGCTTCGCAGCGGCGAATAGTACGGGAACGCTTCGATCGACTTCTCTTTCAGCTCCGGATCGTACACTTTATCTGTATGCAGCGTCTTCGTCACCGTATTCGGAATAACTTTTCCACGCAGGATCTTGCCGAACGGCACGCACATCGCCCCGCCGAGGTGTCTCGGCGTCACTGGGTCACGCGGCACACCATTTAACGCCGTGATCCGTTCCACCAGACGATGGTAAATCACGCTCGCAGACATCGAAAGAACCAGCTGTCCCGGATAGAAGCGCGTCATCGCCATCTGCAATTCCCGATGCGCCTTGTAGATCGCATCCAGAACGCGCGGATTGCTGGAAAATGGTTCTTTTAACGTCGTTTCCAGATTCTGCACTAATACAAGCGGCGCATGCATATCGACCAGATAGAGTGGCGCGTCTTCCGGGGATTCCGGCGCCTTCACAAAGCCCTGGCGGACCACCGCCGACAGCACGCGCTCCGGGCAGTAGCCGTCTGCCGGGAAGAAAAGTGCATAGCCGCATTTATATTCAAAGGACCGTGCGATCGCCTCGGTTAAAAGCAGCTGTTCCGCGTCGTTGATCATCGGGTCGCGCTCGACATAGATACCCGAAATCAGAAGAATCTCACCGTAGGTATGGCGGCGCACCTGATCTGCCAGACTGACCTGTCCCAGAACGGCAAACAGCTCATCCGGCGCCAGATAACGAAGCCGCGCCACGCCGACAAGCCGGTTTTCCTGCACGGTATTCCTAAGAAGCAGCAGCCGGTCGCCCGACTCCTTCATCGAATTCAACAGGTTCTCGCGATCTTCTTCGTCCTGCAGAACAAAATTCGAAATTTCCGCCAGAAGCATTTCATCCGGCGTCTCCACCTCCTCATAGGAGATCGCACGCGCGCGGATATATGGTTTATATTCCGGCTCGCGCAAATACAGACCATTGTAATAGATGTATTCCTGCACAGACGGGTCGATCAGATTCGAAATATCTCGGTTCAGATCGACATTTTCACGGATTCTCGTCGAACTGATGTCCTCCAGATGCTCCGGAAGCTCCAGCTCCACAACCTTGCCGCTGATCTGATCCATCATCTGACGGTTGTATTTATTGTCCGCCTTGACATCACCCACGCGTCGGAACGCGATATGGTTCATCGAATGAATCGAATTTTTAACCGGTTTCTTCTTATAAGAAGAGGCATTGGCAATGACATCGCTGCCGACCACGATATACAGCTCTTTTCCTGAAAACACCTCTTTCAAGCGTTTCAGATCCGCCGGATTGGCAATATTGACCGGAATCTCATCCGGGAACAGGTTCACATGGAACTCATCCGCCACCGACATACTCACGATCTGACGGCGGATCAGATGCGGCTGCGCCTTTTTCGACCAGGAAAATTCATCGACCGCCAGAAACACCTCATAGCCGCGGTCGCGGATCTCGCGGACAATCTCCTTGTGTGACAGCGTAAACGGGTCAAATGTGCCTGGGAAGAATGCCACCTGGTTCCGCTCCTTGATCTCTAAATTGCCCTCGGTCATATGGTACTGCGTGATGAACCGGTAAATATTGGAAAGGGACGCCGCACGATAAAATGCCGTCAGCTCATTTCCCTTATTTTCATTGAATAAGAACAGCATCTTGCGGAAGGACAGGGCGAACAGCTCTTTTTTCTCCCGGCACTCCATCCAGGATGAGCCGAAGACGGTCTGCCCCAGCACCAGCATCGCCTCCTGGCGCACCGACTCGCGGTAATTCGCCAGACCGCTGAGCAGGATGCCAAGCAGACGTCCGCGCCGTTCCTCGCATATCTCTTTTTCCTCCGCAAAGCGCTCTGGGTAGCACGAATACCGTTCCAGCAGCACGCCGACCGTATCAAGCGCAACCGAGACTATCTGGTCGTTTGCATTTGCCATCATGCCATGCAGGTAGGAAACGATCTCCTCCAGCTGTTCCGGCGGCAGCCACAGCGCCGCCTGCCCCAGATACTGCGGAATATATTTGGAAAATTCGTACTCACCGACTTCCAGCCCCTTCATCAGCTCGACCACGATCTCATTTCTCTGATCCGGTGTCAGAAGCCCGATGATGCGAAGCAGGGCGGTTCCGGCATCATGGCGCACGATCACGTGCTCGCTGACTTTTACAAGGTTTGAGAGATGCGCTGCGATATGCAGCATATGTTCCTGTTTACCATGCGCGATCTGATCGACGAGCAGCTTGATATTGGCCGACTTGATGACCCACGGCGTCGCTGTTTTGAGGTTATCCAGGAAAATATCGGAGACAACGTCGCGGTCATACAAAAGTTCCTGTTCTCTCGCCGAGTCCTCTCCGAGGTTACTTAACACGCGGTATTTGAGGAAGGTCATCGTGATATTGTCCTCAACCTGCGCCGCCCTCACGCACTCGCCGATCTCGGCACAGCACGGATGATCCGGCTGGTACGCCGTCAGAAGCTTGAAGGCGCGCCATGATGCGATCCGCACATCCGGTTCCCCACTCTGCGACTCAATCAGGGCAAATTTTGCGATTTTCCCCAGTTCCTCTTCACTCAGTTTATCAAACGGCATGAAATGCACCGTATCCAGCAAAGAAAATGCCTCGCCCGGATCCAGCTCATCCGCCCGATCATACCAAACCAGAAATGCCTCCAGAAATTCCCGCAGATCGCCCGGCGTCGCATGATCAACCACCGATGCCAGCACATTTTTCAGGTGATAACGGATGCGCCGTTTCTGCTGCAGCATCAGCTTGTGATCCGGCCGGATGATCATTTCCAGATATTGCTTCCAGATCTCCATCACCCGCTCCTCGGCAATATCCGGCATCCCCGCCGGGCGCTCCTTGCGGTAACCGGCGTTGAACTGCGCGATCACGTGTCCGAGCAGCCTCGCCGCCTGCGCGCGGATGTCGCCCTCGCGGTGCATCAAAAGCTCATATAAAAAGCCCAGCGTCTGCTCTTTCTGTTTGTCGTTTGTGTATGTAAAATATTCACGGAAAATGTTTAAGTACGCGCGGACACTCTTCCAATCCTTCTCGCTGCGCGCCGCCTCGAGGAGATTGCCAAACTGGCGTTCCGCCCCCATCTGATGCATAACGCGGATATTATGCTCGATACCCATGAAAACGAGGGACTGCACCGTCTGCTCTGCATTCCGAAGGGAAATATCCGGCAGCACCTCCGGCTTTTTCGGGTGTCCATTCAAATCCACATCCACACCGAGAGACCGCATATAATCCTCAAAATCATGCAGTTTGGAATAAACAAAGCGGTAACGGTTTAATTTGACCTCGTCCACGTTGTCGAGTTTCGAGAGAATGACGTTGAACGCCTCGTCCAGATTGGAAATGTAGGTAATCTCGCGTCCGTCATCGCCGCGGCTCTGTTTTACACGGAAATCGGCATAGATCAGCACCAGGGATTCAACCGACAGGTTTTCCGGTTCCAGATCCCAGGTCGAATGGTTCGCCGCGATATGACCGATGTATTCCATCGAATGGTTGTTGAACCACTGGTTTGTATAATAGTAATGAAGATACGGAACCCGCTCATTCGGCTTGCAGCCGAATTTGCCGAGATCATGTCCCGCAGCCGCGCCCGAGGTCAGCGTCAGATCGATCGGAACACCCGCCGCGTAAAGCCCGCGCGCCACCGTCATCGCGACATAATGCACGCCCGCGATGTGTTCCAGCGTCCGAAACGGCGTCACCTCCGCATTGAGGCGCATCATCTCATAAATATATTCCTGTGCGAAAAACTTCTTGAAACGGCTGTATTCTGCCGCGCACTCAAAGCTTGAAGCTTCCTCATCATCCAAAAATGCAAAGTCCTCCATCGGTTTGAACGGAAGCACCGCCCGCTCGCGGTCAAACACGAACTGAAGCACTGCCAGATAGAACTCCGCACCGGCGGAAAAAGCGGCATTTTCCTTCTTAAACTCCGCATCCGGGTAGAGAATATGGCACACATACTGGTAGGTAAATTTCATCCAGCCCTCTTCCGGCTCATGCCCTAAAAGGCTTAACGGTTCCTCGCAGATCTCGTAGACCGCCCGGCAGGAAATCCGCTTTTTGATCGGGAAAATATGTGCAAACTGTTCCTCCCAGTGATCCTTGTTCATGAGCATCATGACATTTTTCCGGCTCAGCCCCGACCGATCTAAAAAGTCTTTTTCACAAAGGCGCTCGGTCAGTTCCGCAGCCGCCTGACGTACCTCTTTTTTACTCATCCACATCCCTCACATTCTCTGGATCGCCCAGATGGTTCTTTGCTGTGCAAAAACCATCTAAGTCATTGCAAATATTCTTTTCATATCAAATTTTATAATACTTGAATTATACCACCTGGCGGGGAAGTGCGCTATACAAAATGACGGATAATTGTGCGGGTTTTTCATAGAAGTGTACAAAAAAGACGCCTGCAAAAATGCAGATAGCTCATCTACCTTTCATTTCTGCAAACGTCTTTATTTTTACAAGTCAATCATTTTATGACTGCTTTTTCTGAATCTCCGGAATCTCAACTCCCAGCTGTTTCGCCATCGCATCCGCGATCACCTGATGGTCATCCCAGTGTTCCATGCCGGATACCATCACATAGGCAAAAGGACGGCTTCCATCTTTCATGAAAACCGGAATGCAGCCGCCGCACACGAAGAAATTCTCCTCGCGCACTTTCCAGGATGCTTCCAGTTCTCTGGCTCTCGATGCCGTCAGTGCCCGCAGCGAGCTCATCCCCGTGAGCCGCGATGCTGCCAGCTTATTGGTCATCCACCAGTCTGCTTCCAGCGTCGCGCCCTCCATCTTGTAGGCAAAGACGGTCGTCTCGTCCTCCACGATGCGGACAGCGACCGAACCGTGATATTTTTTCTCCGTGACCTCTGCAATCAAAAGCCCCAGCTCAAGCGCCTGTTTCCGGGTAAATGTGTCGTAGCAAAGTACGGATTCCTGCTGTTTCAGAATCTCATTCCATTGTTCTTCGGTGTAGAAATTCTTCATGTGTTCCCCCTCCTGTGTCGGTTTGGTTTCCCCTTGTGAATCAGATTATGATCCCGCGGGGTTCATTATATCATACGTATTCTCACCCGTCCACTCACGAACCCGCGCTATCGCGCTCTACCGCCCTGCTTCGCATGGCTGTTCGTTCGTTAATGGCGCAAGAAAAGAATATGTCTGCTTCGCAGCCGCATTCTTTTCTCCTGCGCTCATTATATTTTTTCATGAATACAGCTGTAAACACATTGGAATTTCATTTTGGCTCGGCTTCATAAGGTATTTAGCATAGAAGCCGCAATCAGTCAAACTTCGACCTAAATGGTCTTTTTACTGTCTGTCTCTCCCATCCCACACACCATTTTCATCTACATAGTAGCCGTCCGGTGTCAGACGTCCAACATACAGGATGCCTTTTCTTCCGTCTGAGGTCGGGTGGAAATAGCACCATTTGCCGTCAATCAAGACCCAGCCGGTCTGCATACCGTGTTCCGGATCGAGGTAGAACCAGCCGCCATAGTCTTCGTCGCGCATCCAGCCGGTCTTGATATAGCCGCTTTCATCGAACGCCCACCAGTTGCCGTTTACCTGCTCCCATGCATATGCAATGCCATTTGTACCGCGTTTTTCTGCCTTCGGGTAGCTGCTGTCTGCGAAGCGGAGCCACCAGCCGTGTTCATCCTGCATCCAGTGACTCTTTCCGTCATTGGCAGTGCTGTTGGCAGTTCCTGTGAGAATACCTATGATGCTGTTGGTTCTTCCCTTCACCGGATCCTGCCTGATCACTCCGCTGCCGGAAGACTTGTCACGTCCGGAGGAAGAGCTCTGGCTGCCTGATTGGTCTGGCTTGTCGGAGTTATCTGGCTTGTCGGAGTCTTCTGGCTTATCCTCTGCCGGTGGAGCTGCCTTACTGATTTCAAATGTAAGGGATGCCGGAGCCGGTGTGTTGTATCTGGATTCCCACGTATCAAATTCACCAAAATCAAACTCGGCTTTGATCGAATGAGTGCCTACAAATGATTCTCCCAGCTTCGTCCACTTGAGTACAGCGGTTCCATCTTCCCCTACCGAAACTATATCTGCATCCGGGTTTTCATTATCAAAGAAATGAACATAACCCTGCAGCTTGTCCTGGTAAACTCCCTGTACTCTGGCAATGATGTCGAAATCTTCTTTCTCTGTTCCGAGAATTCCTTTCGAAAGCTGGACTCCGGTCGTCCGGTTCACAGCCGTTAAGGTAAGAGTGGGGGTTCCTTTTTCAATGGTTATGGTTCCCTCTGCCGGTGTGCTTGTACCGAGATAATTCGTTCCCTCTGCAATGGTGATGCTTACCTTTGCAGAACCGGTTCCTTTGATGGTCACCTGTCCCTGTGCGTCCACGGTGAGAACCTTTTCATCAGAGCTTGTATAGTTCAGAACTCCATCTCCCACTATCTTCACACCTGTCAGCGGAAAGCGGTCGTCTCCATAGGTTTTTTCTCCGATCCATGCTTTCTGGTCGATTGAAACCGAACCCTGTATCGGACGGATCGTTCCGGTCTGAGCTGGATATATGATACGGTAATTCTGCAGATTCACTGCATTCTCACCTGTATCAATTACTGCCTCTGAGGAATCAATGATTACCGTCTTACCGGTTCCGGCATTGGCATCTTCAAATTTTCCTTTCAGACCGCGGATGGTATAGCTCTGACCCGTGCTCTGACCCGGAGTTTTTATCTCCACCGTCGCCTCTAATGCGATACCGGTACTTCCGTCATAGTCTTTTTCAATAGGTGTCTTAAGAACTGCCTTCAACTCTTTCGGTGATATCTCCGGAACCACGTCTTTTGTCAAACTCTCTCCATACTGCCCTTCCGATGCTTTATCAGGTATAAATTCGACCTGATATGCAGTGGTTCCCTTTACCTCCGGATAAATGGAGGAAGCAGACATTCCGCCCTGACTTTCAATGAAGTGCCAAGTTCCTGGAACCACCGTTTTTCTATAATTAACAACCCGAAATCCCTCTGCCAGCTTTACCGGAATCTGAGCAAGGGTCTGTCCATAGGTTCCCTTCGCTTCAAAGGATACAGCGCCAGCGGGACCGTCGATCAGTAATGCATCCGGTGTTGTCACCTTCAAACGATCAGCCGGCTTCGATGCAAAACTGCTGTCTGTTGCTTTCACACGAAGAGTTACGTAATACGTGTTAGCCGGCTTCGGCGACGTAAACGTCTTCGTCGTCCACCACTCAGGCTCACCAGACTCAGATTCGGCAATTCCGTACTCGTAACTGGAATCGAACTGTCCATTTACCTTGATAGAGTAGCTACCTTTCGTTACATCTGTTATCTGAGCCGGTTTTGGCGGTCTTACCGGAATCTTTATCTCGGTTGCGGCTGCTTCGGAACCTGCGGCTGCCTTCCGCACATACAGAGTAATCTCGGTCGCACTCTCCGGCTGTTTATCCAGAATTTCCGTCAGAGACGCCTCGCCGCCTGCCGGAATCGCTATCCAAGTTTCGGCATTCTGAGATTCCGCATATTCGAGATCATACAGAGCCATATTTTTCAGGACTTCCCTTTGATAATCAATAGAGGTCTGTTCACGCTCTAATACATTCTCAGCCGTGTCTGCCTTTACTGTTCCGGTAAATTCCACACCGCCAAAGGAGGCTTTCACTGCCTCCGAAGCCGGAAGGTACATATAGAGCTTTCCGCTGGAATCTGTCCGGACATCCTTAAAGCCGTAGGAGCTTCCTTCAATACCCGCTTTTTCAACCAGTGTATTATTCTCATTGATACCGGTCAGATCCGCTGTGGTATAATAAACTGGGTTACCTTTCCCATCTTTTGGTGTATTCTTCTGCCACTTTTCGTCTACCTTTTCCCAGCCATAAATGATCGGTCGCGGTATATATCCATTCGCCCCTATCAAACAAATCGTTCCGCCCGCAATCGTCACATCAGTTTGTACCTGTGTATTATCACTTTGTCCCATTCCAATATGAGCAGCTATTCTCGAATATGAATTCTTATTACCTAAGCATATAGTACCGCCATCAATCAGCACCTTCGATGAACTGTCTCTACCACTTCCGATGCAGGCTCCCTGTTCAGAATAGGCTGTAATCATTCCGCCGTGAATCTCAATCTCTGCAGTTATCGCCGGTTTAGTACGGGCATATCCATAACCGCTTCCAATTCCGGCACCACTCCACGAGCTTGCATTCACCGTTCCGCCTTCTATCACGACTTTACCGGTTCTTTCCCGGCTAGAAGCAACTCCTGTTCCGATTCCAGCACCATACGATATTGTTTCTGCAGTTACCGTTCCTCCGCTAATCCGTATTTCTTCTACACTTTTTCCTACCGAAGCACCGATGGCAGCTCCCCTAGGATCGGAATTCGTCATTTTTGCAATTACAGTTCCCCCCTTGATGTGGATGGTTCCTGCATCCTGTTCTACATTTCCTCCAATTGCTGCACCAGTCTTGCTTACCTTTGTATTATTGAGCACCTCTATGGAGCCCTGCTGTTCCGGTTCCTTGTCAATCGTAAGCTTTGCCCCTTTCGCCACGCTGATGCCGGCAGGTGAAGATGAAGATTTCCCTGATTTATTAATCGAAATCTTGTTTTTCCCTTCCAGATAGGTGGTCACATGGGACTCTCCGTTTATCTGAATCGGTGCGATAGCCTCTGCCGGTGTAATCGTAAGGTTCTTTAATACGAGCTTTAATTCCTCGGAAGCTGGGGTATTCACAGAGAGATGATAATTCTTTACCAGCTCAGATGAAGTGATCCGATAGCATTTATCATAGGACTGGTCTATTAGCTTAGCTGTAACCACTTGGCCGGAACCATCTGTTTTAGAATATAAAATTGTCAGCTTACCATCTGCCTCGGAAAAAGATATATTTCCAAGGGAAAGATCCAGCTCTCCCTCCAGTGCCTCTGCCTCATTTAATATGGTAATATCCGTTCCGGCAGCCTCTGCCTTTACCGTTTCGCTGTCCATGGTAAAGCTTCCGCCGGAGTTGCCTAATTCTGTAATGCCTGTCTCTATCACAAACTGGTAATTTCCAGCCGGAAGATATGCCAGGGCATATGCATGATTGCCTGCTTCTGCATCGATTGTCAGCTTCCCGTCAAAGGCAAACTGGCCTTTGTCCTGCTTTAATTCCACCGGAGCTTCTGAGGCAGCTCCAGCCAGCCGTCCGGCTGTCAGGGATACATTTTCTACCGCCTGCACCTTTGATGAATAGAAGTGGAACCGGACAGGGTACAGGGGTTCTCCGATGGTGAGGGAAAGATTCGTTTCCTCCTCTGACTTCATCGTGAGGGTTCCTGTTACTTTAAAGCTATTATTTTCTCCTTCCCCTCCTTCTTCCTGTACCTGAACCGATACCGGAACCGCTCCGGACAGGGGCGTATACCAGCTGACTTTATCAGTCTTTATCTGATAACCGGAAGCTTTTTGAGATGAATAGGTTACCACATCCGATGCGGTACCGCCTTCACTTGCTTCTTTCCCGATCTGAACTGTCAGTGTATACTTCTTACCATTCTTCAAACGGCCATCATGGATGGTCAGATCCATTGTCTTCTGATAGGCATTTTTTCCAAGCGTGACGGAGATGGTTTCATCCTTTCCTTTGTTTAGGGCAGCCGTTCCCTCCATCATCTTACCTGTCCCGCCGCCGGAAGGCTTCAGCGCTACAACCATCTTCATATTTCCGAAATAGCCCATCCACTGGGTTATATCCGATATCGTTCCCCTGAACCCGGAGACGGTCATTTCTGCCTTTGTCTGATAAACCGGAGATGCTTTTTCTGTATCATTTTCCCGATACAGGGATATGTCAGCCTGATAGGTTCCATCTAGTAGCTGGTTATCATAAGCGGTGATCCGGAATGTTTTTTTCCCGTAGGTACATTCTCCCCGGGGAGCAATCTTGCTTTCAAGCGGCAGCTCCAGCTGCACCTCCTCGGAAATAGTGATACTGCCGCCTTCCATGCTATTTCCACCAACAACCGTTAACACTCCATAACCAATATTTCCGCCCTTTACCGTAACAGATCCACTTAATATCTGGATATCGCCACAGGATAATTGTAAATCACTCACTCCATTCCATCCGCTGCCGATGGCAGCTCCCATATATCCCCGCGCACTATAATAAGAAGATACGGTTATATCGGGAGCTTCGCCATTCGCCCCGCCGATCACGATCGTGTCTACACTTCCACCAGCTCCACCTCCGATTCCGGCTCCTGTCTCCTCTCCTCCTTTTGCGGTTATCGTTCCACCCAGTATTTTAATGGTTCCGCCGATTCCATACAGACCGGTTCCGATTCCGGCTCCTCCATTATGATCCAGCGAATGGGAAACCCAATAAGTTCCACCTTCAGCTTCGATAGTTCCGCCCTCGATTATAATCGTTCCTGTCTCAAGTTCTTTGCCTTCGTAACCTGTTGATCCGGCTTTTCCTCCGATACCGGCAGCCCCATAGGCACCTCCCACTGCCTTCAAGCTTCCGTTACTCTGATCCGTAATAACCAGTGTTGCCCCCTTTTCCACCTCAATTCCGGCTCCCTCATCCAACCCCAGAAGTGTATTTGTTCCTTCTAAGGTCAGATTCAGCTTGGCATTTCCTTTCAGGTAAATACCAGCCAGATCCCATCCTCTGGCACCGTCGCCACCGGATTTGATCGTTACATTTTTAATGGTCAGATCGACCGTAACATTATCAATTGTGATACCGCCCTTGATGTCTAAATAATCACCCGGCCGGGTGCTCGGGCAATAGCTGCCGGTTATGGTTTTTCCATTAAGCTGATTTACATTACTGCTATTAATGGTCAGAGGCTCATTCAGGTTATACACCTCGCCTGCCAGAGTCATCAGCTGCATCTCTCCTACGAGAACGCAGATTTCCGGAAGCTCTGCCTCCTCTCCCACTGAATACTCCTCCGGCAGAACCGGTGTGTAGACATAGGCACAGCCGTTGTAGTCCTGGTTCGTCTCAGCATAGCCCGCCCAGGTCTTCATCGAGGTCTCAACCGGCTCGCCGTTTTCGTCAAATTCTTCGAAATAGTCTTTTTCGGAAATGCCGCCGTGAAACTCCGGAAGGTCACTCTGCTCTTCGTCCAGTTTCCAGGTTATGCCGGAGATCTGCCAGACTGCCGTTTCCGCATCTGTATCTTTCTCTGTGCCCTTATCTACTGCTTCCACCAGATGCACGTTCTGGCTGTCTTCCGCCAGCGTTTCATCCGCCTCTTCCAGCTCAACCTCCAGTGTATCCGGCAGGACGATATCGCTTTCTTTCGCGCCAAGCGGCAGCTTCTGCACCGCAATGACCTCATCTAACTCCGAAAATCCGATGATTGCCGGACCTTTTTCCTCCGGAAGCACCGTCACCTCGATGCTTGGCAAAAAGCCGGTATCCAGTTCATAGCGGCTGCTTTTCAATTCCGCATCAAACACATAGATACCCGGTGTTTTTCCATCGTATGTATCTTTCTCACTGAATGTCTCATCCAGCACCCAGCGGACCTTGATTTCCTTCCAGTTTTTATCGGTTTTCGTCCCGTCCGCATCGGATGGGGATGCTTTCTGCTCAGTGTCATCCTCCCCTATTTCCGATTTTTCTATAACATCTGCCTCAGATGGGGATGCTTTCCGAACTGTACCATCTGTTTCAGATGAAGAAAGCGTCTGAGACCTTTTTTCTGTTTCCACTTCACCGTCTCCGCTTTGAAGCTCCGACGGCGTAGCAATCTTTTCCGCACCATCTTTATCTTCTGCACTGTCTTCTTCATCCGGTGCTTCTTCTGCCAAAACCCGCACTTTCAGCTTGTCCGGCAGCTCCAGATCCTTATATTTCGTTCCATACGGAACCTCCTGATGCAGGATTTCATCCGAAAGCTCCTTCACTTCCTCGATATACTGCACCGCACTGCCTGCCAGCGCCTGCGGGTGCCAGTCACATGTATTCCATATCATTACCGCCGCCAGCGCCGCTGCCAGGGCACGCTTATATTTCTTTTTCATGCTGTTTTCCTCCATTTATTCTGAGCGAATTTGTCTATTTCAGTCCGTTTTCCACCTGAACAAAATACTTTTTCTTCCGATCCAGCAAGCTTTCGCTGCACGCTGCCAGAAGTTCTTCTAATTCTTCTTTTTTCGTCGGAAATACCCCGAATGCGGTCACATGGAGCCGCCAGGATTCAAGGGCATTGTCCCGGTCGGAAAGCCAGATTAAGGACGCTGCCGGGTTATTTTCCCGGATTTTTTCTACGATCTCCACTCCCTGTCTGCCCTGCACGGACGCCAGCATAATGAGGTAGGGATTTCCTTTTACAAAATGCAGATATGCATCCAGATCGCCGATATACGTGTGAATCATCGGCCATCTGCGGTTTTCAGTCAAAATTTCACGCAGCATTTTTTCCAGTCCTTCAATGTCGGTCGTTTTTTCCCCATATATCACTACCCGTACCATATCCCACCTGCCTTTTTTGATTTATTACTTTTCACACACCGTTACTATTCACGCATACGTGCCCAGTAACGGAATTTCATTTACATTTCGGGTCATAACTTTTATACTATAAACATACCAAATGAGCGTTTTAATGAAAACCCCATCGACGCAAACGGTCAAACCTCGACCTAAATGGTCACGGTTTTAAATAAAGGAGGCGGTTGAGCTTTGATGCATTTTGCGATTGTTGAAGATTTGAAGATAGATCAGAATCACCTGATTCATTTGATACAGGAGAACTTGGAGAAGCATGGAGAAACGGCGTGCTTTGACTGCTACGAGAGCGGCGAGGCGTTTCTGGAAGCATTCCGTCCGGGACTTTTTAATGCGGTTTTTATGGATATTATGCTGGACCGGAACGGGCGCAATGGCATTGACACGGCGCTGGAGCTTCGCAAGAGCGCGCAACGTCTCCCGATCGTTTTCACCACATCGGAACGCGATTATTCGCTGCAGGGTTATCGTGCCCATCCGCTTGATTATCTCTTAAAACCGGTTGAGGAAAAGGCGCTTGCCTGGTGTCTTGATGAGATCCGGACATTTCTCGCCGCGCCCGCCTACATCGAAATTCAGGCGGTGCTCGGACGAGGACAGGCATCCACGCAGCGGATTCTGCTCGATGATTTTCTATATGCGGAGACGCAGAACCACCGACTGATCATCCACACCCGTTCCGGCGACGCGGCTACACGCCTTTCCTTTTCCGAACTGATGGCACTGCTTCCGAAAGGCGGTCGTTTTTACATGAGCGGACGAGGGCTGCTCATCAATTTTTCACAGGTTACCTCGGTGGACGAGGACGGTTCTGTCCATCTGAAAAACGGCGGCTGCTTTTTCTGCAGCCGCCGGAAGAAAAAAGAGACGAAAGAAGCATTTGCAACCTACTTATTTGACACGTTGCGGAAGGGAGGTACTCTATGAGCTGGTCTGTGTTTGGCAAGGCATTTCTCTGTGAAACAGTCTATGCCATTCCTTTTTTTATTTTATCAATTCTGCCATTTAAAAAGCAGCTGCGATTTCCGGTCAAAATCCTGATTCTGTTCATTTTTATCGGTCAGCTGCTCCAGTCCTCCCTGTATACCTACCTGGTCATCCACGGTAAACCGACCCGTGTCACTGACACGGTATTTGCCCTCGTTTCCTTGGCGATCTATTTTTTATGTGTGAAGGCTAATTTCTGGAAACTTCTGTTTCTGGGAGACTTCATCCTGAATTATTTTGTCACGGTCCGCGGCATCTGTTTCTTTCTGGAAAGCCGCCTGTTCTACGACCCCAGCATTACCTATTATTCACTCCGTGATGAAAGCCTGCTGCTCATCTCGATTCTTCTGCTTCTGACGCTTCCGCTCGGGCTCAAATTTATGAAAAATGCCACGGAACGTGTTTTTCAGGTAGACAGCTCCGCATTCTGGCAGAAAGTCTGGTTTATTCCATTTTCATGTACCCTGATTATCTGCGCTTATAACTTTGATTTAAACATTGACACCGTCCGCAAGTTCCGTTTTATCCTCACGCGGCTCTGGCTCTTTGCCATGACAATTCTCATTTACTATGTCCTTTTGGAAGCGCTCAATGCAATCCGACAGCAGGCGCAGCTGGAAGAACGTGCGGCGCAGCAGGACACTCTTCTGGCGATGCAGTACACACAGTATCAGCAGCTTTCCCGCCACATTGAAGAGGTGCGGGAGGCGCGCCACGACCTGCGCCAGCACTTAAATCTCATCGAGCATTACCTGCAGAGTGGGAAAACGGAGGATCTGAAAGCCTATATCGAACAATACCGCATGACGCTTCCGCCGGACATCGCGCGGACCTGGTGTGAAAATTATGCAGTCAACACGATTATCAGCTATTACGGCGAGGAGGCGCGCAAGGCGTCGGTCGATTTTTCGGTCCGTATCCAGCTTCCGCCATCTCTCCCGCTGCGTGAGCCGGAGCTCTGCTCGATCTTCGGCAATCTTCTGGAAAATGCCCTCGACGCCTGCCGGGAATGCAAAGACAGCGCGCCGTTTATCCGCATCTGCGCCCGGGAGGACGCCGGTCACATCGTGATCACCGTTGACAACACCTGCTGCCATCCGCCGATCGCGGAAAATGGGCGGTTCCGCTCGACCAAACATGACGGACTCGGCACGGGAACCGCCTCCATCCGTTCGATCGCGGAGCGGTACCAGGGCGTGGCGGATTTCCGCTATGAGGACGGGATCTTTTATGCATCGGTGATGTTGAAATTTTCTTCTAAAATTTCTCGCGGAAATCCTTAAAAAAAGATTGACTTTCATTGCGTCAGGACGCATAATATAAATAATAATCATTATTAATATTATTTAAAAGGATTGGAGTGTCGCTTATGAAAACCTTAAAATACAGCCGTCAGCGCGAATCGATCAAAGCCTGCCTGATGAGCCGGAAGGATCATCCGACCGCCGACGCCCTTTACACCAGCATCCGGGAACAGTTTCCGAATATCAGTCTTGGAACCGTTTACCGCAATTTAAACCTGTTAGTTGAGCTTGGCGAGATCCGGAAGCTGTCCTGCGGCGACGGCACAGATCATTTCGATTATGATACATCCCCACATTACCATTACGTCTGCCGCCAGTGCGGACGGGTCATGGATATTCCGATGGAAACAACCAAGGAGCTGGAGACAGCCGCCAAAGAATTTGTGCCGGGGACGATCGACGACCATACCGTGTTTTTCTATGGGATATGCGATGAGTGTCTGAAAGGGGAAAAGCACTAAAAGTTCTGAGAATATCCAGGTTATCGATAAAAATGAAAAAAATAAGAATTATTTCTATTTTATCATTGACAAGCTCAGAAATCTATGGTATCTTAATATCAGTAATCATTACTGATTTCATTCAAGCAAAATCAAAGATTTGGTTTTACCAGCTCCTATGAAATCGAATGATTACAAGTAACTTTACTATCTATTATTTGTTTTTATAAAACACGAAATTAAAAATTTATTTTAGAAAAGGAGAATTGACTATGAAGAAATTTGTCTGTACAGTATGTGGTTACGTATATGAGGGTGAGGCTGCTCCGGAGAAATGTCCAGTATGTAACGCTCCGGCTTCCAAGTTCAAAGAGCAGTCCGGCGAGATGACATGGGCGGCTGAGCACGTAGTTGGTGTGGCACAGGGTGTCAGCGAGGATATTCTCGAAGATTTAAGAGCTAACTATGAAGGCGAGTGCAGAGAGGTTGGCATGTACCTGGCGATGGCACGTGTCGCTCACAGAGAGGGCTATCCGGAGATCGGTCTGTACTGGGAGAAGGCAGCTTACGAAGAAGCTGAGCATGCTGCTAAGTTTGCAGAGCTTCTGGGTGAGGTTGTAACCGATTCCACCAAGAAGAACCTGGAGATGCGCGTAGAAGCTGAGCACGGCGCTACCGAGGGCAAATTCGACCTTGCAAAACGTGCGAAAGCAGCTAACCTGGATGCAATCCATGACACCGTTCATGAGATGGCTCGTGACGAGGCTAGACATGGCAAGGCATTTGAGGGTCTGTTAAAGAGATACTTCAACTAATCTGAGTTGAATGAATGGACAGCGCGTTAAGCGTTAAAAAATAAGAACTAATTATAAGGGCGTGTGAAAATGGGAAATCTTTTTTCACACGCCCTGTTTTTTTTATGAAGATTTGTCTGTTATGGAATGGATTTACGGTCTATCACGAAATTTATGTGCTGATCTGTGTTTCGTCATCCATCCACACTCTGCAATTTCACCATATGCGGATAAATCGTTCCACTCTTCATCAGCTCCTCCGGTGTCCCCTGCTCAGCGACAACACCGTCAAAAAGCACAACTACCTTATCCGCGCCGCTGACAGTCCGCATCCGGTGGGCGATAATGAGAACCGTCTTATCCTGAATCAGCTTGGAAAGCGCGCCCTGAATCTGCGTCTCGTTCTCAACGTCCAGGCTTGCAGTCGCCTCGTCTAAGAGGATGATCGGCGCATTTTTCAGGAATGCACGAGCAATCGAAATCCGCTGGCGCTCTCCGCCGGACAGTTCACAGCCGTTTTCTCCGATCAGGCTGTTGTAGCCGTCCGGAAGCTTTCTTGCAAATCCATCGCAGTTCGCCATCCGCGCCGCTTCGAGCACTTCTTCATCCGTCGCATCCTTGCGCCCGATCCGGATATTTTCCATGATCGTGTTGTTAAACAGCGTGACATCCTGAAAGACAATCGAATATAAGGACATCAGCGTCTCCGGATCGATTTTAGAAATATCCATGCCGCCGACCGTGATCTTACCGCCCGTCACATCCCAGAACCGGGACGCCAGACGGGAAACTGTCGTCTTGCCGCCGCCGGATGGTCCAACCAACGCCGTCACCTCGCCCTGTTTCGCCGTGAAAGATACGTCCTGCAGCACGTTTTCTCCCGTATTGTAGGCAAATTTTACATGGTCAAATGTGATGTCACAGCCCTGGTTGGTCAGCTCACTGCTGCCCGTCTGCACCGGATGATAAAGGATTTCATTCATACGACTGATATTGGCCCGCGTAGAAATAACAGCTGCCAGATTTTGAAGTGCGCCTTCCAGAGGTGTATACATTCTGGAAACAACCAGCAGAAACATGAAAAAAGTCGCAATCTGAATCTCCCCGCGCAGCAGAAGTCCTACTCCTGTGACGGTCACTGTCAGGATGCCGAATTTCAGCACCAGGGATGAGGACACGACGAAGACTGCCGTTCCAAACTCCGCGATGATACTCCGTTTTTCCAGCGTATCCACCTTCTGATTTAGGCCGCGTAAGTACGCCGCCTGTGCATTGACGGATTTCAGATCCTGAAGCGATTCCAGACACTCCTGGATCCCGGCTTCCAGATCGACGTTCGCTGCCACGCTGCGGCGGCTGAACTGTTCCTGTACCCGCGCCGAACAGAACGTGATTGCAAATGCCACCGGAAGCACCCAGACTGCCGCGGCCGCCATCCGCACGTTGATCGCAAACAGACAGATTCCAATCAGGGCGGTGGAAATAATCGAACCGGCCAGTCCCGGTACGAAATGGGAAAATGCCGTTTCCAGCGTCGCGCAGTCGCTCATGATCGAGTTCGTCAGATCCGCCAGATCCTTTTTCCCGAAGAAGGACAGCGGGATCTTCCGCATCTGCTCCGCCAGGGAAATGCGGCGCACGCCGCTCTCTACATACGTCGCCAGAAATGTGGCGTTATATTGAACCCAGGTCGCCCCGAAGATAAATACCAGGCACGCCAGAATCCCGATGACATAGAACGGAATCCGGCTTCCTCCCAGTTCTCCGTTCATCGCATCGAGAACGAGCTGGTACAGCAGCCCAACAGGTATCATAAACGATATATTCTGCAGCACACACGCCAGACAGCCCTTGATCATATCGATCGCGCCCTGTCTCGACAGTGCAAACCGTTTCTGCAATTTCTCTATCATGCCTCTGCCCCCTTTCCAAGCTTCCACGAAGCCGCCTCTTTGCTCTCGTTCCAGAGATGTGCAAAGATTCCGTTCTTCGAAACCAGTTCGTCCCAGCTTCCGTGCTCTGCAATCTGGCCATTTTCAAGGACATAAATGCCGTCGACGTCCGTGATCGAGGACAAACGGTGTGCAATCATGATCACCGTTTTTCCCTTCGACAGATCGTTAAGCGCCTGCTGGACTCTCACTTCGTTGTCCGGATCGGCGTAGGCGGTCGCCTCGTCCAGAATCAGGATCGGTGCATTTTTCAGGACAGCCCGCGCGATCGCGATCCGCTGCTGCTCGCCGCCAGATAAGTAGACTCCTTTCGTGCCAAGCACAGTGTCCGCGCCCTGCGGCATTTTTTCCAGAATATCCGAACACTGTGCCGCCCGCAGCGCCTCCATGACTTCCTCGCGGGACGCTTCCGGGCGCGCCATCTGGACATTTTCAAAGATTGTTCCCTTGATCAGGTGGCTGTTCTGGAAGACGAAAGAAATTTCTTTCATCAGTTCCGCCTGGGAAATATCGCGGATATCGACTCCGCCGATCCGCACACTGCCCGACTGTGGATCAAAGAACCGGCTCACAAGCGCTGCCAGCGTACTCTTGCCGCCGCCGGACGGCCCGACCAGTGCGATCTTCTCTCCACTTCGTACTGACAGGGAAATGTGGTCGAGCGCCTGCTTTTCACCGTCATAGCTGTAGCAGACATCCGCAAGTTCGATCGAATTGTCCTTCGGCTGCTTCGGTGCCTCGCTCTCAGAAAGCGGCGCTTCGTTTAAAATCTCATCCATCCGGGCGATGGCGTCCGCAACCAACATATTGTTCTCGCTCATGAACATTAATTTCGTCAGCGTCGTGCCGATCACCGGCGTGATGATGATGTAGAAAATCAGGTTTAAAAGCAGCTCATTTGTCATGCCGTGGCGTGAAAATACAATCGCCCCCGCAATCAGGAAGGCAAACACGCTGTTGATCGCCGTCGTAAATCCCATCATCGGCAGACGCAGTGCTTTCGTGTAGGCGATAACCCATTTTTCATAGTTATCAATCGCGCCTTTGAATCGTTTGAAGGAAAAGATGGTCTGTCCAAACGTCTTGACAACCGGGATGCCGCGGACGTACTCGACCGCCTCGTTCGACATATCCGCAAGCGCGTTCTGGTACTCTTTCATCTTCACTTCCATGCCTTTTCCCGTCATGGCGGACATCTCGATAAATCCAAGCACGATCGGGATCAGGCTCAGAATCCCCAGCCGGAAATCAAAGACCATCAGAAGCACTAAAAGTCCTACCGGCGTCGCCATCGCGCCCGCCTTATCTGGAAGCTGGTGCGCCAGATAGGTTTCCGTCGCCGCACTCGTCGTATTCACCACGCGGCGCAGCTTGCCGCTTCCGAATTTCTCGACCGTGCCAAGCGGCAGTGCTGCGATATGGCGCATCAGCGTCTTGCGGATATTCGCCGCGATCCGGAATGCGCTCAGATGGGAGCACATCAGCCCTGCGATGTAGATTAGCACGGATACGATCGCGAAAATCACCGCGTTCCATCCATACGATATGACGTTTTCCGCCTTTCCATAGTCCGGTGCCACCGCTAATATATCATGTATGATACGCCACAGGTACCAGAACGGCACCAGCGCCAGCAATGCACTGACCGCCGACAAAATCCATGATAGATATGTCAGAAAGCGGTAATTCCCGGCATACTCCATCAATCTTGAAAGTTCCGATTGTTTTTTCATTCTCCGTCCTCCTTTTTCTGTTCACGCATACGTACCCAGTAACAGAATTTTCCGTGGCTTCGCATTTAAATACGGCAAATTCCTGCTACCACCACGTTATCTTACGGCACTTTCGGTTCCAAAAGTACCTACCTGTGACAACAACCGTTTTATCGATAGTTAGTCTCAGATAACCCGTATTCAAAAAAATATACGGCTACCCGTTTTTCATGGTGCAGAAATCTGTTTTGCGGTCCATTCCCATCATGGAACCACCGCAAAACAAATTCATTCCCAAATCTATTTCATTTACTGCCCCATAATCTTCGCCCATCCGGCGGTATAAAATTCGCGCATTTCCTTCAGATATACCTTCGCTTTTTCCAGCGGCATATCGTGAAGAATCATCTCGAAATACGTGTTGAACATTCCGGTGATAATCATATGTTCCAGATGTTCGTCAATCGGCAGTGACGGGCGTCCCAGACGTTCCAGCACTTTTAAATAATCATGCGTGCTCGTCGTCTCAATCCGCGCCAGCTCGTCGAGCATCCCGGCGTAGCGGGTTCCTTCTGAGCGCGTCAGAAGCAGCTTGCAGGCATTCCGGTGCTGATACGCATACAAGAGCATATCCAGCAAACAGTCCCCGGACACATCTCCCATCTGCTCCGGCTGTTCTTCCGGCGGCAGGCTCGCAAATTTGTCCTGCGCCTCACAGAATTTCGTCATCATATGGGTATAGACTTCCCCGACCAGCGCCTCGTAAAGCTCTACCTTGCTCGCATAATACCCATAAAATGCACCGGTCGTCACCCCCGCTTCCTTCACGATCCGCCGTAGCGAAGCCGCCTGGAAACCATGTTCCAGAAATTCCTTCTCTGCCGCCGCATGGATGCGCTCCAGCGTCGTCGCCTCTGATTCGTTCATAGATCCCCTTCTCTTTCCGCAAAATTCATTTCGCAAAATGTCCGCGCACGCGAATATAACAGTGTTATATAACACTGTTATATTAAAGCCAATCGATAAAATTTGCAAGAATTTAATTTCTCAATAACGGTCTTTTTACAGCTTGTCCTCTTCCGTTATCTCCCGGATCACCTTGCACGGAACGCCCGCCGCAAACATTCCCGCCGGGATATCCTTCGTCACGACACTTCCCGCGCCGATGACGCAACCTTCCCCGATCGTCACACCGCCGACTACGGTCACATTGCCTGCCAGCCAGCAGTTGTCCCCGATCACGATCGGTCTGGCGTACTCTTTGTCCGTCATCACACCGTCTTCCCGGCGATACATATTTCGGTCCTGATAGCGCATCGGGTGAACCGGCGTCAAGAGTGACACATTCGGCCCCATAAATACGTTTTTGCCGATTGTGACCGGCGCACAGTCGAGGCACGTAAAGTTAAAATTCGCATAACTATTCTCACCCATCTGCGTAAAACGGCCATAATCAAACTGCACCGGACTTTGCAGGTAGACATTCTTTCCCCGGTTCGGCATCAGCTCGTCCAGAATCTGTTCGCGCTTTTCATCTGTCTCCAGACACTCGTTGTACTCCTTGCTTAGGCGATGTGCCCGCTGGCGCAGCGACACAAGATCTTTCTCCATCGGATCGTAGATTTCACCCGCCAGCATTTTTTCCGTTTCTATCTTAACATTCTGCTTATCCATTTCCTTACCCCTCCAAAATGAATGTTCCTTTTTCAGCTGCTTCCCTTTTTCTATTGTTCCGTCTCTGCTGAAATAACCATTTTATAGTTATTCATATAAATTGATATCATACAAATACAAAAAACACATTCTTTAAAAGGATGCCAAAATCCGCTCTACCGTCTCCTTCTCCATCTCCCCAATCGGAATCATCTCCGCCGGTACGTCCTCATATGGCAGCAGCGCTTTCTCATACCAGGTAACATCGTGCCATTTTCCGCTCTTATAACCGGTATTTTTGCACACGCCCATCGTCCGGAATCCGCATCCGTTATGCATCGCATCGCTCTTCACATTCGGGCTTGTCACCAGACTGTAGACGGTGTGGACGCCCTGTGCCTTTAAAAGCTCTAAAAGCACCAGAAGCATCCGTTTGCCGATGCCCCTTGATGTCACCCGGCTGTCCAGATATTCAGAAAGTTCCGCATTCCAACGGTATGCCGCGCGCTCGAGCTGCTTATGCCCATATGCATAGCCAATGATTCTGCCCGTTTCATCCTCGCAGACAATCCACGGATATTCTGCCGTGATCGCCCGGATGCGCCCCTCAAATTCCTCCAAAGACGGCAGTTCCGTCTCAAAGGTGATCGGCGTATCCATATATTGTGCATAAATTTCCAGTATCACAGGTGCATCGGCGATGGTGGCCAGACGCAGGCGGCAGGATGTATGATTCATGACTAATCTCCTCTGAAAGTGAATTTATTTTAGAAATTATTATAGCATAATGCAGTTATTCTTCACATATAAATCTTCTTAATCGATTCACCTGTAAAGCTGATTGACTTTTCTCTGTTTATTGATATAATGAATATAGAGTTACTTTTACATAATCATATGCAATTTGCATATATTATTATATCTGGACGCAACTTCCGGATTCTCCGCTGCGGAGAGTTTAAATATGAGCAGAAGAACTTACAGTTGCATTAAATGACTCTGATATCTATCAGGGTCATTTTTCATCCTGAAAGAGGTTATATGTACAGTCCATATGAATTAAAAAATCTTCGTGAAAAACCACGTATCAATGATCTATCCTTGGAAACGCTTCGACAATATTATGAATATTACCTAAATCCCTTTATATATCATTATAACATTACATATACAGATGGCTCTCAAAAAAACTTAGAACTGCGTTTCGATCAAGAAAATTTTTGCCATCTGCTCGGGATTGAATCCATTGCGAAAAAATCCATTGCTTTTTCCAACTTAAAAAATTACAAAGGCTTACATGGCTGGAATAATATTAAGAACGGTTCCCTTGATATTTCAACTCTTAAAAAATTAAACAAACGGCAATTTATGAATGTCAAAGCAAAATATGTATATTTTTATCTGATTCCTAATCTAATAACATCTCCGCTTGCCGTCAACTATCAAAAATCTAACGTCTCTCCGCCAACTTTAATCGAAAGCGAAATTCTTTTTTACAGCCCTGTTGAAAATGACACCGCCATTATTCATCTCGGTATCCAGCAAAAAAGCGGTTCCAGCTATCGAATCCCCAGAACTTTCTTTGTAGAAAAAGTTTCCTCTGATGCGGCAGATATATATGTAAAAAATCAAGAAAAGATCCTTGTTTCTGTCCAAAAAAGAATTATTCTTCAATAAAAACTTACTAAATTTCTGATTATCTTTTCATAAGTTGGTAAATGCCGATATATCCCGTATTTTAGGACTTTATCGGTATTTTCTTTTTGGAAGATACCTTGCATAAGCTGGCATTTACCAGCATGAAAATGCAACCAAAAGTAGTAAATGAGTAGTAAATATAAGCTCCGATATTAACAAGCCAGTCTTTCCAGTTCTGCTTTTGCAGATTGAAATGTACCGTGTGCATAATAGCCAAGTGTCATGGTTATGTTAGCGTGTCCCATGAGATATTGCAGAGTGT
>OMGU01000153.1_pt1 | contig 78151 bp, 69 predicted proteins | sample 1646121 | NCBI WGS metagenome assembly OMGU01 (sample SAMN05578581, study PRJEB25193) | human gut metagenome | biome: Human Microbiome; feature: human-associated habitat; material: feces | host: Homo sapiens | place: USA:Birmingham
TTGTAGAGCAATATAACGTTATGGCAAAGCCTTTTAAGTGGACTTATAAAGGTGTATCTTTGACAGTTTGATATTACTTAATTATTAATGCAACCATGTACTAGTTGGAAGGCCATGATGCTCAATGATGAAGTGTCAGCTAATTCTATTATGAAACGAGTCACAAAACACTATACTATCAAGATCAACACTCGATAAGTGGTGGTCAATTAACTAAAAACGGGCGGCCGTTATGCTCCGCAGAGCGGCCGTTCTAAAACGCATTTGTGACCGCCGAAGGGCGCAAAATGCATTCAAAGTTCAATGCCAGAGTTTTGCTGGCATGATCACTCAAGATTCCGAGAGATCATATACAGATATCACCACTTTAACACTATCTATAAAAAACACCATGCCTGAATTCTTGCTTTTTTCTTGCGATTTCATTGATATCTGATGATCGCACTCTAAAGCCTCTGAAAAACAACAATCAATAAAGCCAGTATTGGATTGATCAATCCTACACCGGCTTTATTGATTATGAATCTTCTTCGAATTCTTCCATATATCTAAAAACCTTATTATCATACCTTGTTTTTTTATACCAACCAATTCCAATCATTACAAGTCCAACAATTATCGCTACAGTTCGACGTATGGAATCAGGTGAAAGCAAGCAAGCTACAATAATTCCAGTGCCTGCACCCGTAAAAAATTCAATGATTGATTTTTCTTTTTTATTTTTCCCAATACTCTTTCTTTATCTATTGTCTTTACCATCTTTGAATCCTCCTTTATCAACGTATCAAGAGAAATTTCAAACTGATTGCTTATATCTATCAGCATTTGCAAATCTGGATAACTTTTTTCATTTTCCAGATTTGAAACAGTTTGTCGGGTAACATGAAATAATTTGCCAAACTCCTCTTGTGTTAATTGCTTTTCTTTACGAATGTTCAATATTTGGTTTCCTATATTCATAATATCATGTTCCTTTCTCTGATAGCATAATATTCATATTTTCGTCATTCTTTGAACATTATTATCTGAAAAATAATGTTTAAAGTAAAGCAATCATCACATTACATTGCATGTATAGCTGCGCAAAGATTCTTTGACAGGTGCTTTTCTCTATAAATCCTGATCTCTTTACCTCATTTTACCAGAAAATGTAGGAGATAAAACGGTTTCAACTATCTGAATGGACACTGTTTTGTAAGCATCATGCTCTGCGTATCTGCGTGGAATAAGGATAAGATCTCTTATCTTTCCGTTCCGCCTGGATACCGTATGTGGAAGAAAAAAGAATCCAAACTGGAACTTGCTGCCGCCATGATCCGTAATGTCATGCCTGAATTTCAAAGCAGAGAACATGTCATATAGGAGTAAGACCAAATTTATTTACGGTTTTGGCCCCAACATCATAAATATTTGCTTATAGTTTTTCAACTACGACTTTACAACGCTTTTTGCAAAATGCAATTCCATATGCAAGAATAACATTTCGTCCGTCGCCTCGTAGTTCTGTGTCATATCTGCGACTCTTAATCTGTTCCATTGCTCTTTCACAAGCCTTATCAAGATCATTCATGGAACGTGCATACTTCAGTTCTATTACGATTCCCACATCAGGATTCTTAGGTTTAAGCAGAATATCTGCAAATCCATCACCGGACTCTTTGTTTGATTTAACTGCCCATCCGGAATAGTTTTTCAGAATACCGATTAAAATGCCGTGGTAGAAGTTTTCTTTTTCTTCACTTCTGGCTTTCGTATCCAAAACACTGATTGTCTCGCCAAGAAACATTGTCAATTCCCGCTGAATATCATCGGTCTTCCCTTCAAGAAATCCAGAAACAATTTTCTTTGTGGAGGAGCTATTACTTTTCACAACGCCGTTAAACCATTCATTGATTTGAGAAACGAAAACCTCACGAACTTCTTTATTAGGAATGACCAGATTGTACACACCGTTCCTGGTTTTTCCAACCCGTGTAAGATAGCCAGTTGTGAAAAGTACGCTCCATACGTTATCGATGCTGTTATCAATCTCATCATAAGTCAAATCCAGCCGAATTTTCTTTTCAACAGCATCCCCAACAATCAACTGCTCGATTTCGTCTTTTGTGGTTGTATCAGCCTTGTCAACAAAGCGTTTAACCAAGTCATTTCCGCTGCTGTTAATCCAGTAGGATTTTGGATGTGCGTCCGGGTCAGTCAGCCGATCTGAAACATAGTTTATTACATCCCACGGGCAGTAAATATCCACATTCCCGAAGTGATAACCGTCATACCACTCTTTAACTTCTGAAGAATGCTCTTGCATATTGTAGTCAGCCAAGAGATCCGCTACTTCTTTTTTTGTGAAACCGAATTCTTCTTCATACTGAACATCATCAGCAGCATAAACTTTGAAATTGTTTAAACCGGTAAAGATACTTTCTTTAGAAACTCGAAGGCACCCTGTCAACACAGCAAACTGTAAAAAATTATTTGTCTTCAGTGCCTGTCCAAACAGCCCTCGAATCAAAGAAACCATTTCTTTATAATATCCATGCTGAAATGCCTTATCCAGCGGCACATCATACTCATCGATCAGAATAATCGCTTTCTGACCATAGTGTTGGCACAATAGTTGCGATAATGTTTGCAAACTAGAAATAAGAATGTCCTCATCCATTGTGTACTTGCCATTGATTAAATTGACAATTGCCCGATACTTGTTTTGCTCATTGCCCGTCAACTTTTTACTTTCAGACAAAAACGAAAATCTCTCTGCTTCAACACCAATCAACTCGATTAAACGATATCTTGCAGCTTCATATGACAAGCCATCTATTCCTTTGAGAGATAAGCATACAACCGGGTACTTTCCCATATATTCCCTGCAAAATTCTTTATTGTGCGAGATATAAAGACCATCAAACAATGTTACGTCTGTACCAATCTCAAAAAAACTCTTAAGCATACTCATGTTTAAGGTCTTTCCAAATCGGCGAGGTCTGGTAAATAGATTCACTTTGCTCCAGTTCTCAAGAAGCTGCTCTATCAGTTTTGTTTTGTCTACATAATAGCAGTCTAACTTCCTAATTTCCTGAAAACTTTCAAACCCAACTGGCAGTTTTTTCAATCCCAGCATACTTTACACGCTCCTTTCCGAAGCTGTATTTCCAGAGTAATGTGCAAAAAGAACAATCTCTTCGCAGTCTCCCCAGCGTATTTTGATTTTACCATTTAGCAGGTCAAATAGCAAGTCAATGAGTCCACGTACCTCCACTATTTCGGACTCCATGTTACTGTTCAGGTTGATGTTTGCAAAGATTTATGAATTGTATTGCTTTTCACACATGAAGAAAAGGATGTGGAGGAACTTCATATGGAGCGTTTTCGACAGCGATATGGGATTGCTCTGACAAAAAAGAAATTGCAGGAGATCATCCTGATGCTGATGGCCTTGGAAGCGGTGTTTGCCTTTTCTTATCTGGGATACATTGAACTTCCGGCCATTTCCACCACCACGTTGCACATTCTTGTGATTGTGGCGGCCTGGTCCGGGACGAAGGTGGGGACGCTGAGTATTTCCTCCGGGTGCGCCTTTGCCGGCGACCATCCGGATTTTTCCGTAGAGCAGCTTACCCAGGCAGCAGATCTGTCCATGTATGCCCGGAAACAGGAATATTACCGGGCAAAGAAACTGTCCTCTGGCACACCCGTCTCTAGTGGGAACGGGGTGCGTCCATAAAAAAAGCAAGGAAATCCACATGACCAAAGTCTTGCGATTTCCTTGCGATTTGGCAAGAATTACAAATTTAAAGTTTTTTACTTATTTGCATTTCTGATAGTATTTAAATACTGTTGGATTTTTTCTTGTTCAGGCATTACTCGCAACGCACCTTTTCTTATAGTAATGATGGAAGCTGCTACATTGGCAAAATTTAGCATTTCTGTTTCCTTGAGAATATCCTCGGAAATATCAGTTTTATTCAGCATCATATCTGCTCCCGGATTACGATAGAACGCTTTATTATAATAAATCATATTTCACTATATCAAGCTTAGCTGCACCATCAGCAAAGAAAGAAATCCCCTTTGCTTCCTGCTTTGTAAGAATAACCGCAGACATAACCTGCTCGCCGTCATTAATAAATACTTCCACACTAAACTTATCCAAAATCACACGCAGTTTTAGTTCATTGCTGTCACCGTTTACCAGACAACTGCTCTGATGAACCAGCGCCCGTTCGCTTCCTGAGAATTTTCTATCGATTTTTAAAACAGATTCATCCGGACGGAAGCATAATGTAGAATGATATTTCTCATTCTCTGCAAAACAGAGTTCAAATTTTTTATAAAGATTGTCTTTATCTGCCGGTCGTATCACAAGTTCCAGATCTACAATTCGTCCTTCAATCTGATCCAGTGTGAGCCTGGTATCTTTTATCACAACATTGTTATACTCGACTTTGTTTGCACGCATGGCATTAAGTTCTCTGATCGGAACCTGATACAATCTTCCGTTTTTAACAGACAGTTCTCTTGGAAGACTCATTTGTGCGAACCATCCAGAGTCATTGCATCGATATGCAAGCGTATCCCAGTTCTGCATCCAGGCGATCATAATTCTTCGTCCATCCGGTGCAAGCAGTGTCTGCATTGCGTAATAGTCAATTCCGTAATCAACACCTTGACAAAACTGTTCCTTTAAAGTATGTGTCTCAGGATCCAACTCCCCAATAATACATAACGTTCCATTTCCATTATGAAATTCTAATCCTTCCGGAAGCATATCCTGTGGACTTGTCAGAAGCACATATTTGCCGTCCAATTCAAAGAAATCCGGGCATTCCCACATTTTTCCATAACGATTTTGATTCTTTGCCAGAATGCTTACAAATTCCCATTCAAAGCCATTTTTACTTCTGTAAAGAAGGATCTGTCCGCTTCCATCAGCCGGACGACTTCCTATAACACAATAAAAGTTTCCATCGTTCCCTTTCCAGATTTTGGGATCACGAAAGTCTACTTTACTAGCCCCCTTTGGAAGATCTTTGGCTGTCAGAACCGGATTCTTATCATACTTTTCATAATCCTTACCATCTCCAACTGCCACTGCCTGTGTCTGAATATCCCTTACAGTTCCGTCTTCCAGTTTCTCCTGATTTACAGAAGTATACATAAGCAACTGTCTGCCATCCTCTAATTCTATGGCACTTCCTGAAAAACAGCCGAATTTATCATAATCTTCATCCGGTGCCAATGCAGTCGGAACATAGTTCCAATGCAATAAATCCTTACTCACTACATGTCCCCAGTGCATACTGTCCCAATGTGTGCTATACGGATTATACTGGTAGAACAAATGATACTCTCCTTTATAATAGGAAAATCCATTTGGATCATTCATCCAGCCAACATAAGGAGTTATATGAAAGGCTGGTCTTTCTTCCTCTTTGATCTGCTGTCCCTGTATAAATTCATATTTTCTTGCCTTTTCCAACATTTCGCTCATATAGTTCCTCCTGTCAAAATGATATCTTCTCTTATTTTTCACTGCTTAATGAATCCTGATACTGGTCAAAATATTTTTGCTTGATTGAAAGGTAATCGGAAAGCCCGTACTTCTCCATTTTTTTCAGATAAGAATCCCATTCTTCATCAATTCCTCCGTTCAGGATCCAATCTGCTTTCTTCTGTTCTGCATATTTCTTAATATCTGTATCATACTGTGACACTTTGTTTGTATCATCAATACTCATAAATACATTAGGATAAACATATTTGCTGTTCATATCCTGTAAATATGTCTCATGCATATTATCCAGACGCCATTTCGCATCTTCCGGCTGTGTTACATATACGTCATAATATTCATTTAATATAGCGAGAGGACCATTTACAGATTGCGCTTCACGTACTTCCACCGGTGACTGATCTCCTAAGTCCATATGCTTTAACATTTTTTCGCCATCTTTGTTTACAGACAGCTCAAAAATATTAAAGGAATCCTTCTCTCCATAGGTTCCCCAGTTATTTTGCGGAGACTGAAGGGGTGCATACATCTGATCGATCCATGCGGCAGCAAGTGCCGTGTTACGGCAGCTGGTAGTAAGCACACATCTTCCTCTGTCAAAACCGCTGGTCTCACTGTTGTTCTGTCTGGTGATATTTCTCATTCCATCCGGTCCGGTCAGTGCCGGAAGCATCACATAATCCGTATTGTTGTCTATATTAGCAATATCCCATGTGAAGCAAAGTCCATAACGGTGATTCTTTCCTTTTGCAACATAAGTAGACCATTCCTGTGTAAATGCTTCCGGATCGATCAGATTCTCTGTCACAAGTTTATGCAGCCATTTGATACCTTCTTTGTATCCTTCCTGAACCGTTGTATAAATCACCTTACCTTCATCTGTTACAGCAAAATGATCTCCTGTGTCCCCATAACCATCTCCGAATCCATTTATTAAGATTGAAGGATCCTGATCTCCGTTATTGATAATAAATGACATCGGTATTACATCACCTTCAATGGAAAACTCTTGTTTCAGATCATCTGCATGATCTCGAAATTGAATCAGTACCTGCTCCAGTTCATCTGTTGTTGTTGGAATCTCAAGACCAAGATAATCAAGCCATTTCTTATTAATATAAGGAATATCTCCAATGGCCTGAATTGCTTCTTTTCCGGAACCAAGCTGTTCAATCCACGGAAAAGAGTAAATATGTCCATCCGGTGCTGTACACATGGTTCTGTATTCCGGGTATTTTTCAAACACAGCCTGAAGGTTTGGCATATATTTGTCAATCAGATTTTCCAGCGGAATAATTATTCCCTGCTTTGCATAACGCAACAGATCATAATCACTCATGCCTGCATTAAACAGTCCATCCGGCAGATTTCCAAACTGAGCCAACGCCAGATTCTTTTTATCTGAAAACTGATCTGATACAAAGCAGGTCCAGTCAATATGAACATTTGTCTGTTCTTCCATTCTCTGGAAAATCACTCTTTTATTTGGATCCTGTGTTGAAGTGGCCGGTGCACTGGTAATAAAAGAAAGCTCCTCTGTTTCTTTCAATGGAAACTGTACATCCGATACCGGTGTATCCGGATTAAGCTCAGCATCAAGCCTCTGCTGTTTTCCACACCCCATTATACTTACCATCATTGTTAAAGAAAGTCCAAGTGCAAGCAAACTTCTTACTCTGTTTTTCTTCATATCTGTATCATTCCTTTCTTTAGCCTTTTACCGATCCAACCATAATTCCTTTATCAAAATATTTCTGGAAAAATGGATACATCACTAAAAGTGGTAAACTTGATACTACAATTGTTGCATATTTCAACTGTTCTGCTACCTTTGCCATCTCTGCTGTGCTTTGGATATCTGCAATCATTCCCGGCTGTGGAGTATTCTGCACCAGGATTGAACGCAGTACCAGCTGCAATGGCTGAAGATTTGCATCGTTCAAATAAATCATCGCATCAAAGTAGCTATTCCACATTCCGACAAATGACCACAGTGCCAGTACTGCAATGATCGGTTTACATACCGGCATCATAATTTTGAAAAAATGCTGAATTTCATTAGCACCGTCAATTGCAGATGCTTCTCTTAATTCTGCCGGAATTGACTGATAATAAGTTCTTGCAAGAATCATATTCCAAACGTTAAATGCTCCCGGAATCAAAACCGCCCATACTGTATTTACCATATGCAGCTGATTGATCAAAATAAATGTTGGAATCATTCCTCCCCCAAAAAACATTGTGATCAGAAAAATCAGATTAAAAAATTTTCTTCCCACAAATTCTTTTTTAGACAGAGGAAATGCTGCCAGTAATGTTACAAAAACTGAGATCACTGTAAATACAAATGAATACAGAAAAGAATTCAAAAATCCGCGCCAGATCATCTCATTCTCCAGTACTCTTCTATAAGCATCCAAAGTCCAGTCCTTAATATCAGAGCTCAGTCCCTGATTATTCAAAACAGTAGGATCCATAAAAGATGCAAGCACTACATATATAATTGGAATCGCAATAGAAAGTACAAACAGTCCAAGAATCGTGAATCCAATTCCAAGGATCAGACGATCTGTCCTTGAATATTTTCTCTTCTTTTTCTCCATCTTCTCTTCCTCCTATAATCCCTCTCCATCATTCAGCTTCTTTACAACCCAGTTTACAAAAATCAACAGAATTACATTTACAACTGAATTAAACAGACCTACTGCCGTAGAATAACCATAATCACCGTTCAAAAGACCGATGCGATATACATATGTAGATAAAATTTCTGATGCCGGCAGGTTCATATCTGTCTGCAATGCATATGCCTTCTCAAATCCAATGCTCATAATATTTCCTGCCTGCAGGATAAACTGAATTACAATAATGTTCTTAATCGCCGGAAGCTCCACGTACCAGATCTGCTGCAAAAGGTTTGCACCATCCATAACTGCCGCTTCTTCCAACTCTTTGCTCGCATTAGATAATGCTGCAGTATACATAATAGATGCCCAGCCTGCAGTCTGCCAGATTCCACTTGCTATATAAATAGTACGGAAAGCAGATGGCATTGTCATCCAGTTTGTGCTAATCCCAAGCAGCCTGTTCAAAGGTCCTACCGGTGATAACAGCATACGAACCATACCACAAAGTACTATTACAGATATAAAATTCGGCATATAGATCAGAAGCTGTACTTTTTTCTTGATCCCTGTTTTTTGAATACGATTCATAAGTAATGCCAGAATAATCGGAACCGGAAATCCCCATAATAATCCATAGATACTCAGCTTTAATGTATTCATCAGATAGTTCATAAAATCCGGTGATGATAAAAAACGTCTGAAATATTCAAGTCCAACCCATGGACTTCCAAGTACTCCCTTGATTACATTATAATCTTCAAACGCAATCAAAAGCCCTCCCATCGGAAGATACTTAAAAATGATTGTCAGTAAAAGTCCCGGCATTAAGAAAAAAAGATATAACTGCCAGTTTTTCTTCACATACGTAACCTTATTTCTCCACGTCTGCTTGCTTACGGGCTTTGCTTGGTTCTGCACTGTTTTCATGCACTTTTTCCTCCATTCCTTTCATACATTGTTCATGAAACCGGTTAAGTAACCGGTTACTTTATAATCTGATGTTACTACATCACACACTCTCTGTCAACACTTTTCTTCATTAAAATAACCGGTTACGTAATCGGTTATTTTAATATTGCCTTTTTGTATAATAATTGCTATACTAAAAAAAATATTTGCATTTATTTATAAGGAGAATAAGTTTCATGTCAAAAAAACAGGTGACATTTGCAGATATTGCAGCATATACCCATTTTTCAAAAACTACAATATCAAGATATTTCAATCATCCTGATTCCCTTACACTTGAAAATCAGGAAAAAATTTCTCAGGCCCTTGATATCCTTGGCTATAAAAAAAATAAACTTGCAAAAGTTCTGGCGAATGGAAAAAGTGAATTTATCGGAATCATTATTCCGAATCTTTATCTGCATTATTATTCTGAAATGCTGACACAACTGCTGTCCAGCTACAGTGATTATCACTACAAATTTCTCGTCTTTAGCAGTGAACATGGGGCTGAAGAAGAACAGCAATATATTGAAGAGCTCCTATCCTATCAGATTGAAGGTCTCATTGTTTTAAGTCATACGCTGTCATCAAAACAATTATCCTCCTATCAGATTCCCATCGTTGCCATTGAACGTGAAGCGGAATATATCAGCAGTGTTACCACTGACAACTATATGGGTGCGCTTCAGGCTACCACTCTGCTGATCCGTGATAAATGTGATATACTGATCCACATCAATGTCAATGTTGAGAAAACAGTTCCTGCTTACGACCGTATTCGCGCATTTAAGGAAACCTGTGAAGAATATCAGGTTCCTTATGATATTGATCTAAGTGTAAGCGGTAATTCTTATCAGGAAATTTTAAATGAAATAAGACGTATTTTTACAAGAATAGAAGAGAAATATCCCAATCAAAAAAAAGGTATTTTCCTTTCCAACGATACCTATGCAAACATGTTTCTTAACCTGATTTTCCAGAAATACCGAGAATTACCCTCTTTCTATGAAATCATAGGATTTGATAATTCTCCCATTGCCAGTGAGGCAATTCTCCCAATCACAACCGTTGGTCAGCAGATTGATATTATTGCACAAACTGCCATGGAGCTTCTGGTTCAACAGATGGAAGAACAAAAAAAACGTTCCCCTAAACCATTGGAAAAGCCTGTCCATAAACAGATTACTCCAATATTGATTCGCCGTAATACAACCAGTTAAAACTAACTTATTTTGGCAAAAAGGCTATTGCACTAATTACTCAGTGCAATAGCCTTATATTAAATCTTATCATTCAAGCGGATATTCGCAATCCGCTTCGCTACTTGCTCATAACCGATTCCCTCACCTTTTCCACTGATAACGGTTGTTGTCATAATACACTAAATATTGATTGTAATTATCTTATTCCATATGATCTTTTTCAGTTATTTTGCGAATAACCCGGCATGGATTTCCAGCAGCCAGACTATATGGAGGAATATCCCTTGTCACAACACTTCCTGCTCCTATTACACATCCCTCTCCTATGGTAACACCACCACAAACAACCACATTGGATGCCAGCCAGCAATTATCTTTTATAGTAATTGGTTTCGCCTATTCAAGATTATAAAAGCTTCCATCTTCTCTTTTTCTGCTATTACGTTCTTCAGGTAAAAATGGGTGCATGGGAGTTGCCAATGTGACATTTGGACCAATCATCACATTATCTCCTATATGTACTTCACATACATCCAAGCAGGTGAAATTAAAAATTGTTCCAATTCTTTATCCGTTGGATTATATAACTCTCCACTTATCATTTTTTCTCTTTCTGTCATTTCTGATAACCTCCAGTAAAAATTTTATTACCAAGTTAGTTATTTCCGAGTACTTGATAAGTTGTTCCTACTGCAATAATATATAGATAAGGAGAATCACTGTCAATGCAATCGTAAAAATTTGCGATTGATTTTTTGATTAATTTTAACTGTGTTATGGTCAAAAATCGTTTCTAACTCATGGGATTGTAAAACAGATTTTTGTACCCATCTATCAGGGCAAAATAACTGATATCTTTTAATTTAGACGCAGTGAACTCACGGTCAACAATAATCATCCCTTTTCGCGCAATGAGATTTCTAATCTATTCTTCATAGTTCAAAAATAGTTTTATCGGTTTTAATGCTTTTTCTATCGCTATAAAAATCTGCGTATATAGAAAAATGGAGGACCCTTAGGTCCTCCGTCCGGTCGCAGGCATCGCAAGTTTCTGCAACCTGATCACTGACAAGCATTTTAATACGAGCCTTTCTAAAAGACAAGTGCTTTCTGCGAACATTGTCCATTTGCACCATGACTCCTGCATTAGTTCCAAGATTACTTATAAAAACAATCTACAGTTTGGAAAAATCTATTCCAAACCAATTGGCAATTTTGCTTTGAATGTTCTCTCTTTCAAGCAGGTTCAATGGTTTTCTAATAATATCTTCTTGCTTCTACCTTAAGATATTATTAGAAAGAATGCTTTCCCTATTAAAGACTTTCAGGATAAATTCCAACAAATGAGAGCAGCGGAAGTACACGGAAATCATGTAAAACAATTTTCACTTTCTGGGCTTTTTGCCCCTTAACAGAAATGATCTTCTTATAACCAATTACTGTTCCTGTGTAAATACTATTCCATATTTCCCCCTCTTTAACAAATATCTCAAATTTTTCCACTCTCTGACTATAGCAGACAGCCTCTTTTAATACCAGATACCCTAAGTTGTATGAACCGTCCAGACAAATGGTTATTTCTACTGGCAGTTCGCTGCTTTCAGGCTGAAACCAGGTTTCTGAAGTATCATCTGTCAAATCAGAAACCGGATGCGTCGGATCTTCATTTTCTGAAAAAATATGTGCTGTACTCATTAAATTATGAGTAAAAGATTTCTTTTTCCAACTTCCAAATTCTTCCAGACGTTTAACATCATTTTCATGAAGAAGCCCGTTTGGCATAGGTGGAATATTTAACAAAAAGGTTGCATTTCCTCCAACAGCCCCAATATAGATATAGATCAGCTCCTCCAGACTTTTCACCTGATCATCTTCTTCTGGATGATAAAACCATCCAGGTCTTATAGAAGTATTTACTTCTGCCGGATACCAGATCAGATTCGTTTCACCTTCAAGCGCTCTTCTGCTTCCAAGATCTTCCATGTCGCTGGTGATCCGGCGCATTCTAAATTCCTTATCATCGGTCTGCTGGCTTCTTTCCTGTACACTCTCTGCAAGTGCTGTACGTGCAGGAACAACACTCCACTCAGATTTTCTTACATCGCCAGCTTCATTTCCGCACCACCTGATATCCGGCCCACACACACAGATACATGCGTCTGGCTGATATTTTCTGACACATTCATAATAGCGTTTCCAGTCATATATCTGTTTTTTTCCATTTGGTCCTTCTCCGCAGGCACCATCTAGCCAGACACTAAAAATATCTCCATAACCGGTGAGAAGCTCAGTCAGCTGTGCCAGATAGTAATCATCATATTCTTTTCCGCTTCCGTAACAAGGCTTGTTGCGATCCCATGGTGAAAGATAAATTCCAAATTTCATCCCATAACGACGGCATGCTTCAGACACTTCCCAGACCACATCTCCCCTTCCATTTTTCCATGGACTGGAGACAACGCTATGGCTGGTATATCTGGTCGGCCACAGGCAGAAACCATCATGGTGTTTACAGGTAAGGATTACCCCTTTCATACCTGCATTTTGTGCTGCAGACACCCACTGGTCTGCAATAAACTCTGTAGGATTAAAAATTTGTGGTGTTTCTGTTCCATCTCCCCACTCACGATTGGTATATGTATTCATTCCAAAATGAAAGAACGCATAAAACTCTGTTGCCTGATAGGCAAGCTGGCGGCTGGAGGGAACTATTTTGATTAATTCCTGATCAGTTGGCATTTTATTTCCCCTTTCATTTTACCCTTTTAACCCGCCTGCACCAATTCCCTGAAGCAGATATCTTTGTCCAATCAGATAAATAATGATTGTTGGAATCATAATAATTACAAGTCCTGCAAACAGTGCACCCCAGTCCGTGGCATATTTCTGCACTTCAAACAAGTTTGCCATTCCGATGGGAAGAGTTTTCTTTGCATCTTCCGTGAGAAGAACAAGTGCCAATGGATATTCATTCCAGAAGCCCATGGCACTTAACATCGTAATGGTCGCAATTCCGGGTTTTGCAAGAGGCACCATAACTCTTGATAGCAGTTGGATATTAGTAGCACCGTCAATTCTTGCAGATTCCTCGTAATCTCTGGGTACTGCAGACATAAAGCCCTGTAAAGTAAAGATACAAAAAGGAAACTGCATAACTGCATAAACAAGGCATAGTACCGGCAGGTTATTTAATCCATTCACAGCCTGTAATTCCAGAAACAAAGGAATCATAATGTAGGTAGCCTGCAGAAAAATACATGCCATATAAATGGCAGAGATCAGTTTGCTGCCCGCAAAACGGTATCTTGCCAGTACATAAGAAATGGGAATAACCAGAAGCAATAGCAATACAGTGGAAAACACAGTCACAAATATGGAATTTCCAAAATAAGCGGCGATATTTGCTTTCTGCCATGCTGCCACAAAATTATCCAAATTCAAAGCTGTGGGCAATGCATAGGGATCTGTCAAATATTCTGCATTTGTCTTAAACGCAGACATCAGGTTCCAGAAAAGCGGGTACAAAAAGATAACGGTAAACAGAATCATCAGGATTCTGATACACCAGGTTCTTACAGTTTTCATCAGTCTCCCTCCTATTCTTTTTCAGATGATACTTTTTTAGAAATCATTGCAAGCACAATTGCAAGAATCAGGGTAAACATGGCGATTGCCATGGCATATCCAAAATTAGCGTTTCGCATACCCTGCGTATACATATACTGTAAAAGCACACTGGAAGCACCGTTTGGTCCACCGCCTGTCATAACGTTGGACAGAGTAAAACTTAAATTGATAGTACCAGACAGGGAAAGTATATAGGTCGTTCCAATGGATCTGCGAAGCAGAGGAATGGTAATCCTAAAGAACTTCTGCACTCCTGTTGCACCGTCAATGGAAGCAGCTTCATAAACCTCCTGGGAAATCCCGTCAATGGAAGCCACATGCATAACCATATAATAACCAATAGCCTGCCACACCAGGGCTGCACCGATACACCAGAGAGCCGTTTTTCCCTCTCCAAGCCATGCGTGTTTCCAAGTGGAGAGATGGAACAGATCCAGCATATGATTCAGAATTCCTCTTGTGGGATTAAACACAAAAGACCACACAATACCAACTACAGTCATGGAAACAATACTTGGGAAAAAGAATACGGTCCGGTAAAATGACTTTTCCTTGAGCTGTCCCTGAGTAAGGATAAATGCAAATACAAGACTTAGAAATATGGTCACAGCCGGGATTACCAGCATCAGCTTAAGAGTATTAAACAGTGCCTGAAGAAAATCCTTATCCTGGAACATATACTTGTAATTATCCAAAAATACAAATTTGCTGTTAAAGCCTACGCTAAGTGCAGTGGAACTGGTAAAAGACAGATAAATGGCATTTACCATAGGCACAATCATAAAAACAATGGTTAAAATCAATGCAGGAAGCGTACACAGGGCTATAAATAATCTGGGCTTCTTTACCACGCTTGTTCACCTCTTTAAATTTAAAGTATTTAATAAATGTGGATGACATCACCGATTGGCGATATATCTGTTCAGGGTTACAAAAGGCTGCTGCATAGCATACACTGTGTAGCAGCCTTTCCATGCTTTACCGTTTTTATCCGGCTGGTATATGAAGTTTAGTTGGCAGCTTCCATATCAGCACGAACCTGTGCAAAAGCATCTTCCACATTCTGTGCCCACTCTTCCACTGTCATTTCATCATTCATAACAGATGTAATCGGATTAAATATCTCATCTTTCGGGTTAACCTTGCAGTCAGCCGGAACTGCTGCGAAGCTCATAATCAGGGAGGAGGCATTTGCCTCTTCGTAGATTCCGTACATGTTGTAGATTGCAGTAGACAGCTTATCTTTTGCTACTTCACGGGCACTCTTGGTAGCATAGAGGGCACCGGAAGCTTCTGCAAAAGCAGATACAGATTCATCACTATACAGGAAACGAAGAAATTCTTTTGCAAGTTCTGGATTCTTGGCAGCTGCCGGAATGGAAAACTGCTCGCAGCTGTCAAATACATAGTGCACATCGTCTGCGTTCTCGGTCGGGATCGGAGCCATTGCAAATTCAAATCCATCTTCTCTTGGCGCATCCTGCATCTCATTTTCCATCCAGGTTCCGTTTGTGATAAATGCAGCTTTTCCAAGCATCATCTCTGTCTGAGACTCTGTATGGTTCATACCAACAGTGCCCTCTAACAGATAGCCTTTATCTGCAATCTCTTTAATATGACTTAAAGCCTTTAACACACCCTCATTATTAAAGGAACCTTCTTCGTAATTGGCAATCTTAGTAAGTGCTTCTTCGCCGCACTCATTTGCAATTGCCGGCCAGAGCATTTCTTCCATGTATCCCGGATAAATTCCCTGATATGTGAAAAGTGCACGTCCGTCAATATCTTTTACCTTATCACCAAGTGCAAAGAACTCATCCCAGGTCTTCGGCACTTCCAGATTATTCTCATCAAAGAATGTTTTGTTGTAAATCAGACCCTGCGGACCACTGTTGAATGGTGCCAGATAGATCTCATCATCTCCGTATGGTGCACACTTTGTACTGGAAAGGATCCCATCTGTAATATCATCGCGAAGGGTACCGGTTCCAGCATAATTTTCTCCGTCAAAAACATCATCCAGGTTGAGAAGTGCATGATCTTTGATCAGGGAAAGGATTACACCATCCTCACCACCATCGTTAAGACAGATAAAATCAGGTGCATTTCCAGCTACAATCTGTGGACGGATGATATCTCCAATTGTAGGGCTGATAGTCATGTTTACTTTCACGCCCTCATGGCTTTCTTCAAAAAGCTCCACCATCTGATTCCAGTAAGCATCCCCATATCCACCCTGGAAAATGGCAATGTTCAATTCCTGTTCTTCTGCCTCTGCAAATGCAGTAAGCGGGGAAAGTACTGTTGCTGCGCTCATAGCAAGGATCATAGCAGAAGCTGCAAATCTTTTCTTCATAGGTTGTTTCCTCCTTCTTGTTGGCTTTTATTATGTTTGCCTGATGATATTAGTATAATGGAAAATCTTCTTGTGGTAAATTCACAAAACAATTCTTTATATGGAACATTTTTCTGTTATTTTTATATAATATGGATTTTCTTGCGACATATATGTACAATCTTTTTCTATTTGTATTTTAAATGGATTATCTTGTTTTTTTCCTGTATAATAAATCTGTCACAATCCGATACAGTCATGAAAATCAGAACGATTTTTTCCATCTTTACCGGACCATGTACGAATTATTTTTTAGAAATGAGGGACAGCGGCATGGAAAAAAGACAACGATATCAGGGATTTCGAAAATTCAGTATTAGAACCAGGCTGATCATAGCGCTTTTCCTGATCTCTATTGTACCATTAACAGGAATCAGCTTCTATTCGTTTCATATTTTTTCAGAAGCGCTTCGGGAAAAACTTTCCACTTCCATCTCACAGACTTTATCCATGATCAATCTGAATATGGTAAGTGAGATTGAAAAGTATCAGTATCTCTGCGGCTCCATCTGCATCAGTCAGGAAATCAAGGACGGTCTTCTGAAAAAGGGTATGACAGATACGGAAAAGAATCAAGCCATCAATGAAATCCAACATATGATTCGAAGTAAAATCATCTATCCTGCACAGGCAAAAAACATTACAGTATATGATACAGATGGGAATATTTTTTATGATTTGGGATATGATGGGTTATATTCGGATGATGTAAGCAGGATCCTGAGTCGTCTTGAAGAAGAAAATCAGGATGTATGGGCATACGCACATACTTACCGTAACCGGGACATCCTGATTCTTGGAAGAAGAATTTATGAACAATACAGTCAGAGTCGTGTAATTGGTTATACCCTGATTTCCATTGATGAAAAAATTTTTTCCAAAACAGTACTGGAACCAGTAGGTCTGGCTGACTCTTCCAATATTATGTATCTGAATATGGATGGAACAATCCTTTCTTCCTGGGATCGTAGTATTCAACTGGGGCAAAAAACCGAAAAAAAGCTGCTGAAAAATATTCAAGCAAGGCTTCCAAACAGAACAGATTTTTTCAGCATTTACAAAGATGGCGAAGAACAGCTGGTTACTTATATTTTCAATAAAAACCTGAACCAGCTGTTTGTATATACCATGCCATATCATTATATTAATTCTGAAGTTAACACTATGTTTTGGAAAATCCTGGCTGTGGCATTCTTCCTTGTTCTACTCTGCATTGGAATTGTAGCTATGGTGTATCCTGGAATTACCTCCCCCATCAGAAGCATGCTGGATTTTTGCAGGGAATTATCAAAGGGAAATCTTTCCGTACGGATCCAGGATGACCACAAAGACGAACTTTCCGATCTTTCCGGAAGCATGAATCATATGGCAGATACCATTGAGAGCCTGATGAAACAACAGAAAAGCCAGGAAAAGAAAAAAAGAGAATTGGAGCTACAGATGCTTCAATATCAGTTAAATCCTCATTTTCTTTTCAACACTTTAAACAGTCTGCGCTTTGTAGCCGCCATGCATAAAGACCAGATTGTAAGTGATGGAATCCAGGCCCTCAGCAGTCTTTTGCAAAATACACTGACTAACAAAAACGAGTATATAACCATTCAGGAAGAGCTTGAGAACCTGGAAAACTACTTCGCGATTTTAAGAATCCGGTATGCCGGAAGCTTTGAGTACTCTTTTGACGTAGAAGAGGAAGAACTGCTCTCCTGCCTTGTTCCTAAACTAATCCTGCAGCCCCTTGCAGAAAATTCTGTTATGCATGGTTCTTCTGATGACGGCTCCGTTATGGAAATTCTAATCACCTGTTGGGAAGAAAACAATCATCTTATCATAGAACTCTGTGACAATGGAAAAGGATTTGAAGTGACACCTGCAGCGCTGGAACCTCATACAAACCGGAAAAAGATTGGAATTACCAATGTAAATGACCGAATACAGCTGAATTTTGGAAAGGAATATGGACTTAAGGTCAATAGTCACCCTGGAGAAGGAACCACATGTACGCTGACTCTTCCCTTACTATATGTACAAGAACTGTCAAAAGATTATAACAGCTAAAAATCACAACCTTGCCCACAGAAAGGACTTTTATGTACAGTATATTAATTATTGACGATGAACCAATCGTAAAAATTGCGCTTCGCTCCATTCTTCCCTGGGAAGAGCATGGTTTTTTCATTTGTGGAACAGCATCAAATGGTCTTGAGGCTGTTCCACTGATTGAAAAACATCATCCGGATATCATTATCACTGACCTGAAAATGCCTGAAATGGACGGACTGGAACTAATTCGTTTTCTGAAGGAAAAAGAATATCCCGGAGAAATACTGGTACTAAGCAACTACGAAGACTTCGATTCAGTAAGAAGTGCATTGCTTTTAGGTGCTGCGGACTATCTGTTAAAAATCAAAATTCAACCAGATACACTCCTTGCCTGTCTGAACAAAACCACAAAAAAAATGCAAAATACAGCTGACCGAAAAGATTCCATTCTGAAAACAGACATCACTGAACCCATAACCGATCATCTTCTCTCCTTTTTTCAGGGAGAAGAGTCTCTCGATTCGTTCATTGAAAGATATGGAGCAGAAAAATTTGGATTTATGAAACATTCCTGTGCTGTATGCTATGTAACGTTTGAAAAATTTTTATCAAATGATGCATTTTCTATATCAGCTAATCTGCTGCGAGATATGATACTGGATGCTGTTCAGGGAGTGCTACAGCCATACATTCTTGTTCTTAGTGCCCATAATGCGCTCGTAGTATTTTCCCAAAAAGAATTAATGTGCAGTCAAGTAAAAGTGGAACAGCTGATAAAAAAGCTGTATAACCGTTTTACCATGTACCAATCCTTTGCACCAGATATGCCATATAAAGAAAATCTGAAAAATTATGAAGAGGCCAGGACCACATATCAGGACTTTCTTCATAGTGAGGGGCATTATAAAAATGATGTTGCCAAAACCCTTACATACATAGAAAATAATTACATGCACCGTCTCACATTATCCTCCATTTCGGCAAATGTCAATCTCAGCACTAGCTATTTATGCCGTGTTTTCAAGTCCGAAGTAGGAACAAGTATTACCAGCTACTTAAACAATCTGCGGATAAGAAAAGCTGCTACACTGATAAAGGAGAATACCTTTTCCCTGAAGGAGATCTCCGTTATGGTAGGAATTGACGATCAACTTTATTTTAGTCGATTATTCAAAAAGTGTATGGGAATTTCACCTTCTGAATATGGGAAACGATTTCATCTATAAGCAGGTAATCTGATATAAAACAGCAGGATGTCTTATAATCACAAGATATCCTGCCTTTCATATATCATAATATATTCTTTATATCAGCGTCTTCTGATAACTGCTTCCAGCATTCAGGACGATTTCTTCTTCCATACCATTATATAAGATTACCAGTTTCGCATCAATTGGAGATTTCAGATTTATTTCCGTAACCCGTTTTTCTTTCCACTTGAAATTAAGTGTGATATTACCAGGTGCTTTCACGCCTTCTGCCATCCCATCTTTCCATTCATCTGGTAATGCCGGAAGAAAAACAATTTTCTGCTCTTCATACTGAACCAGCATTTCCAGCACAGCAGCAGCAAATCCAAAATTACCATCAATCTGAAACGGAGGATGGGCACAAAGCATATTCGGATATATCCCGCCACCTACCAGACTGCATGCTTCTTCTCTTGTTAAGCGAAGCTGATTTTTTAATAAAGTCAGGGCATGATTTCCATCTCCAAGTTTTGCCCACAGGCAGGCTTTCCACGCCATACACCAGCCGGTTCCCTTATCCCCACGCCTTTCCAAAGAAGTTCTGCAGGCTTCTATAAGAGGTTCATTCTCTTTATGAATCTGGTTCCCAGGATATAATCCAAACAGGTGAGAAATATGTCTGTGATTGATATCTGCTTCCGGGTAATCATAAAACCATTCCTGAAGCTGCCCTTCTTTCCCAATTTTATAGGGAGGAAGTTTCTGAAGCACATTTTTGACTGCATTTGTAAAATCTTCTACTCCCAGAATTTCACATGCTTTTAAATATAATCCAAACAGTTCTCTCAATATGCTGATATCCATTGTTGACGCAAACGTAACACTATGCGTCGTCATGTCTGGTGCAAGGAATGTATTTTCAGGTGAAGTAGAGGGAGCAGTTACATAATATCCCTTATAAGGTACCAGATAGCCCAGGTAAAATTCTACGGCCCCTTGTATAATCGGAAATGCCTTCTTTTTTAAAAAAGCTTCATCCAATGTATAGCAGTAATGTTCCCATAAATGACAGCATAACCATCCAGAACTCATCGGCCACATGGAATATGTACAGGGATTTTCGTCCTGTCCAAATTGTCCAACCGGGCTTGAGTGTCCCCAAATATCCAGATTATGGTGGCTTACCCAGCCAGCCAGATGATAAACATCCTGAGCTGTTTTTTCACCTTTTTTTGAGGTACGTTCTATAAGTTCAAGCAAAGGCATATGACAGTCACTTAAATTTGCTTTTTCTGCCATCCAGTAATTCATTTCCGTATTAATATTTACAGTATAATTACTGCTCCAGGGAGCACGCATATGGTGATTCCAGATTCCCTGAAGATTTGTACATTGTGAACCGGGTACAGATGAACAGATCATCAGATAGCGGGCATAATGAAACATTTTTAATGCAAGTTCATTATCGGGTGTATAATTAATGTCAAGATGCATCCTATCAAAATAATTTGCGTATACATCCATATGCGCCTTTTTTTGCTTTTCATATTGAATGTGCTGGATGTTTTCCATCATACAGTTTCTTTTTGAAAAAAAGAGTTCTTTTTGTTTAAAATCAGTTACTCCGGACACGTAAATATACACATCATTTGGAGTATTTATAAAAAGCTTATCCGCTTGCTGATATACATTTCCACCGTTCGTTTGTACATATAATCCAATTGCAAAACGGATTCCCTGCCCCTCTTCATAAACGACAGGAACTTCGCAGGAATAATAAGGTGGTGCAACATAAATGGGTGCCTGCCCTTCTAATATAATTCCATTTTCTGCAAAAAAAGCAGATTTGTGCTTTATTTCACTTTCCAGTGTTATTGACATTTCAAGATTGCAATTTGGAGAAGTATGATAATGAATTGCCATCACTGGTTCTGACATACTCACAAAAAATTCTCTTTGATAAATCAAATCATCCTGGCAGAATTCTATTTTTTCAGTTGCATTCGTCAGGCACAGTTCTCTTCTATAAAAGCTGTTTCCATTTTGAATGGGTTCTTTCACATTAATGGAAAGCGTTCCTGCAGGCAGATAGCTTTCTGTCCAGTCTCCTAACACATTTTCTTTGCAATAATTCTCTGCTCCCTGGTAATCCCCTGCAAAAATGTGTTTTCTAAAAAGATCCCAGTCGACATTTTTGTTGGGATTTTCCTTGTTTCTTCCATTTCCAGACCAAAGCGAATCCAGATTCAATTCTATTCTTTCATTTTGAAATCTTCCATAGGACATTGCTCCCATGGTTCCATTTCCAAGGGGCAGCGCTTCATTCCAGGCTTCTGCTGGTTTATCAAAAATAAGTGCTAAGCGATCCATAACCCACTCCTCAATTCTAGTACATCGTTTTCGAAATAACTATACCACTCACTTGTCTGCGAATCCGATTGCACAGGTCTAAAAGCCTCAGCGTAGCCCGCTACGCCTGCGTTTTTATACCAGCACACTCGAATCCGCATCCTACGCGATTGGTATAGTTATTTACGAAACGATGTACTAGAAAACTTTATTTTTATAATTATACACAACTCTCAGGGATTAATCAACTGGTGTAATTTCGGATTTATTGTTGAAAAATGTAGAAAAATGAATGGCTTATTTGCCTGATATATCCAAAAATAAAATATTCTTTCTCCCATTTAATCGCTCTAATATTTCTTCCGATTCAGCACTGATATTTCCAAATGCGCGCTCTGGTTTTCCGAGGAAAAATCCCTGGCCGTAATGTACTCCCAAGCTGTGCAGACATTCCAGCTCCTGTGCTGTTTCTATCCCTTCTGCGATCAGAATCGCCCCTGTTGCATTACAGTAATCCAGCAGGAGTTTCATCATGATTTCTTTTTTCTTATACTTGTAGATATCCCTTACTAATTCTATATCCGCCTTCAGATAATCAGGCGTGGTATTTACCACACGGTTTAGTCCTGAATGTCCAGCTCCCACATCATCCAATGCTATCTCATATCCCTGATCTGCATAATGTTTCATGATCTGCTGCAATATCTGATAGTTTTCTATGTCTGATCTCTCTGTTATTTCGAATACAATATCAGAAGCAGGAACCCCTGCCTGTCTGTAAATTGACGATTGGCTGAAACACCGGATATATGGATTTTCTCTCTAATATCTTATAGAATTCATCTGCTTTGTTTACTTTCATCCTTTTATGATCACTCCCATACTTGCGTAAATCCCCTGCATCAGTTCACTCCCAATAGAGTACATGGTGATGTAATCAGAATTCCTGCAAATGAAATGAATATTTCATCACACGATTACAGATCGGGTGTTCATTACATTGGAGAGTATAGAAACATTGAGAAAAAAGTTCAATAAACTTTACTGAGGTTTAACTATATTTAACATAGGTCTTACGCTACTGTTCGTTTCGTTCTCAGTAACAGCTGACACCAAAGTACATCCTGCAGGAAATTCGGCTCAAAGTGCTTTCCTCGGACAGGTTCTGACACATTCCATACACAAAATACATTCTGTTCCGTTTTTCCGTTTTCTGGAGTTATCGGTTATATCAACATTCATCGGACAAACTTTTTTACATTTTCCACATGAAATACACTTCTCTTTGTCACACTTAACCCTGACTACAGAGAAATAACTCATAGGTTTCAGAAAGATCGTGACAGGACAAATATACTTACAGAACGCTCTGTTATCTTTGAATAGGAATGCCAGAATAATCCCCACAATATAATACAGAATATTCCCCACGATAAAAGCTATAAACATGATTTTCTCCATATTCTCTACGTGATTCAGAAAAAGTAGCACCACGAAAGAGAACGAAAATGCAAATGTAATATACCGGATGAAACCTATCTTTTTTCTTGCAGCCTGAGGCTTTTTATATGGTAAAAAGTCCAACACCATAGCTGTCCAGCAGGCATATCCGCACCATCCTCTTCCAAACAAAAGTGGTCCGAATATTTTTGCAACAACATAATGGATCGTAGCTGCTTCAAATACTCCGGTAAACAGATAATACCAAAAACCTTCAATCTGCATGTTTTCCCGGCATATAAGCCCCAGATAAATCAGCATATACAAACCAACCAGAAGTTGAACGATCCTACGTGCATGCTTATAGTTAAACTGAAAAAGCAAAAGCCCAACAGTAATCGATGTTCCAATATAACTGAAATTTAAAAGATAAAACAGATTATCTTTGGTAAGCCATAGTGTAACAGCCACTATTTCAAATACTATCCACATTCCAAAGGGTGCCAGCCGTTTCCGTCTCATATTCATTTTCTCCAACATTGTGCCCCTAACTTGATATCTACGAATTGCTCCGCTGCAAAGCAGCTCCCACAATTCTCATCATATCTCAATATAAAGTATTTGTCTAATGTTTCTATTAAGTAAATATTTGTCAGACCAATTTGCCATAAGTACCAGAATATCAGGATTTGTGAAGGCAATTTATAGTAGATTTTGGCATATACATTTCGATTTTTTTTGAGTATAATAATTCCGAAAAAGCACTTTGACAGTAAATAAATGCAACATCATTGCACAGGAGGCATGGGATATGATTATTACAATAGCAAGACAGTGCGGAAGCGGCGGACATGAAATAGGAAAAGAACTGGCTTCCAGACTTGGACTGGAACTCTATGATAGAAAGAAGCTGGAAGAAGAGGCCAAAAAACTTGGAAAGCTTGACGAAAACAAAGAATTTTTCCAGGAAAAGGCAGTAAACAGCCTGCTCTACAGCATTGCTGTAAGCTACGGAGAAAGCAATCCGATGGAAAAATCTTTTGAACTTATACGTGAACTTACGCAGCAAAAACCTGCCGTAATCATCGGACGCTGTTCAGGAGCGATTTATGCAAATGATCCTGAGGCAACTACTGTTTTTCTTCACGCAGATAAAGACTGCCGTATCAAACGTGTAATGGAACGGGACGGTATTAATGAGAAAAAAGCTGCAAAGCTGATAAAGGAAGTGGATGAGAAAAGAGCATCTTTCCACAAATTCTGCACAGGCAAAGAATGGGAAGACGCCAGCCAGTATCAGCTGTCTATTGATACAGGCAAACTTGATATTTCCGATGCAGCAGACATGATCATAAATTATATCAATGCTAAAAATATCGGACAAAAGCACCTGTAATTTCCAAATAACACTGTAAAAATCAGGCACAAGTTTCCGAAATATAACTTGTGCCTGATTTGCATTTTCTTTTAATATTTACTGTTTGACTGATTGGATTCATCCATCGGATATCTCTGTAAATTCGCAGATAGACTTCTCAAATATGCTATACAACGCATCAATGTTCCAGGATATATTCCATCTGCCTTTCTTTTGTTTTCATACCCATTTTTTCATAGAACTTTTCGGCTGAAGTATTTCCTGCCCATACGTTCAGTGTCACTTCATAACAGCCCATTCGCTTTGCTTCATTTTTTACATATTCAAACAAGCTCTCGCCGATATGCTGTCCTCGTGCGTGCTGATCAACACATAGATCATCTATAAAAAGAGACTTAAACGGTACCATATTAGTTGAAAAAGGCTGTTCCTGTAATTGGCAAAATGCATATCCTACACAAACATCTTCCTCGTTCACTGCTACATATATGGGTTTTTCTTCTTTTTCTAATAGCTCTGTCAATTCGCTTACAGTATATTTTGTGGTACCGGGAATAAAAATATCAGGTCTTATATCTGCATGGATCTGCAATACCTGTCCCAACAATTCAATTATTCTTAGAATGTCTTTTTCTTCTGCTTTTCTAATAGTCATTTTTTGTCCTCCAAGTAACAAATTATTCCACATGTCGATTTCTTTAAAGATATCTTCCCAGCATATTTTTCACACACTTTTCTACCATATCCATACTTTCTATACATACCTCTTTTTTCATTCCTGCCGCAATTCCCACAGTCAGGAGTTCTTTTCTGCCTGGATTACGTCCATTTCCGTCAACTGTTGTAGTATGCTCTCCATAGTATGTGTTACTGTAAGTAAGATCATATGCCGGACTCAGGCTCCATCTGTATTTTTCATCATCATATAAATAGGTGAAATTCTTTGAATGATCATCTCTGTTATGTGCAAAAACATTAAAACACATCCTGCGAAACATCTCTCTCATATCTTTCTCATTATCTCTGGTTAATATTTTTGTCAGTTTCATCAGACTGTGATAATCCAGGCTTGGCTGCTCAAAATTCAACTCCAGCAACGCAGCAGCTGTCAGCATATGAATTCTCTTTGTTCCATTTTTATCTGATATCCTGTCAAACCGCTTAATCCCAAAATACCCCTCACAGTTCTCAGATGGAAACAGTCTGGTTTCACTCATTATAATACCACATTTTTTTGCGCAGCATGAATAATCATATTCCATCTTCCCTGCATTTTCTCCATCCACATGTGCAGGAAATTTAATAATCCATTCCTCTCCATTCACTGTAGTCATAATTTTGGGTCTGGCTCCACCACTTGTACCACCGAGACGATATAATTCATCCAATCTATCGGAGTATTCCGTATTTAATATTTTCCGGCACTGCTCCGCAAGTTCATCCAGATCCACATCTCCATATTGTTCATCTATTTTTTTCTCCGGATAATAGGTAAGTGCTCCCATACCTGACTTTCCAACAATTGCCAGCCGATCCAGCACTGTTAATTTGTCTGGATTCTGCTTATGTGCACGTAGCAGACGATCCAACAACAATCTCCCCCAATTATCCGGCAAACTATCTGCAAATACTCCAAATAATCCGTCAAAATAATCTTTTGTCGGTACAAAAACCTGCTTTTTAAGGGGAAGTGAAAACGGACTGATCGGAAAACCATTTTCAATCCATTCTTCACTATATTGAAATGCAGCTTTACGGTCAGCTGTCATAGCCAGTGTTCCTACAAGTTTTTCATCATAAAATACCTGTAATGCATTACCTTCCCTCATTTATGACCTCCTGAATATCTTTATATGGAACATGCGTAAAAATATTTCTAAGCTCATCTGCAATATCCAAAGCCATGGCAATCTTTGTCAGTGATATCAATGATATCTGTCCTGTAGTTTCGAATCTCTTAATTGAACCATAGCTTACTCCGCTCATGGAAGACAATTTTTCCTGAGAAATAGAGCGTCGTTTTCTGATATTACGCACCCTTTGTGCAAGCTTCTGATCCAGTTCCTCTGCTGTTTCCCATACAAACTGCTCCATTTTCCCTCCTTGCTTTTTATTATTTTATGGATATTATTTTATCCAGAATTTCGCTATTTCATTAAAATCAGATAATATTTTATCCAATATTATTCTATCATTTACTCTTTCATAAATCAAGCCTTTACCTATTCTTTATATATTATTGAAAATTTATCAAAAAAAAGAAAAAGCACCTGATGTATCGTCAGATTTGTGATATACTTTATGTATTACTTACAGACTCCCGGGGGAAACAACTATGCAAAATATAATTCCCGATGAAAGATATTCTGTGGCTGACGAGGCCATTTTAGGTGCTTTTTTCAAATTGTTAAAAAAAAAGAAGCCTGACAGGATTACTGTATCCGACATCACTAAAACAGCTGGTATTGCCAGAAGTACCTTTTATAATCACTATCAGGACATCCCTTCACTGATCTCTGCAGTTGAGGATAAAACTATTCATGATGTTTTTTCCATGATGGAAAATTTCCAGCCAAAAAATGACCGGGATATCTGCAGTTCCTATTTTCTGACTCTGTGCCGGTACACCATGGAAAATCCTTTTCTGTCCGGTCTTTTGAGCACGCCCCATGGCAATGATCTGTTTGAAAAAATGCTGACTATGCTCCATCATTATGTTACAGAAACTACATCTAATTCCAGGCCTGGCAGGCATACAAAGGAAGAAGTTTCCTATGTAATCACCTGCGCCATCGGCAGTACCATCGGCGTTCTCCACAAATGGAGCCGGGATAATTTTAATCTGGCACCGGAAGTGATCGCTGATATTCTGTCTGAGGTTTTTTTATCCGGTATGCTTCCACTTTTATCTTAAGCCTCTGTCTTATTCCAGAGGCTCATCAATCAGGACATCCTGTCTCCTGATCTTTTTTGTTGTGTTGCGGATAAACGGATTTTTGCGGACAACCAATCCTGTAATGCGGCGATAGGTGGGCTGATTTCTGTTATATTCATCCAGAAATGCCTGAAGCTGTGCCTGAATTGTCTCTGCATCCAATGCTTTCGCTTCCACAACAGCCTGCTCCGGATAGATGCGGGCGGTCAGTCCATTGTCCTCACCTGTGACGATCACTTCTCCTACCAGCGGATTCAGAGCCAGCTTATTCTCAATCTCCTCTGGAGATACATTTTCACCATTGGACAAAATGATCAGGTTCTTCACACGTCCATTGATAAACAGATAACCGTCTTCATCCATATATCCCTTATCACCTGTATGCAACCAGCCATCCTTTAAAGTCTCTGCTGTCTCATCAGGCATCTGATAATATCCTTTCATAACGCTACTGCCTTTTACCAGGATCTCACCGTTTTCAAATCTTATCTCTGCATTTTCAAGTGGTTTTCCAATAGAACCCTTTTTATTGTTTTCCAGTGTATTATTGCTGATAACAGGAGAGCATTCTGACATTCCATAACCTTCCAGTACTTCAACGCCATATTCTGCAAAACGGTCAATATAATATGGATCCAGATGTGCACCGCCTGTAAAGATAATACGCAATTTTCCGCCGAATACCTTTTCTGCCAGAACTGCCTTCGGGATTGACGGATCAGCGGCAGCCAGTCTCTTATAAATAGTTTCGATCATCATTGGAACCATAAGCATAATATCCGGTTTGAAAATACTCATATTCCTTACCATATGGAGCAGGGAATCATTGATGCAAAGAGTTGCACCCAGAGAGAATCCCTTCAGCCAGTCCATAACCAGGCAGAATGCGTGATGGATCGGAAGCACACTGAGCACGGCAGTTCCCGGTTCTGCCGTAATCTTTACTGCCTCAACATTGGAAGCCAGATTATTCTGTGTCAGCATAACACCCTTGCTCTTTCCTGTTGTTCCGGAAGTGAAAATGATGGTCGCAATATCCTCTGCATCCGGGCAGACAGAATCTGCTGATGCGCTCTTTCCTGCATTTCGAAGTTCACCAATACCATATACCTTTGCCGGTGCATCTTCTACCTCTTCCTGAAGCATCCACACCTTCTGAAGTTTCGGGCAGTTTTCAAGAAATGCATCCAGATATGGTTTAAGCTTCGGACTTAAGAAAAGAGCTACGGAATCGGAACGGTTAAGCAGATCGATCAGATCCTCACAGGGAAGTGCGGCATCCAGCGGTACTGCAGTGATACATCCGGTGATGATTCCCAGATAACTTTCCATCCACTCTACAGAACTGGTTCCGATCAGTGCAATGTGTTTGCCTTCAAAGCCTTCTGCAAGAAGACCTTTTCTGGTGGAAACTACATTTTCCATCAGTTCGCCATAGCTTCTTTCCATGATTTCCTTTTTGTTGAGCCATTTTACTGCTTTTACTTCATCAAATTTACGTACACTTTCTTCTAATATATTTCTGATCAGCATATCTGTCCCCCATTATTTTCTGAACTGTTTAAGTTATAGATATCCTGTCAGGTACAAAATATCCTTGACCCTGACATCTTTATAAGTTTTGCTTCGAAAAAAATTACTGAAGTTCTTCCAGCAGATTTAAGGCTTCGCCAAGAGTTGTGATCTTCAGCACTTCGCTCTCGTCAAGTTCAAGATCAAAGGTATCCTCAAGCTCACCTAAAAAGGACATAAAATCCAGAGAACTGAAACCCAGATCCTCGCGGAATCTCATTTCATTATTCATTTCTTCCGATGCTACCTTGCTATACTGTGCTACGATATTTTTAAATTCCATTTCCTGATTCATTGCATTTCCTCCTGATATTGATTTAGTTAAACCAGTTCCATAATTTCGCCGATGCTCATATCCGGCTCTGCGATTCCCTTGAAAAGAATACGCATCATATAATAATAGAGCAGTTCCATATCATGTTCCTCCAGATGAGCAGTCTGGTAATGATAGGAAAAGTTCATACCTCCATCTTCTGTATGGGATACAGTCAGATACATCTTCTTGGTGGCTGCACCGTTTGCAAACCATTTTGCATGCTGACGGATAGTTCCAAGCATTTCATTCTCTACCTTCACAGTCATTGGCTGGTAAGTCAGATAACAACTCTCATATCCTGTATGCTCCGGTGTATTGTATCTCTTTCTCATCTCATCCATAATAAATGCCGGATCGTAATTGCTGTGCATGTAGATACGATTCTGCATATTCTGGATCTCATAAGCAGCAGAAAGGAAATCTGTCTCCGGTGTGATCACTGTTCTGCATGGGAACATGATAGTTCTGCTTCCTCCTGAAGTCCATTCATCATGAGTAGAACGTCTGGATATAAAGTTCTGGATAGTGATATCTTCCTGTCCGTTATTTACCTTTGACAGATAGGTACGGATGCCAAGCAGAAGAAGGTTTGTCATAGACAGCTGATGGTTCATACAGAAATCGATCAGATTTTTAGTTGGTCCCGGCTCCAGATAATAATCCTTAACTGCCACAAACAGATCCTTCATCTCAATGTCAGAAGAACGAAGTTTTGGATTTCCATGACGTTTTCTTGCTTCCTCCAGTACGGACGGGCCCTGAATATCAGAATACAGAGGTTCGCCCAGTGCATCCAGCTGATCATCCCAGAATTTCTTATCTTTTGCAAAACGTTTCTCGTTGCCTGCTTTTGCAAGGTCTTTTTTCAGTACTGTCTCAAAGTCTGCCAGTTCCTGCGGATAAGCTGTTCCATATTTATAATAGGTATATAACTGAAACAGATCACCGATCATTACTACCAGACCACAGGAATCGATCAGTCTGTGATCCATATGTACAAAGAAACCATTATATCCTTCCGGCAGCTTCAGCATAGTAAACTCGCACATGGGAATGTCATCACCGTCAAAGGTTTCGTATGCCCACTGCTGCATCAGCTCGTCTGCTTTTGCAAGGCTTCCCATTCCTGACAGATCCTTGAATCCGATATCTCTTGGATCCTGTTTTACAAGGTATTGCTGTACATTTCCGTCTTTATCAGGCTTCGTAAAACGGATTCTGGTGCATCCGGAACGTTCTGTCTCCATCTGAATACATTTTTTTAATAATCCAAAATCCAGTTCAGCCTGTACAGACGCCACAACACTGACACCGGATACCTGCTGTGTACCGTAATCCATGATCCAGTTATGGTGCATTTTCTGTGCTGCTGTTAAAGGATAGTAGTTTGTCATACTTTATTTAACCTCCATCACCCGTTTTTTCTCTTTTCCCGGGTACAAAAACATTACATACTTGTTCAGTAGCCCACAGTTATTTTAAAAATAATGTACTGGCAGCTACAACATTACTTTTTTAATTACGTGACAAAAATAGCACAGATTTTTCCCAAATACCAGTACCCTCAGCACTTAATGAACACTTTACATAAAATTGACCGAGACTTATCATGCATTTAACAAAACGCATCTGATAAGTCCCGGTCAGGGATTGTTATCATTCGTAATCGCCTTTGGCGGTTGAAAACAGTCACATTATTTTTCAGAATTACTGCCATCATATTTCTCAAAAAACTCCATCACTGTACGCTGATACAGTTCCGGATCTGCATAGGCACTGCACAGATGTCTTGCTCCCTGTACAATGACCAGTTCCTTTGGTGCTTTGCACAGCATATAGTTCTGGAATGAATTGTTCGGGTACACATAAGTATCCTTCTCTCCATGAAAGAAAAGGACAGGTCTTGTATTCCTTTTCATAGCTTCTGTGGTATCTGCATCTTTCATACGAAATCCTGCCACAAAATGGCACAGACAGTCCATTTCCTTCAAAAGCAAAGGGATATAATGCAGATGGAACCAGTTGTCAGCCATATCCCGCATCTGTCTTTCCATAGACTGAAAACCACAGTCTGCGATCAGTCCCTTCACCTCTGACGGAAGCCTGTATCCGGATGCCATCAGTACAGCGGCTGCTCCCATAGACTGTCCATACAGATAGATTGGAAGCTTTTCTTTATTTCTCTCGGACACATAAATTGCCCAACGCTGCACATCCCATTTTTCCTTTGCTCCAAAGGTAATATATTTTCCTTCACTTTCTCCACAACATCGCTGTTCCATAAACAGAAGATTACATTGATGCTCATGGAGATATTTTGCCATAAATGACAGGGAACCAAATCTGCTGCCCCTGTAACCATGGCTTAAGATAACAAACCGCTTTGCATGCTCTGCCGGCAGATAGAATCCGTGGAGTTTTAATCCATCCACGCTTTGGATATAACAGTCCTGCATCTTCTGAGTCTCGCACCATGCCCTGCTCTCATCATATTCCTTTGCGTATCCGTTTCTGGGATGATTATCCCGTATATGGGATAATTCAAACCATTTCTTTCTTTCCTTTTTCCTTCCCCCTCTTTTGCAGCAGACCACCATGTTAAAAAAGCGCCAGCCAATCTCCATAATTCCCGAGAAAAAAAGCAATACTGCTGCTGACAGCTTACAAATTTTTTTCTTCATTTGAATTTCTCCTGTTCTTTTTTAGATTGATATCCAGAAATATTCATTCCTGCAAGATAAAATTCTATTTTATTATGCTCTTTTTTTCATAAAATAAAAAGAGCCGCCGATTTCTTTCCAGACTTCCCGGATTACGGAATCAGTCAAGCGGATATCCGCAATCTGCTTCGCTACTTGCTTATAACCGAATAACTGCTCCGCAGTTTATCGAGACATTTTTTTCTTGCAGTTAACAATATAAATTCCTGTGCAAACCAGAATCAGTGCTATCAAACTTCCAATATTAAATGCCTGCTTCACTTCTCCAAGCATCAGCGCAGACAAAATCACACTGCACAGGGGATTGACGAATCCAAAGATTGCAACCTTCGAAACATCATTCCATGCAAGCAATACAGACCAGAGTGTATATGCCACTGCTGAGACCATTGCCAGATAAAATATGATTGCCACACCTCCTGCTGTAACATTTCCCAGATGACCGCCCATTCCCACTCCTATCAGAGTCAGAACGATGCCGCCCATCGTAAACTGCGTTCCGCTCAGTACTACCGGCGATACTTTTCTGGAAAAAAGATTAATCAGAACTGTGGAAATTCCATAGGATAACTGAGCAATCAGAATAAATCCCTCTCCTGTCAGCTTAAACCCCATATCCAGGGAATTTCCCATCAGATTGATTACCACAACTCCCGCAAATCCCAGAACACATCCGGCAATTTTTCTGCCTGTCATCCGTTCACTCCGAAAAGCCAGACAGGACAGAAGAATTGCAATAAAGTTTCCAAGTCCGGTAATAATAGCGCCCTTGACTCCTGATGTATGTGCAACACCTATATAAAAGAAGAAATACTGTCCCACTGTCTGCGCCAGACATACCGGAACTGCGTATTTCAAAATTTCCCTGTCAGGAATCATCACTTTCCTTTCTTTAATGGAAGCAAAGATCAACACCAGAATCCCTGCCAGCGTAAAACGAACTCCCGCAAAAACAATCTGGCTCGCGGTATCTGCGGAGTCTACCTGCATCAGACGATAGCCGGTCTTGATCACCGGAATCGCACTTCCCCACAAGATGCAGCAAACACAGGCAAGAAGCGCTACAATACCGGTTTTTGTTAATGTATTTTGTTTTTGTGTCATTTGTAGTTTTCTCTCTTTTCATTTGTATTTCTGTATTTCGCCTTTCCATTGTATCACAGATTTCTGAATAATTGTTAGTGCTTTTTGACACTTTCTTTATTTTTAAAACACAAAATTTTACGGCATTTTGAGTAAGAAATCAAAAAGCAGAAATGTCTTTCACGAATAAAATCGCTTCAGACATTTCTGCTCTATCTGCTGCCCTGTCTGATATACTTCAGACACAGGATAAATATACAATTTGGGGATAACGGTCTGCGTATTCTTTTTCCAGGCCGCATCTTTCCAGAAGTTCTTCCACTTTTCTCCGGGTTTCGGTGCAGCTTATCCCCATATTTCTCAGGCTTTCTCCGATTCCGTCCCCGAGCGTACAGCGCGGATCAAAGGATTCCATTGGCATCTGAAATACCATCTGAATATCCCTCTGCTACCTGAAAAAGCCAGTTTCCGCAATTATACTTTTCCAGATAGTCTTTCTTTTTTATAATAGTTATATCAGCAAAGCTAACGTTCCAACAACAATAAGAAGCAGTCCTGTCCCTGATTTCAATGACAGTTTTTCATGGAATACAATATATGAGAATGCAATGGTCACAAGGATACTCAGTTTATCAATCGGAACTACCACACTGGCCGGACCTGTCTGAAGTGCTCTGTAATAACATAGCCAGGAACCGCCTGTTGCAAATCCGGAAAGAATAAGGAACAGCCAGCTTTTTCTGTCAATGTTATTAACCGTATTCTGCTTTCCGGTCACAAATACTACAATCCACGCCATCACCAATACAACAGCAGTCCTGATCGCAGTTCCAAGATTTGAATTGATATCCTGAATTCCAATCTTTCCCAAAATAGAGGTAAGACTGGCAAAAACAGCGGAACCGACTGCATAAAGCAGCCACTTCTTATCTTCTGCCTTCTCCTTTGTTTCCTTTTTCTGTATCATCAGATAAGTACCGATACCGATAAGAATCATTGAAACAAATTTCAGCCACGTTATTTCTTCCCTGAGAAAAATAAAAGCCAGCAGCATCGTTATCACTGTACTCGATTTATCAATTGGTGTTACTTTATTGATATCTCCAATCTGCAGTGCTTTGAAATAGCATAGCCAGGATATCCCCGTTGACAGTCCTGACAAAATCAGAAAGATCAGGACTTTTGCTGAAATATCTCTAATTCCACTTTGTGCCCCAACTACAAATACCATAAGCCATGAAAAGACTAACACTACACCTGTTCTTAATGCTGTCGCAACATTAGAATCTGTGTTTCTGATTCCGCATTTTGCCAATATGGCTGTCAAGCCTGCAAACAGAGCAGAACCAAATGCAAATAATATCCACATATTATTTCCCCTCCATTACCCAGGCAAATGCTTTCGCAATTCTTATATCCGGTTCTCTAAAATGATTGCCCTGATTCCATTCCAGGTTACAATTAATCCCATGCTCTATGAGCCACCCATATCCCATCCGGATACAGTTTCCAACCTGTGACATCACCGAATTTCTCGTTTTTTCTTCTCTATCACCAAGACTTAGATAAACTGTCTCACTTTTAATTTCATGTTCCTTCATATACTCAATAAATCCCGGAAACCAGACAGACGGTGAAGCAGCTGCAATGCCGGAAAATACATCTGTCTGATATGCTGCCCATAACGAAAACAGCCCCGCAAGAGAATATCCACCGATATAATATGTCCTGCTTTTGTCTGTGCATAATGTCAGAATCTGCTCCAGTGTCCTGACAGCACCATCACCAAAGTCTTCATTTCCGAACACTGCCGGTGCTTTCCATGGAGACAACTCATAATTCCAGTCACCAACTTTTGCAGCAATAAGTCTGAAATCTGTTGAAGTCCGTTTTCGGATTTCTTCAACCTCATTCTTAAGAACAGATAATTCATGATCACCAGTCAACTGAATCAAAACAGTATCCGCATCTGGATTTCCATACTCATATATAGTCATATCTATCTGCTTACCTCGTAAAAATTTTTTACTTTCTCAAGTTCCTTGACTTAAATTTTATTTTCAGCAAATTCAGTCAAACAAAAAATCTCTTTATATTGACTCTATTCTTCACTTTCTTTATTCCAAGTCATTCATAATTTCATTTTAAGATGACCGTAATTCTGCTTTTCTTGTTTTAAGTCATTCATATTCTCTTCTATACATGACTGTAATTGTACTTTTTTCGTTTCAGGTCATTTTCATCGGTTTCTTAAGATGACCGTAATTATACTTTTTTCGTTTCAGGTCATTTTCATCGGTTTCTTAAGATGACCGTAATTATACTTTTTTCGTTTCAGGTCATTTATATTCCTATTTTCAGATGAACATAATAGACGAATTGAAATTTATAGTCATTATTTTTTCTTGTCTTATCACAAAACCAGTGCAATTATGTCTTTTTTTCAGCAGGAGAATATACCGGTCTTTTTTACTTTGTCATAAAATCAAACACGCTCTAACATAATCCGCAGAATTTCTTTGTCTGTTTCTTTCATTCCTTCTTTGCCGATCTGTCCTACACAGCTGATGGTTTCGCCGGCTTCTTCCTTGAGGATTCCGGTATATGGCGCATAGGACTGACCGTTCATAGCAAGGTGATGTGCCAGGAATGCAGCATCAAGGCTGGCGGCGATTTTCGCTGCACAGGATATTTTCGCTCCATCACAGATGATTCCCGGAATATTGGCAAGCGTATTCTCTATGGTCTTCTTGATCACAGAAAGTTCGCCACCGCCCATGTACGTAATCCCGGCACCGGCTGCACAGGATGCAGATACCGCACCACAAAATGCGGAAAGTTTACCGATGTACTGTTTCTGGTATACAGTTAAGAGGTTAGAAAATACCAGTGCGCGGTAAAGTACATAGTCCGGAAGTTCCATTTCTCTGGCATATACGATCAGAGGTACAGAACAGGCAATTCCCTGGTTTCCGCTGCCTGAGTTGATGACTACCGGCATGTCACATCCGCCCATTCTGGCTTCGGAAGCTGCGGCTGTGAGGCCGCGCATTTTGGTAAGCATATCATTGGAATAGGTTTCGCGTATTATCCGGCCAATTCCAAGACCGTATTTACCAGTCATTCCTTCATGAGCGATTGCCATATTGCTGCGGATCTGATTTTCTATAATTTCTTTGACATCATCAATTTCTACAGTATCTGCAAATGTTTTAATGTCTTCCAGATTGAGTAGAGTTCTGTCTGCTGCAACCGAAGTTTCCTCAGATTTATGATCTGAATCCAGCAGGACTTCCTGGTTCTTTACAATTTTTGTTACATTAATATGATCGTATTTAATTTCCAGACTTACTGTGTCATCTCCAGCCTGCATTTCTATGATAAAGTGCAGGACTACCGGGGAGTCCAGAAGTTCTACTTTGCATATCTTTTTGTCCAAAAGTTCACAACATCTCTTTCTTCCGGATTCATTTACCTTCGAAAGAACTTCCATATTCAATGATGGGTCTCCGGCTACTGCACCAAGGACTACACCTGCTTCAATTCCAGTCAATCCGCCGGAGTTTGGAATGATAACACAACGGACATTTTTTATAATGTTTCCACTGCATTTTGCAGTGATATGTTCCGGTTCTTTTCCCAGAACTTCTCGTGCTCTGGCTGCTCCATATGCCAGTGCGATCGGTTCTGTACACCCCATTGCAGGAACCATTTCTTCCTTCAGGATTCCTATATAACTCTCATATATCCTTTCATCTAACATTGTGCTGATGTCTCCTGTTCATTTTAATTAATACATATGATGTTATCCACGAATTGCTCCGCTGCAAAGCAGCTTCCGCAATCCTCTGCACATTTAAGTATGACATAATACTATCAGAATGTCCAGAAAGAATCAGCTAAGATCTGCTTCGTAATCCTTTAATTCTCCGGATGCCGTTATTGATAAACAATAAGCCTGACGTATACTATGAATGCTGTTCTGTAAGATTTCCGCTGAAAAACTGTCTGATAATAGAATCTGAAACACTTTCTCAAATCTGTGGTTTGCTTCCTGTAAAATATTGTCAGCAAATGTTTCTGTTCGCACATTACTATTGAACCGCAACCGGGAAAGTTCTATAATGAGTTCCGACATCAGAAATCGGGTAAATACAATATTCCCGATGACGGACATTTTTAAGAATACGAGGTGGATATTTATGAATATCAGCATACTGCTCATGGAACAGATCATTCAATTGTTTCTTATGATCTTCATGGGATATTTGATCGTGAAAGTTGGGCTTGTAAAAGATGAAGACAGCAAGGTTTTATCCAAAATCATTCTCTATCTGATCATTCCCTGTGTAATCATCAATGCTTTTCAGGTAGATTACACGATGGATACTGTAAAGGGATTGCTGCTTGCTCTGGCTGCATCTGTCATGACCCAGGTTCTTCTCCTGATCATTATCTCCATATCCGGAAAGCTTTTGCATCTGAATGAAGTGGAAATTGCTTCTGTTTATTATTCTAATTCAGGAAATTTGATCGTACCCATTGTGACCTTTATTCTTGGACAGGACTGGGTTTTATATGGATGTGTTTTTATGAGTGTGCAGCTCATCTTTCTGTGGACACACTGCAAAAAGATTATCAGCCGGGAATCTTCCTACGACTGGAAAAAGATTGTGTTAAATATTAACATGATTTCTATTTTTATCGGTGTTGTACTTTTTTTCGCAAAAATCCATTTGCCGGAGATCATCAATAATACTCTTGGCTCAGTGGGCAGCATGATAGGACCGGCCAGTATGATCGTAACCGGTATGCTGTTTGCAGGAATGAATCTGAAACAGATTTTTGCTGACAAAAGAGTATATTTTGTATCATTTCTTCGTCTGATTGCAGTGCCTTTGCTTGCACTTGTAATGATTAAGATCAGCCATCTGGCTATGTTCTCTGCAGACGGAAATAAAATCATGCTTATTGTCTTTCTGGCAATCATCACACCGTCTGCTTCCACAATAACCCAGATGTGCCAGGTATACGGAAATGATTCACGTTATGCCAGTGCCATCAATGTCATGACTACACTGTTCTCAATTATTACAATGCCGCTGATGGTAATGCTATTTGAGGCAGTTATATAAAACAATTGCCATGTACATGGAAAAAGAAAGGAAATTACAATGAATATTACTGTTTATCTTGGAGCTTTGGAGGGGAATGATCCGGCACTTGGAGATGCTGTCCGGGAACTTGGTACATGGATTGGAGAAAGTGGAAATTCTCTGATATATGGCGGATCGAAGTCCGGTCTTATGGGACAGATAGCAGAAAGTGTGCTGAATGCCGGAGGAAAAGTAACAGGCGTGGAACCACAGTTTTTTATAGATTCTGAACTGCAGTATGATGAGATCACAGAACTGATTGTCACAAAAGATATGGCTGAAAGAAAAGCAAAAATGATTGAACTAGGTGATGCATTTATTGCATTTCCAGGAGGCACAGGTACTCTGGAGGAAATCGCAGAAGTTATGTCCATGGTTTCCTTAAAACACCTTAATGCCCCCTGTATTCTATATAATCTGAATGGATATTATGACAGCCTGAAACAGCTTCTTGACCATATGATCAAGATGGGGCTGTCCTCAGAAAATCGTCAGCAGGGAATTTATTTTGCTGATGATATGGAAGATATTAAAGCACTTCTGGCTACAGTAACTAAGTAAAATTCAGATCGTAAACAATTGTCAAACACCCCTGGGGGATATTTACCTATTCATATATTGCATAGTTCATACTACTTTTTTCATGGTTTGAAATCCCCCTGGGAGGCTTGTTCTTTCCCATAATTTTGTTAAAATATAATCAATGCAGAGATCATTAAATATCAGTCAGCGAGATACTTAATGATCCATGTATCCGCACAAAGATTTGTGTCAAACAACAAATAAAGGTGCACAGACCTCCGCGCAATGCGCATCTAAAAACTCATTAAAAAAAGTACTTCGTCCGCAGGAAGTACTTTTTTTAACGAAAAGATAATTATCAATATTATGATAGCATCTTCAATTCATGTTCTTCATTCATACAGGCAAATCTTGTACCAATAGTTTCAGCTAGCTGTCTGTTATGTGTGATCGTAATCAACGTTTTTCCTGCTTTATGAAAACTCTGCAGAAAATCCACCAGCATATCCTGTGTTTTTTCATCAAGTCCTGCAAGAGGTTCATCCAAAATCAGAACCTCAGGATTCAATGAAAGAATACATGCCAATGAAACCTTTCTTTTCTCTCCTCCACTCAGATGATAGGGTGGTCTATCTCTTAGTTTTTCCAATCCAAATAAGTGCAGGCAGTCTTCTGTTCTTTTTTTAATCTCCTCTTCCGAAAGCCCCATCTGGACCGGGCCAAATGCAATCTCCTCTTCCACACTTCCACAGAAAAGCTGGGTATCTGCATTCTGAAACACATATCCCATCTGCTGATGAAACCATTTTGCAAACTGGCTGTTTTTTAATGTCTTTTCATTAATTTCATGTCCCTGATAAAAATATTTTCCTTCCGATGGGAAAATAATTCCATTCAATAGTTTAATCAGTGTTGATTTTCCACATCCGTTAGGTCCCTGGATAACTATAGAATCTCCTCTGTTTATGTGAAGATCCACATATCTCAGTGCAATTTCTTTTTCATATGCAAAACATACATTCTCAAGTCTGATCATAACTGCCCTCTTCTGTCTTTTCCTGTCAATTATCATATCTTTCTGTTCAGATACCAGAACAATACAATACATCCAGCCATAATAAAAGTGCTGAAAATATCCGCTGCACATAACGTGTATTTCTGCTTTTTCTTATACTCTCCTGTAAATCCACGACAGCACATTGCTGTATGCATTTCTTCCGCCATTTCACCAGATTTCAGAAATGAGATTCCCAGCACACCTGACAAAGCTTTTGCTTTCTGAGGATTCTTTCCCACTGACCTTAACCGGACAGACGTAAGAATAGCCGCACACATTTCTCCAAGCACCGAAATATATTTCAAAGTAATATCCAGCGTAAAAATAAATATGGATGGCAGCCGAAAAGTTCTCATACTTCCTGTCAGTTTATTCCAGGATGTCCCTGATGACAAAATACCAACCAGAGTTACAGATACATATACTCTTGAAGTAATATTCATTAAAGTCTGAGGAGTTCCCATAAATACGGATGGGAGAAGGATCAATATAGAAAACAGAACCGCACCTGCTGTTCCTCTCAGGATCTGACGGATAGCTTTTGCCGAAAAAAACGCCAGTCTGACTGTCACTGCTGCACACATGATCAGAGTAAACAGATAATTTCCCGAACATGCAGTAAGAACAATATATAGAAGTGTATAAAACAGTTTCAGAGAAGGAGTGGCAGAAAATTTGCCATCCTTCCCTTCATAAAACCGCATTTTTGCAAGCACAGATAAAACTGATTTCGTACTTTTTGTTAAAAATGCTTCTTTATCTTTAGATGGAACATAAGTTTCTCCGGAACACATCCAGTCTGGAAGCATAGTTTCTTCTTTTTTATGATCATTCATCTGTTATGCAGCCTTCTTTTTAAAATCAACTTTCTCTTTCATCATGGAAGAAATAATCTTAAAAATGATCACCAGAAGTGCCACGCCTACAATAGCCGAAAGAATATATCCTGTCCACTCAGGTAACCCGGACATAGAATAATCAGGAAACAAAGTTGACAGTTCAAATCCATTGGTCATTCCTGACGGAGTGTATCCAAGCTGGCTTCCGCCACTTACCAGACCAGCGATTTCATCAGCACCCCATTCACCCCAGGCAGTACCGGTTGCCAGAAGTCCCAGAGGAGTCAGTACAATGAGAACAGCCATCAGTATATACAGTGGTTTAAATGCTGTCTTATCCGGAACAACATCCAATGCTTTTGGTGTAACTTTTTCAACAAAGGTAAGTACCACTACTGTCAGAATAATCTCTGCCAGACCAAATAATGTAATATGTCCGATCATCATTGCAGGTATTGATACACTTAGCGGATACGGACAATAAAGAGCCTGGCCTTCTGCATTTTTGAACAGCAGTGGCTGAATACCAAATTCAACAGCTGCACAAAAGGCCGCAGCATTAATACCTATATATGAACCAATTGCCGCGCTAAGTTTGCGCATACCTGTTTTCTTCAAAAGAAGTTTATACAGAAAAAAGCCCAGATATGGCAATATAAATGCCATATTAAAACAGTTTGCCCCAAATGCAAGGATTCCGCCATCTCCAAAAAGAAGTGCCTGTATCAGCAGAGCAATAGAAACCGCTATGCACCCGGCTGCAGGACTTCCTGTCAGTATGGCAATAAGAGTTCCCCCTACTGCATGTCCTGTTGTACCGCCCGGAAGCGGAACATTAAACATCATTCCCAGAAATGAAAAGGCTGCCCCAATACCAAGAAGCGGCATCTTTGATTTCGGTATCTCTGTTTTTATTTTATGAATAGAATATCCCCACACCGGAAGCATGGCTGCTGTCATTACAGCACATGTTGACGGGCTTAAATAATTTTCAGGTATATGCATAAATATACTTCCTTTCCTGTGAAAATATTATTTTTATCTGGCGCGCACCTTACAAACAACTGTATTGTAGCACCACATTAAAGCATCAACAACCCACCCAAGGGGATATCTATATATTCTTATCCGGCATAGTTTTGCCTGTATTTTTCATACCACTATCGCACTTCCAAAAAAAATCACATTCACGAAAGTACCGCATCCACCAGTCTCTGCGTATACTCTTCCTTGGGTTCATTGATGATATCATCGGAAATTCCGCTTTCCACTACTTTTCCCTCATACAGTACCAGAACCCTGTCACAGAACATCTGGACAAGGGCCAGATTATGACAAATAAAAATAAAAGACAGCCCATTCTTCTCTTTCAGGTCTTCCAGAAGCTCCATGATCTGTTTCTGTATGGTTACATCCAGAGCACTGGTTGCCTCATCACAGATCAGAACTTTTGGTTCTACTGCCAGAGCTCTTGCTATCGCAGCCCGCTGACACTGTCCGCCACTTACCTCATGAGGATATCTTTTTGCATATTCCTTCTCAAGGCCGCACTGCTCAAGCAATTCTGCTACTCTTTTCTCCACATCAGCCTTTTTCATTCCACGGTTTCTAAGACTCTCACCAATTCCGTCACCCAGTGTCCTTCTGGGATCAAAAGAACCCACCGGATTCTGAAAAACCATCTGTATATCTCCATATACCTCTTTCAGCTGACTTTGTTTCAGTCTTGTAATATCTTTTCCTTCAAATTTCAATGTACCCTCTGTGATATCAGTCAGCCGGGTGAGCAGCTTTGCTATTGTACTTTTCCCACTGCCGGATTCTCCTACAATTCCCAGCGTTTCTCCTTTTTTTAGTGTAAAGCTTACATCATTTACTGCTTTAAAAGGATTTTTTCCTCTCTGGGTAAATATTTTTGTTAAATGTTCTGCCTCTAAAAGTATGCTCATACTCTGACCTTCCTTTGCAGCTTTGGTACAGCCTCCAGCAATTTCCTGGTATACGGATCCCGGGGATGATCCAGTACACGGTCTGCTGTGCCATATTCTACTGTTTTTCCATTTTTCAAAACCAACACAGTATCTGCCATTGCCCGGACTACCCCGATATCATGTGTCACGATCACAATTGCAGTTCCAAACAACTCTCTTAACTTAAGCATTTCCCTTACAACCTGACGCTGTACAGACACATCCAGAGCACTGGTCGGTTCATCCGCAAATAGGATGGGCGGATTCATAAGCATGGCAATTGCAATACCGGCTCTCTGATTCATTCCGCCTGACAGTTCAAATGGATAACTGTCCCACACACGCTGACTGTCCTTAAAGTTCAGTTTATCAAACAGATCCATTGCCCTGCTTTTGGCCTCACTTCTTGTTATCTTCGTATGTACACGCATACTTTCATAAATCTGTTCTCCAATGGTGCGGATCGGGCACAGGGAAGCACCTGCATCCTGAAAGATCATGCCAATTCCTGCACCTCTGATCTTTCTTTTTTCTTTCTCCGGTATATCCAGAATATTCTGATTCATATATCGGATATCTCCTCTTGTCACAAGACCATCCGGTCCCAGAAGTCCCATTGCAGCTTTGATCAGAGTGCTTTTTCCACTGCCTGATTCCCCCACAAGACCAAGTATTTCTCCATGTTCAAGGGAGAAACTCACATCATGAACCACCGCTTTTCCGCCAAATGATATCTCTACGGAATCGTAGGTCAGTATTTTTCTATCCATCTGTAAACCATCCTTGTTAATCCTTACCAAATCAGGGGCAAAATAGTTACTGTTCACTCCGTTCTCAGTAACGTAGCCAAATATCATCGTTCAAGTTTAGTTAATATCCAGATCTGCTGTCAGTTCATAATAATCACATGGATGTGCAGTCAGTCCTGTTACATTAGACTGCATGATCATACTCATTCTCAGGTGAGAACAGAATACATAGGCATTATCATCCAGGATTGTCTGCTGCATCTGGATTGCCAGATCTGAACGCTTATCTGCATCAAATTCTTGCTTCATCTGTTTTTCCAGATCTTCCAGTTTATCACTGTGATAATGTCCGTTATTGCTTGCAGATTCATCCAGTGTACAGGAAGTGAAGAAATACTCCGGATCTCCTGTAGGTGCAGTTACCATGGCACTTGCATATACATCCCATAATGTAGGATCTTTACGGATAGTATTATTATCAGAGGTACAATTCACCTGAACATCCATACCGATTTCTTTTAAGGTCGCCTGTGCAGACTCTGCAAGAAGCGGAAGCTCCTGACGGCTTGGATAAGTAAGCCAGCGGATTTCCAGTTTCTGTCCGTCTTTTTCACGGATACCGTCACCATCGGAATCCACCCATCCAGCTTCCTCCAGAACCTTCTTTGCCCCATCAGGATCATAACTCTCTGTTGTCAGATTCTGTCCGCCAAAAGAGAAAGTATCCGGGAAAGCACCGACTGCAGGATATCCATATCCATTCAGAAGCACAGACACAAAGCTGTCCTTATCAATACCCATGGCAATTGCTTTGCGCACTGCAGGGTCAGATGTTACAGGACTTTCAAAGTTCATCCATGCATAGAATGCACGGCTTGTAGCTGTACTGGTAAATGTAAAATCATCATTTTCAAATAAGGGATAGCTTGCATATGCCATACCATAGGCAGCATTGATCTCCCCTGCCTGAAGAGCCATTGCCAGTGTATCACCGTCAGAAATTGTGCGGACAGTGATCTCATCCACATTTACATCTCCATTCCAGTAGTTTTCGTTTTTTACAAGATTAACATGATCATCTGTCACCAGTTCAGTTGCCACATAAGGACCTGTACCGATCACGATCCCATCATCACTGACACCTGCCTGCATATCAATAATGCATCCATAAGGATCACTGAGATAATTGATCAGTGCAGGCTTCGGTTCTGTAGTCTTTATGGTAACAGTATTTCCGTCAGCCTCGATAGTATCAATGCAGAGATCTCCTGCTGCACGCTCATGATTGGCAACCAGAGCCTCCAGGCTTTCCTTTACTGCCTCTCCGTCACAGGCACGTCCATTGGAGAACACAACTCCATCATTCAGTGTGATCTTCCAGGTCAGCTCGTCAATATTTTCATACTCTTTTGCGATCCATGGCTCTATCTCCATGGTATCGGAATAACGGAAAAGAGTTTCCCCTACTCCATAACGGATACACGCCCATCCTGCATATGTATTTTGTGGATTAATATCTGCCTCTTCATTTTCCGCATTAAAGGTGGTATCACCAAATACAAATGTCTTTTTGTCTGCTGCCAGTGTTGGCATAACTGTCGCTCCTACCGCCAGTCCCAGGGCAATTGCCATTGCCAGAAATTTCTTTGCTCTCATTTTCTTTCCTCCTCGTTTGTTTTCATATTACTTATCATGAACGGCTGTTCTTCGGATCCAGATAGTCACGGACTGTATCACCTAACAGATTGAAAATTGCCACAGATATAAAAATTGCAATTCCAGGTGATAATACTACCCATGGATATGTCTGGATCATACTTCGTCCGCTGCTCATCATACTTCCCCACTCAGCCATGGGAATCTGTGCTCCCAGTCCAAGAAATGACAGGCCCGCAAGCTCCATCATCATAGTACCAATGTCAAGCATGGCTGTTACCAGAACAGGTCCCAGCATATTGGGAAGAATATGCCTGAGCATAATCTGACCTGAGCTGTCACCTGCAAGTATGGCAGCATGAATATAGGGTTCCTCTTTTAATGCCAGAGTCTGCCCTCTGGCAATACGTGAATATTTCGGCCAGCTTACTACTGCCAGTGCTATAACAGCATTCTGAATGCCTCCCCCAAGAATAGCCGCGATCGCCATGGCAAATACAAGCCCAGGGAAAGCAAGACATACATCTGAAATCCTCATCATAACAGCATCTGCAGCTCCGCCAAAATATCCGCAGCATACACCCACAGCTGTTCCCAGCACAGCGATCACAGCAACTAGGATAAAGGTAGAGAAAATACTGGCTCTTGCACCACTTATCACTCTGGACAGCATATCTCTCCCATATGTATCTGTTCCCATAGGATGCTGAAGACTGGGGGGCTGAAGTGCACTTGCCAGATTCTGTGCATAAGGGTCATATGGACAGAGATGCTCTGAAAAAATTGCAAGTATTACAAGCCCTATTGCAAGAATAAGAAAAAAGATCAGCTTTTGTTTTATATGGTTTTTCTTAATCTTCTGTACACGCACTGTCACATTTTTATTCTGCTTTTCACTCATTGTTTCACACCTCCCAGACGGATTCTCGGATCCAGGAACCGGTATGACAGATCTGTAAGCAGATTTACTACAACATAGATGATTGCCATCCACATAACATAGGCCTGAATAATAGGATAATCACGCATGGAGATGGCATCTACTGCCATCTTTCCAACTCCATCCCACATAAAGATTGATTCTACGATTGCAGTTCCTCCCAGCAGATTTCCCACTGACAGCATCAGCAAGGTAATGATGGTTACCAGCGAAGCCTTCATAATACTTTTCCAAAGAGTGACAGAAAACTTTACTCCTCTTGCTTTCGCTCCTGCCACATAGTCTTTGCTTAATTCATCCAGCACAGTTGCACGGACCTGGCGGAGATACTTGGCTGACATGGCGATTGCCAGAGTAATCGCCGGCATTGCCACACTCTTTAAACTTACATCTTTGGATATAACCGGAAAAATCCGCAACCGGATCGCAAGAAAATACATTAACAGCAATGATACAAAAAAATTAGGAAGACTGTTTCCTATAAAGCTGCATAAACGGATCAGATAATCCGTGATCGTATTCTGTTTTACTGCTGACAGAATCCCCAGAGGGATTGATATGATGATAGTCAGCAAAATAGATGTCACTGTAAGAAGCAGCGTTGCCGGAAGCTTCGATATGAACGTATCAAAAACCGGAAGACTGGATACATAGCTGTTTCCCATATCTCCATGAAGCAATTTCCCAAGCCACACAAAATACTGGGTCAGAAATGGTTTGTCCAGTCCCAGCTGTTCTCTGGCTGCATTTAACTTATCTTCTGACAGGATCTGTCCTGTATTTTCCATTTTTTGTGTTACTACATCACTTCCCGCAATCCGCATCATGCCATAAGAGAGAAAAGTAATCGCAAACAAAATGGGAATCAGCTGAAGCAGTCGTCTGAATGCATATTTTCTCATTTGATTATCTCCATTTTATAATTTTTGAAAATTGTACTCCTAATTTGCCACCATTCAGTTTAACAAAAGCAAAAATAGCCCACAACCCACCCTGGGGGTTATAAGCTATTCTTAATTTGAATATCTATCGTCATTTTTGGAATAGTTTTTTTAATATCAGCAATAATTTAAAACAACCATCCCATTTTGTTCTAAACTATGTTATACTACAAGAGCTGTCGAACCTCCTGCAGGAAGGAGGTGAGTTTCATGGAAGCAATTTTTACTTCATTTCTTGTCTCTGTCATAGCAGGCGTAGTTAGCTACTACATATGCAAATGGCTGGACAGCGGACATTAGACAGCAACAGTCTAAACGGAACAGCTCCCCGTAACGAGCAAGAAAGCCCTCAGAGCGGCAACTCTGAGGGCTTTCGTTTCGCTTCATGGAAATTTCACTTCATTTCTTAGCTACTATTAGTATATGCAAAATAAGTTAAAAAGTCAACTGCAATTTTTATTAATGCTTCGGCAGTCTGCTCTTTAAAAACTCCACAAGCTCTGCCACACTCTCATCCATTTCTTCTCCTTTGTGGAGTATAAAGCCAAAGATCACTTTACTGTCTCCAAGATCCAGAGGGATTCCCGGTGTAGTGCCTTCTTTGTTTTCTGACAGGTAACTTCCGCTTATATTTGCCACCTTGCTGTTCTTCAGCATTTTTTCCATAATATAATCACTGTTGGTCAGCACGGAAATGTCAATATCCTTCCATTGGAATGCATCTTCTTTTACAGCACCGATGTCAAAAAATTCATCCTGATAATTCTGTATAAAACGGATTCCCTCCAGGTCTTCCAGTTCTGCCCTCTCTTTGCCGGAATTGTAAAGCTCTGTCAGCCCTCCCGGATACAGCATTACATCTGTTTCATAGATAGGTTCGAAATGCATTTTGTTTTTTGACAATTCATACAGGAAATTTTCCTTCTGCTGACTGAGGATATATACAAAACCAATATCATCCATATAATCCCGGACTCTTTCCATTACGCTTTGTACACCTGCTGTTGTTACCTGGAAATGATATTTTTTTTCATAGGTTTCATTATAAAAGTCTACAAATTGATTGGCAAACCAGGAGCTGGGATTTAAAGATATCCGGATCCATTTTGTCATTCCGCTGGAAGCCATATTTTCCAGAACATTTACTTCATTTATAATTTTCGACGCATATTCATACATCTTATGCCCCTGTACTGTCAGTCTGATTCCTCTTGGCAGCCGTTCAAAAAGCTGCATTCCCAGCGTATCTTCCAGTCCCTTGATTACCTTGCTGACACTGGGCTGTGTAGAATACAGATTTTTCGCAGCATCACTGAATGAACCAGTCTGCGCACATACTACGAAATACTGTAATTGTTTTAAATCCATAAAGATTTTATCCCTCTTTCTGTTTTTATTATCTGAAATTCAGCCTGCAAGATTCAGCATTTTTAATAAGAACAGCCAGCTCAGGCCATAATAGGTAATTACTGCAACAAGGTCATTCACTGTTGTGATCAGCGGACCTGATGCTACTGCCGGGTCAATATTGATCTTCTTAAAGAACAATGGAATACAGGTGCCTACTGCACTGGAGATCAACATAGCCAGCAACAGTGCCACACCGATACATCCGGATACTGCATAGGAAAACAAAAGTGTTTTTCCTTTAAACAGATAAATATACAATCCAATCAGCGCAAAAGACAGAATTCCAAGAAGTCCGCCATTACACAGACCAATTCTCATTTCCTTCCACACAAGTTCCAGTTTCTGCTTACCTGTCAGAGATTCATCCATCAGCACACGAATCGTCACAGCCAGAGACTGGGTACCCACATTACCTGCCATATCAAGGATCAAAGACTGGAAGCACATAATAATCGGAAGTGCAGTCACCACCTTCTCAAAAATTCCTACTACTGAGGAAACTACCATACCAAGTCCCAGAAGAATGATCAGCCAGGGCAGACGTTTCTTCATACTTTCTTTCAATGGCTCCTTTAAATCCTCTTCTGCTGTCAGACCGGCCAGCTTCGCATAGTCATCACCCATCTCATCATCAACCAGGTCAATGATACTGGCAGATGTGATGACACCCAGAAGCTGATTATCGTTGTCAAGAACCGGAATAGAATCCTCAGAATAATCTTTCAGTTCTTCGATACAGTCATCAATATTCTCTTCCGCATATACATATGGATAGGAAGTCACCACCAGATTCTCAAGCAGATCATCCCGTCTGGCAATGATCAGTTCTTTCAGATTAATGGCCCCATAAAATTTCTGCTGCTCTGTCACTACAAAAATAGTGGAGATATTGTCATTTTTTGCAGCCTGTTCGATCAGACTGCTCATTGCCTGCTTAACTGTCAGTTTATCTGTGATCACAATATAATTTGTTGTCATGCGGCTTCCGATCTCATCCTCATCAAAGGATGCGATCATCTCCACATCACGTCGAACCTCAGGTTCAAGCAGATCGATCAGTATTTTTTTCTTTGTTTTTTCAACTTTATTTAATACATCTGCAAGAGCATCTGTCTCCATTTTGGATAAAATGGCTGCTGCTTTTTTCACATCCATTTCATTCAGATACTCTGCTGCATTCTCCTCATCTGTATATTCAAAAATATCAGAGAGCATATCTGTATCCAGGATACGGTACAGCTTGCACCGCTCCTGTACAGTCAGTTTCGGCATTACATCTGCCAGATCATTCTCATGATAATCCTGCAGCCTTCCTCCCATAACGGCCGGAGAGGTGTTGCTGCGGATGATCTTCAGAATTTCTTTGGAATAATCCTGTACTCTTTTCTCCATTCTTTCATCCTCCGTTTTTTTGCATAAAAACACACCAAAAGAAAGCAGTCTGTTATTTATTACATTTTACTGCCATTTCTTCCATGCTTTTTCCAGCACAATAAACCGCAGGGTATCAAACCATAACCTGCTATTCATCCGCTGTCCGTAACTGTCCGGCATCTTCGCCGGATCATTACTGCTCAATATGTAATTGCATGATTCGGGGGAATTTCATAAATACAGGATAAGAAATGAAAAAGACATCCGATCTTCCACATACAGAAACTGTCAGATCACAGACAGTAAAAAACTTCTATTTTATATGCATACATGGAAAATCCTGAAAATATATGACTACAGCAGAACAAAAACGGCTGCTATACTCATATACTCTTTTTAATTCAGATCCTGTGCTACTACTTCGCCCATGAGAATCGCAATTATCCATTCTGTTCCACCTGCCTTTTCTTTAAAATTTACGATTTCGGATATCAGACCCTGTTTTCGGGAATCTGATTTCTAACAGCAAATTTTATGCTGTTCCCTATTTTGAAACAGCATTTTTAAAATTATTGTCAATTTGCACAGTTATTGTAACCGCCCAGTAGAGAAAAAGCAACCCTGTTTTCTCATTTTTTACATTAATTTTTGTTAATGTTAACGATAAGTTTGCTTCTTTTATTCCTAAATGATAGAATATAATCAGAAATTTGCAAATAATAAGATTATTGCCATAAACATACAAGACTATAATTGATATTCACAGGAGAAAAAATATGTCATTTATCAGTGTATTTGATGTTATGGGGCCGAACATGATCGGCCCTTCAAGTTCACATACCGCAGGTGCGGCGCGTATTTCCTATCTTGCCCAGAAAATGATCGAAGGCCCGTTAAAGAGAGCCGACTTCATCCTGTACGGCTCTTTTGCAAAAACTTACCATGGTCACGGTACTGACCGAGCTCTGCTGGGTGGTATTATGGGATTCTCTACTGATGATATGCGCATCCGAAATTCTTTTGATATTGCTCATGAAAAAGGTCTGAAATTCTCTTTCACTCCAAATGAGCAGGAAACAGATATTCATCCGAACACCGTAGATATCTGCATGGAAAATGAAAAAGGCCAGAAAATGACCGTACGCGGCGAATCCCTTGGAGGAGGCAAGGTCCGTATTGTAGATATCAATCACGTACAGGTAGACTTTACCGGCGAGTACAGTGCAGTGATCGTGATTCATCAGGACACTCCCGGCGTTGTGGCCTATATTACCAAATGCCTGAGTGACCGCAATATCAATATTGCATTTATGCGTCTGTTCCGTGAAAGCAAGGGAGAGATTGCTTATACAATCGTAGAATCTGACGGCAAACTTCCTGAGAATATCGTTCCTGCGATTCGCGAGAACCCGAATATTCATGAAGTTATGATCGTACAGATGTAAAGAAAGGAGGATTTTTATCATGGATTTTAAAAATGCAAATGAACTCTTAGCACTCTGTGAAGAAAAAAATCTTCCTATCTCAGAGATTATGCGTATCCGTGAGATTGAGCTTGGCGAAACAGCCTCTGAGATTGTAAATAAAAAAATGACACGAGTACTGGGAATTATGAAAGATGCTGCTTTCTCACCAATCAGACAGCCGGTAAAATCTATGGGTGGTCTGATCGGCGGCGAAGCCAGAAAGCTGAGTCTCCACGCTCAGGAGAAAAAAGGTCTCTGCGGAAATCTGCTTCAGAAGGCAATTACTTATGCTATGGCTACACTGGAAACGAATGCCTCCATGGGGCTGATCGTGGCCTCTCCTACTGCCGGTTCTGCCGGAATCGTACCGGGACTGATGCTGGCAATGCAGGAACATTATCAATTCTCTGATGAAGAGATTATACGGGCATTATTTAACGCAAGTGCCATTGGTTATCTGGCAATGCGAAATGCAACTGTTGCAGGTGCGGTAGGCGGATGCCAGGCCGAGGTAGGGGTTGCATCTGCAATGGCTGCATCTGCTGCTGTAGAGCTGATGGGAGGTTCACCGAAAGAATGTACTTTTGCTGCATCTACTGTTCTTATGAACATGCTTGGTCTGGTATGCGATCCGGTCGGCGGTCTGGTAGAATATCCATGTCAGAACAGAAATGCTGCAGGTGTGGCAAACGCTATAATTGCCGCAGAAATGGCTCTCGCAGGAATCCCGCAGTTGATTCCTCTGGACGAAATGATCCAGACGATGTTTACCGTGGGTAAAAAGCTTCCTGCAGAACTGCGTGAAACTGCTATGGGAGGATGCGCTACTACGCCATCTGCATGTAAAGCATGCCATATATGCAGTTAGCAGGCTGACAAATAAAAAAACTGTCTCTGTAATGCACCTATTTTCTACGTATAATGTGCATATACAGGACAGTTTTTTATTATTTTTCCAGCTTTGCCAGCACTTTTGATGTAAAATGTGTATCGAAAAACTGAACAAAAGGTCCGAATCCAAATGCACTGACCAGTGTTCCCAGTCCGACGATTCCCCCTGCAAGCCAACACACCAGTGCACTGATCGCATCATTAGATACTCTGCACCAGAAATACGGAATTTTCGGCCATTTCTCTGTCATGATCAGAGAAATACTGTCATATGGTGCAACTCCCTGTTTCGGAAGCTGGTACATGGAAATTCCAAGGCTTGTTATGATAACTCCAATAAATACGGTAACCACCTGCATTGCCATCTGATCCGGTGCATCGATCACAGATGTGATCTGGTTATAGAAAAATGTAACAAAATATCCAAGGAATAACGCATTTATGATCGTTCCCAATCCGATAAGCTTTCTTCCCCAGATAATTTCTATTACAAAAAATCCCAGATTCAGAAGAATTAAAAAACGGGCATATTCAATTCCCACACATTCTGCCAGTGCCATTACCATTCCGCTGAAAGGGTCATTTCCAAGTCCGGAAAGTTTAAATATCGCAATTCCCAAACCAAGGATTATATTTCCAATCAACATTACGACCACATACTTCCAGTTTATTTTTCTGATCCATTCACTCATCTTTTTTTCCTCCGTAAAATTAACCCTTTCTATCATATCAGACAGTAAAATACTTTACAATATTCTTTCTGTAAATTGTTTTCCACTATTTTTAAACTACGTTATTGTTCACTCCGTTCACAGTAACGTACCCAAAATTCATTCCAGATTGCCTGCGGCAATGGAATTTTGGCTTGTATGTCTTGTGATTTTGGCATATTCATGCCAAAACACTTCGCGGGATAGTGGTGTGTGAACAGTTACAAAACTACTTGATTTACTCCGTGAATGTGACTATAATGAGAAAAACGTATATAGGTGTATATACACCCTTCTATACACAATAAAAACAGGAGAAAATATAATCTATGGAAAAGTTAAAAGCATTTCTCAGACGCAAAGACATCGAAATCTCCATAAAACGTTATGGAATCGATGCCCTTGGTGCCATGGCGCAGGGTCTTTTCTGCTCCTTGCTGATTGGCACGATCATCAACACACTTGGAACACAGTTTCATATTTCATTTCTGACCACTGCTGTGGCAACTGTAAACGACACCCAGTATACCGTAGGCTCTCTGGCATCTGCAATGAGTGGTCCTGCCATGGCTGTTGCCATCGGCTATGCGCTGCATTGTCCGCCGTTGGTGTTGTTTTCACTGATCACTGTTGGCTTTGCATCTAACGCATTAGGCGGTGCAGGCGGACCGCTGGCTGTATTATTTGTAGCCATCTTCGCTTCCGAAATCGGAAAAGCAGTATCTAAGGAAACCAAAATTGATATTCTGGTCACTCCACTTGTCACGATTGGTGTAGGTGTTGCCCTGTCCGCATGGTGGGCTCCGGCACTTGGAAGTGCAGCGATGAAAGTGGGAAATATTATTATGTGGGCAACCAACCTGCAGCCGTTCCTGATGGGAATCCTTGTTTCTGTATTTGTGGGTATTGCACTGACACTTCCTATCTCATCTGCCGCAATCTGTGCTGCGCTTGGCCTTACCGGACTTGCCGGAGGAGCTGCTGTAGCAGGCTGCTGTGCACAAATGGTAGGTTTCGCAGTAATGTCCTTCCGTGAGAACAAATGGGGCGGACTTGTTTCTCAGGGAATCGGAACATCCATGCTCCAGATGGGAAATATCGTAAAAAATCCACGCATCTGGATTGCACCGATCCTTACTTCTGCCATCACCGGACCTCTTGCAACCTGTCTGTTCAAACTTCAGATGAACGGTACTCCGGTTTCTTCCGGTATGGGTACCTGTGGTTTCGTAGGACAGATTGGTGTCTACACCGGATGGATGAATGATATTGCCGCAGGAACAAAAACAGCTGTCACAGGCTGGGACTGGGCCGGACTTTTGCTGATTTCCTTTATCCTGCCTGCAATCCTGTGTCCGCTCATCAACATGTTTATCCGTAAGCTTGGATGGGTGAAAGACGGGGATATGACACTTTCATAAGCAAAAACAGCTGCGTTACCTGTCAATTGAAACTGTTACTTGATAAAATTTCAGCTAACAGTTTCAATGGTAACACAGCTGCTTTTTATTTTTCCACTTCCGTATATTGATTTCCCTGAGGATCACTCAAATTGTCATCCACATAATTTTTTCATCCCTTTGGAAATCGCCTTTCAGTGATAAGATTTTTATATTCGTACTTCTTCATCCATTTTAAGCAATGCACTCTTAGCCAGCTGATCTGCCTCTTCATTGTAGTGATTGCCCGTATGAGCTGCTATTTTACAAAAAGAAATCTGTACTTTCTTTCCTGCTTCCTGCATATGGGCTGCGTATTTGCTGGTCAGAGGTGTTTTGGCTCTCCACACACCTGTTACCCACTTCTCTACACCTTCGTAATCATAGCGGATTTCCACAGCTGGATATTTGTTTTCTATGGCCCAGTTTACTGCAGTCATGGAACCAAGCATCTCTCCTGCCACATTTCGGATCGCGACTCCTGCAGAATCACTGCCGCTGCCGGATTTACGGATTTCCTGTCCATCCGGTGTAAGGATCACACAACCAAAGGCATATCTGCCAATACTTTTCTCGAAACTTCCATCTACATAAGCAATGACCATATTTTCAGGTACTTCCACGATTCCTGCCGCCTCTTTTTCTTTATCACCGGATACATTTCCTGTTGTCTCCATGTTCAGAAAAGCCAATGCTTCCTCTTTCTCTGTAAATCCCCGAAACTCAGCTCCTGAATATCCGCTTACTGCCTTCTGGCACTCCGCCCATGTAGCAAAAAGTCCTGTTTTATGTCCCTTGCGTACTGCATATATTTTCTTCTTTGCCATAAAATCCTCCTGAACAAATAATCAATATTTTGACTCACATTACTTTACTATATTTTGATTAATACTATATAATCTTTCTTTCTATCAGGCAAGTTATACAATGGAAATTTCTCAAAAAAACAACGTGCAGATACATTTTAAAATCGGGATAAATCTTCAAACCTGAAGTTATCTGTCGACTTCAATGTTTCTGCACGTTTTTTATAATAGCAGATATTTTAATCAATACCTTCTGTTAACCTGTAGCAATTACATAAAATACTGCATTCCTCTTTATCTGAATTTATAAAGCCTTATGATACAATTCCACAATATCCTGCTTTCTGGAGGATCTTGGATTTACTGCAATATTTCCGCTCTTCATAGCATCATCTGCCATGGCATCAATCTTGCTTTCAATCTCCTCATCAGAAATCTCTTCTCCCTTCTTTGCCTGGCGGATGGCTGTGGTCAGGTCTTCCGGGATTCCGATATCTTCGTTTAATTCCCTGATGGCATCCACCAGCATCAGTGGTTCGAATTCATCCTCATATGCAGGGATCGGACTGATATAATTATAAATCTTCAGATATCTGCCATGATCTGCCAGCGCATTATATTCTGCAATCACAGGGAGAAGAACTGCATTTGCCACTCCATGTGCCACATTAAAGAAAGCACTTACCGGATGACTCATGGCATGGACATTTCCAAGTCTTGCAAAGGAAAAGGCGATTCCTGCAAAAAGAGAACCTGTAAGCATTGCTTCTGCTGCCTCCAGATCTGTACGTCTTGCCACAAAACGGCGGATATTTCCACCGATCAGCTCCATTGCTTTCTCTGCCATTGCGTCAGAAAAAGGAGATGCTGCTGTGGAAACATAAGCCTCCTCCGCATGAATAAATGCATCGATTCCGCAGGCTGCTGCCACAGATGCCGGAGCAGAAGTGAGAAGCTCAGGATCCAGGAGCGCATATGCAGGAAGAAGTTCATAACTGAATACCGTCAGCTTATAATCTCTGCTGTGGTCAGTGATAACAGAAAATGCCGTAACCTCTGAGCCGGTTCCCGCAGTAGTCGGGATTGCGATCAGCGGAACAATTTTTCCGGGAACCTTATGTGCCCCCTCATATTCTGTAATACTGCCGCCATATTTAGCCGTAACTCCCACTGCTTTTGCCACATCCATAGGAGAACCACCGCCCAGCGCAACGATAAAATCTGCACCGGATTCCTTATACGCTTCTGTCGCTTTTTCCACTGTGATGACAGACGGATTGGCTTCTACATCTGTAAAAATATCCACTGCCATTCCGGCGTCTTTCAGATAATCCGCCGCCTTATCCACAACTCCCATTTTCCGGAGAGTTGGTCCTGAAATCAGCATTGCATGAGAACCTCCAAGCTTTTTGGCACATTCCGGAAGCTTTGCCAGAGTACCTGCACCGACTGTAATATTCTGAGGAATAAAAAATTCAAATGGATTCATTAATTTCTGCCTCTTTTCCTGTATTTTTCAATATTGCAATGTGCAGGGCATCTACCCTGCACAAATTCAAAACTCTGTTACCCAAAATAATTGTCATGTCATTTATAGCGTTATGCCATAGAGGAAAGCACCCTGTCAATAGCCGCATCGATTACCACATCAAGCTCTTCATCATCAGCCTCCGGCATAAGACTTGCTGCATCCTCATCAGAGATCAGTTCAATAAGTTTACCAAAATCTTCTTTATATTTACGTTTACAGATCGCATAAAATACAACTCCAAGTAAACTCCAGCTACCTACCATAAGCCATTCCTGAAATACCAGACTTCCACCGGAACCCGGAATACAGTAAACCAGAAGCATCAGCCCTGACATGACTACTGCCATAAAACCTACAAATTTGTAGTGGCCTACTTTGTAAGGTCTTGCCATATCCGGTTCCTTTTTACGAAGGATTAGGAAAGAGACAGAGACCATACAGTATGCAAGGCAGCATCCGAAGTTACCTGCATCACAGATCCAGACCATCATTGTTCTTCCTGCAAAAGGAGCCAGCATAGTCAGGGCACCGATCAGATACAGAGAATTAACCAGAGTTTTGTGCTTCGGATGAAGCTTTGCAAAAAACGGAGGAATCATGTAGGATTCTGCCATAGAGTACATGGCACGGGAACCGCCAAGGAGGAAGGAGTTCCATGATGTAATAATACCACACATTCCACCTACAATGATAACCTTGGCCATAATCTTTGTCCCGAAAGCCTTGGCCATGGCATCTGCTGTTACAAGTCCTGTTCCCTGCTGAGACTCAATAATCTCTGCCGGATTCAGGATATAACCTACTGCAAGAATAACCAGTGCGTAAAATACAACAGCCAGCACAACAGAGAGGATCATCATTTTACCGATTTTTTTCAGCGGAACATTAATCTCCTCTGCTGCCTGTGGGATAACGTCAAAACCAATAAAGAAAAACGGAGTGATGACTGCAACCTTAATAATACTTTTCATTGCTTCGCCGGTACCGTTTCCAACAAACATCTGTCCCTGAAGGTTATCCACACTTCCTGTAACCACAGAAGCCACGATCAGGATAATTCCGGCACCGCCGATGATACAGGTAAGAACAGTCTGCAGAACTGCCGCAGTCTTTGCTCCATTAATGTTAATTATCATAATAAGAAACGCAATCACGATCGCCACGATCAGCCAGGATGCATAAACATCAAAGCCTGCAACTGTATAGAGATATCCTTTCAGGAACCCTGGCCACAGATAAGTGATGATTGTGGGAAATGCACATGCCTCAAAGCAGGCAACACTTACATATCCAAGAATGATCGCCCAGGTACAGATAAAAGAACCTGTAGAACCCATTGCCCTGTAGCTGAATACGTGCTCACCACCACACTGAGGCATGGCTGCTGTAAGCTCTGCGTAAGTCAGACCTACAAAGAAGATCATGATTCCACCGATTGCAAATGCAATAGATGCACCAAGCACACCACCGGATTCAATCCAGTTACCGGAAGAAACTACCCAGCCCCAGCCGATCATGGCGCCAAATGCAATTACAAGTATGTCCCATGCACCAAGTACTTTGTCAAATTCTGATGTTTTCTGTTCCATAGGTCAGGCCTCCTTTTTTCCGTATTTTTTTGCGATCAGGTCTTCCAGATATTCTGCTGTTCCCTGAATTCCCAGAAAATCACTGTTAATAAGAATATCCCTGTTATGTCTGTCACCGCGGTTACTTCCTGTCAGTGCCAGATGTCTCTTATGATAACGTTTATCCTTCTCATCCAGCAGAAGCTTTGCATCCTTTTCCGAGAGATTATGACTTTCCATAATGTTGTGGACGCGAACATCATTAGGTGCATAAATAAATGCTCTCACCAGCTGGATTCCTTCTGTATCTTTCAGAATATAATCTGCAGACCGTCCTATGATCACACAGGCTTCTTTCTGAGCCAGCTTCCGGATAATCTGCTTCTGTACATGAATAGCGCGGTCTGTCAGATCCGCATACTTGGAAAAAGAACCTCTCACATCACCCTGTGCACCTTTACCTGCGATGGTTCCGCCTTCCTCTACTCTGTCCATAATGTCTGTAGGGATGCCTACCTCTTTGATAATCTCATCCACAAGATCACGATCATAAAACTTAATCCCCAGATCCTGTGCAATCTTCTTACCGATGGCATTGCCCTTGGCTCCATATTCGCAGCCAATCGTAATTACCAGATGTTTCATGCTCTTCCCTCTCACACTCAAATTTTTATCAGATTCTCAAATATTCGAGATCCGCTGATTTACTATGTAAATCGCTACTTTCTCATGTTTGGCAGGTCCCAGGTTCAAAAGTCTTATCGTGCAGGCACGAACAACTTTTTGACCCTGATATCATATCATAAAAGGGCGCACGAATATAATTCGTGACGCCCTTGTCCTTTTACTGTATCACTCCGTTGCCGGATTTTATTTTTCCAGTGATTTAATTGTATCTTCGATGATCGCTACAACTTTGTCGCACTCTTCTTCTGTAACAATAAGAGGTGGGATCATACGGATGATATGTGCTCCGATGGCTGTGATCAGAAGATGTCTGTCAAGACAGCCATGTTTTACATCCACTCCGCCGATAGTATCATCAAATTCCACACCTACCAGAAGTCCCTGATGTCTTACTTCTTTTACATGAGGAAGCTTCTCAAGCTTAGCTGTAAAGTAATCACCGACCTTCTTTGCATTTCCTGCCAGGTCTCTGTCCAGAAGCTCATTCACCTCAGCCAGTGCAGCTGCACAGCTTACCGGATGTCCGCCGAATGTAGTTCCATGGGAACCTGTTGTGAAAGCTTTGGCAACCTCTGCTGTTGCACAGATGGCACCGATTGGCATTCCACCGCCCAGAGCCTTTGCCATGGATACGATATCCGGTTTGATACCATAATTCATATAGGACATAACAGCACCTGTTCTGCACCATCCTGTCTGTACCTCATCGATCAGAAGAAGCATATCGTTCTCATCACAGAATGTACGAAGTCCCTGCATGAATTCCATTGTTGCAGGATGTACGCCACCCTCGCCCTGTACAGGCTCAACCATAATGGCAATTGTGTTCTCTGTACATGCATCCTTGAAAGCCTGAAGGTCATTGTACGGTGCATAGGAGAAACCATAAGTCATAGGTCCGAATCCAACCTGGCATCCATTACCAGGCTGACCTGTTGCAGACATGGCACCAAAGGTTCTTCCATGGAATCCCATCTTTGCAGTTACGATATGATAACGGTTTGGACCATATTTTTCAATACCATATTTACGGGCCATTTTGATCATTGCCTCGTTAGCCTCTGTACCTGAGTTCTGATAGAAAATCTTGTCCATTCCGATTGTCTCACAGACCTTCTCAGCAAGCAGCGCCTGCGGGATTGTGTATGGATAGTTGAATGTATGCATGATATCATCTAACTGATCCTTTGCAGCAGCTACAACCTTCGGATTACAGTTTCCTGCGCTGTTTACTGCAATACCAGCGTAAAAATCAAGATATGGAGTTTTATTCTCATCATAAATGTACATGCCTTCTGCTGTCTCTGCAAGGAAATCAAATCTCTCATAAGTCTCGATCATGTACTTGTTTACTTTGTCCTTAATGTCCTGAAAAGTTAATCCTGTGTCTTTTAATTTCATAGCTGTATCCTCCTGCATCTTTAAGATAAAAAAAAGCAAAGACAAACTGACCCGTATGGGTAAGCGCCTTTGCTTAACTTTTTCTGTGTATTATTTTGTACATTCTTACAATATCACTGACCTTATGATTTGTCAACATGTTTTTTTGATCATTTATATTTTTTTACAGAAAACTCTGTGTTCTCATTATTGTACATCCAATATTTCCTGCATATTCGTGCGATATTATAAAGGTTTCTCAACAATTCATAACAACACAGCCTCTTCATGAAATAGCAGACTGACAAACCATTACATACATCCTTTCTTTTCAGATATTCATTTTCAAGTGTATCTTTTTCATTATTTTGTGCATTATATTGTACATTTCATACTCATACTTTGGATAAAATCACCTGCTCCACTACACAGTTTCAGACTATGGTAATTCCAGCAATCACACAGGAAATAATCCTGCAAACAGGATTCTCCGCCTGTGGCGGGTTGCTTCAGCGACAGAATCCCTGATACAACTGTATCAATGATAATCCAGAAAGAAACAGGTACAGCAGGCTTTCTCCTTCCCTGTGTTCCGATAGACATGCTCCTGATCCGTTTCAAACTTAAACACCTGATCTCTGTGGATTTCATACTTCTCACCATGACATTCCAGAGTAAGCACACCCTCCATAACAGCCAGATATTCTCTTGTCTTCTCCCCATGGCTGCCACTGATATAAACACCACCCGGTTCCACCTCGATCCGGTACACCTCCACCAGACGGGTATCCTCATAAGGCAGACAGGTCCATACCTTGTACTGTCCTGCTACCTCTTTGGTGGGAACCAGCTCTGCCGGTGTCACCAGACAACAGTCCACTCTCGGCGGCTGTATCAACTCCTGAAACTCTATCCTCAGACCACTTGTGATCTTTCCCAGCACACCCAGAGAAGGATTGGCAGTCCCTCTCTCAATCTGAGCCAGCATACTCTTACTCACCCCCGTCTGCTCAGACACCTGATCAAGACTCATACTCTTGGATTTCCGGATTCTCTTCAGATTCACCGCCACATTGTTTGATAAATAATCCATATGTCCCCTCCTTCCAAACAACTGTACTATTTCTTTTTTATATCAGCAATACAGAAATCTGTCAATTACATTACTATTCATTCCGTTCTCAGTAACGTAGCCAAAATTCATTCAGGAACATAAATTTTATAGCAATTATCCAAAACCCGGTTGACAATTTCCTCTCTATAAATGTATAATGTAACCCAAGAAAACATTTGTCCACCCTATTCGGACAATGAATATCCCTATATCAGCCAAATGCCATGACAGGGAGGAGTACACAACTCCGGGAAGCACAGAGAGAAAGCGGTCGGTGCGAGCTTTCGTGAACGAATTGTGGAAGTAGCCCCCGAGCAGTGAACCCAACCGCATATCCCGTCTGATCCACAGATCTGAACAGACATGCCAAGTAGGCTTCAACGTCAGTTCCACGTTACAGGAACACAGTATATCAGTACTGACAAAGTGCAGAGCCAGACTCTGAATACAGGTGGTACCGCGGAAGATTATTTTTCGCCCTGGGCAAACAGCCCAGGGCGTTTTTTACTATATTTAGATATCAGGGTCAAAATACCTTTTGACCCTAACATCATTTACATCTGTCACATCAAACCCGCCGCCCCACCCTGTATTCGCCAATACACAGCTCGGAAATTTATTTGTTTTCGGGTGCATTTGCAGGAGTCGTAGTAACTCTTAGTGCCTGGAAATCTGCGTTGTTCAGAAAAATCTCACTGTCTGAGCCGCATCCGCGGCGAGTTTGAGATTTTTCTGAACGGTTTTAGCAGATTTTCAGACACTTAGAGTTCCTAGACCCCGAAACCGCACCCGAAAACAAATAAATTTCCGAGCGTCCTATACACATACACAAAGGAGGTTTACCCAAATATGAAACAAATATCCGGCAACAAACTCTTAGTCAAAGCCTTAAAAGAAGAAGGCGTAGAATACCTCTTCGGCTACCCCGGAGCCTGTACCATCGACATCAGTGACGAACTCTATAAACAGGACGACGTCAAAATCATCCTCCCCCGTCACGAACAGGCCCTTGTCCACGAAGCCGATGCCTACGCCAGAACCACCGGCAAAGTCGGCGTATGTCTGGTAACCAGCGGTCCCGGAGCAACCAACCTTGTAACAGGACTTGCAACCGCCAACTATGACAGCGTACCTCTTGTATGCTTCACCGGCCAGGTAGCCCGCCACCTGATCGGCAACGATGCATTTCAGGAAGTAGACATCGTAGGAATCACCAGAAGCATCACCAAATACGGCGTTACTGTCCGCAGACGTGAAGACCTTGGCAGAATTATCAAAGAAGCCTTCTACATTGCCCGCACCGGCCGTCCGGGACCTGTCCTGATCGACCTTCCAAAGGACGTAATGGCAGAACTTGGCAGCGCTGAGTATCCTAAAAATGTAAACATCCGCGGATACAAGCCCAACACAGATGTCCATATCGGTCAGCTCAAACGTGCCATCAAACTTTTAAACAAGGCAAAACGTCCTTTATTCCTTGCAGGCGGCGGTGTAGTAATCTCCCGCGCCCACGAAATCTTCCGGGAAGTAGTAGAAAAAACAAAAGTACCGGTTGTCACAACCGTAATGGGCAAAGGTTCCATTCCTACTGACCATCCGCTTTATATCGGAAACCTCGGCATGCATGGTGCCTATGCAGCAAACATGGCTGTCAGCAACTGCGATGTGCTGTTCTCCATCGGAACCAGATTCAATGACAGAATCACCGGAAAACTTCATGAATTTGCACCACATGCCCAGATTATCCACATTGATATTGATACGGCATCCATTTCCCGAAACATTCAGGTGGATATCCCCATTGTTGCTGATGCAAAAGAGGCTATCACCAAAATGAACGAATACGTCCAGGAATGTTCAACGGACAAGTGGCTTAACCTGATCAAAAACTGGAAAGAAGAGCATCCGCTTAAAATGCGTCCAAACGATGTTTTAAGTCCAATGGACATTCTGAAAGAAATCAATGAACAGTTCGAAAACAGCATTATCGTTACAGATGTAGGCCAGCACCAGATGCTTGTTTCTCAGTATGCGGAAATCACAGAGGGCAAACAGATGATCATGTCCGGCGGTCTGGGAACCATGGGCTATGGTCTTCCGGGCGGTATCGGAGCCAAAATCGGAAATCCTGACAGGCCTGTCATCGTTATCTCCGGTGACGGCGGTGTGCAGATGAATATCCAGGAGCTTGCAACAGCAGTTCTGGAGGAACTTCCAGTAATCCTGTGTATCTTTAACAATGAATATCTTGGAATGGTACGCCAGTGGCAGAAACTCTTCTACGGTAAACGCTACGCCATGACCAACCTGCGCGCCGGAGCACTTTCCCGCCGCACAGAAGGCATGGAATATCCACAGTACACACCGGATTTCATTAAACTTGCAGAAAGCTATCGCGCAAAGGGAATCCGCGTTACAAAGAAAGAAGAAATCGCAGCCGCCTTCAAAGAAGCAAAGAAAAATACAAAAGCACCTACAGTAATCGAATTTATCATTGACCCAGAAGAAATGGTCTACCCGATGATCAAACCGGGCGGAACTCTGGAAGATATGATCATGGATTGTTAGGCAGGAGGAAAGATTATTATGGATAAAGGAATGAAAAAAAGATGGATTTCTCTCTATGTTGAGAACCAGGTAGGTGTTCTGTCCAAAATCTCCGGACTTTTCTCCGGAAAAAGCTACAATCTGGACAGTCTTACTGTAGGAACTACCGAGGACCCCACAGTATCTCGAATGACTATCGCAACAGTCAGCGATGATGAAACCTTTGAACAGATCAAAAAACAGTTAAACCGCATGATCGAGGTTATCAAGGTAATTGACTTCACAGATGTATTTGTCAGAATGAAAGAAATTCTCTACATCAAGGTTTTCAACTGCTCCAGGGAAGATAAAGCAGAGCTGTTTCAGATTGCAGAAACCTTCAAGGCAAAAGTCATTGACTATGGCAAAGACAGTCTGCTTCTGGAATTTGTCCAGACAGCCACCAAGAATGATGCAGTTGTTAAACTGATCAAGGAAGAATTCCACAGAATTGAAGTGGTACGTGGAGGAAGTGTAGGAATCGAATCTATCAGTATGATGGAACGATAAAACTTTTTCTGAAATTTTTATAAAGGGAGGATTGTCGCATTGTTCTTAATGCTCAGTCCTCCCTTTACTTACGGTTCTTCCATCTTTTCGTTTTTCATCTGTGCTTTCGCTTTTCGCCCAATCCGTGCATTGCTGTTCATAATACTGGCACGGGTGATCTTATCATTTCCAAATTTCATCCGGATCTCATCCATAGCTGCATCCAGCTTTCTGTGGCGTTCTTTATTTTCTGTATCTTCAAACAGAGACATCTGTTCATAAGTGCCATCTGTAAGGCCTGTCAGTGCCACACCAATCAGACGTAGCGGCTGTCCTTTCCAGAATTCTTTAAAAAGTCTTGTAGCATTTATATAAATTTCATCTGTAAGATCTGTAGCATTTTCCAGCTTTGTCTGGTGTGAACGGTTTCTGAAATCCAAAGTACGGAAAGTCACGGAAATACAGTTGCATTTCTTATCTTTTCTGCGCATTCTGGTTGCCAGAACATCACACTGCTCCAAAAGTATGGGAAACACCTGCTCTATGGAAGTAATATCATCGTTAAAAGTAGTTTCCACGCTGAAACCTTTTGCCTCATCAGGCACTGCTTTTACAGGGGAATCATCGATACCTCTGGCATATTGCCATAGCTGATGTCCCGTTTTTTCCCCAAGCCAGTACTGCACATTGGATGCTCTTTCTCTTGCCAGATCACCGATGGTACGGATTCCCTGATTCAGAAGCTTCTGCTCGGAAGCTTTTCCCAGAAACAGCAGATTACGGATAGGAAGAGGCCACATTTTCTCCGGGATTTCATCCGGGAACAGAGTGTGTACTCTGTCCGGCTTTTGAAAATCTGATGCCATCTTTGCCAAAAGCTTATTGGTAGAAATTCCTACATTTACTGTGAATCCCAGCTCTCTGTGAATCTTGTCTTTCAGCTCATGAGCAGCAGCTACAGGGTCAGGATAGATCAGAGAAGTACCTGTCATATCCAGAAATACCTCATCAATGGAAAAAGATTCCATCACAGGTGCAAAGGAAGCACAGATTGCTTTAAATGCCCGGGAACATTTATCGTATAATTCAAAATCACTGGGAACGATCACCAAATTGGGACATTTCCGAAGAGCCATAGCTACTGGCTCGCCGGTCTGGATCCCGTATTTTTTTGCAGGGATAGATTTGGCAACCACGATACCTGTCCGTTTCTTTGGATTTCCTCCTACACAGGAAGGAATTTCTCTGAGATCCGGCAACCCCTGGCTCACCCTTCTGGCTGATTCCCAGGAAAGAAATGCACTGTTTACATCAATATGAAAAATTAACCGTTCCGTACTTTTCACTGTTCTTCCTCCAATATATGAATTGCGCTCTTCATATCTGATGATTTCATTTTACCCTGATCTGCTCTCCAGGGTAAGAACCTCGTTTGTCCAAAAAAGTGTCTTTATTTGCATCATCTTGTCTGAGCTGTTACTGTATTTATATTTGTTTGATTTCACTCTGCTATCAGAGTTTTGAACAACAACGCCGCACTTGCCATACGGCAGTGCGGCGTCTGTATTTCGCTACCGGTCACATTGTTCCCGGTAACTTTTTTTACTTAATTCTGAGGATTCATTTCCTCTCGATATATACTTATCGATTAGTCATAAAGATTAGGAGCAATTTCTTCGCTGTCCATATTTGTGGAATCATACCAGTATCCAGTTCAGCCTCCAGCCATTCATAAGAGAATTCCGGGAATGTCTGATGTTTGAAATTTTTCCATGTTACTCCTTTCTCATGAAGTAACTGTCTACACATAAGCAAACAGTGCCATCGCTGTCATTGATCAGCAATAAGCCCCCGTGTTTTCATATAGTTCCATTATACCTTCTCATTTTCCCGAAGTCAACATAATTTAACATGTATCAGCCGTTTATTTGTGTTGCTTTTCATTTGATTTTTGTTGTATTTCAGTTGTTTTTATTTTGTTTCCTCATTGACATTTAAATCCTCATCTGTCATACTTGAATATAACGAATGTACCATCAAACAGCAGCTTTGCATCTTCCGTAAGGCTCTTATCATATATAGAAACCGCTCTGGAAAGGAGACAAACAATGTATCTTTCTGACATCCACACACATTCTATCGCCAGCGGTCACGGAACCACCTGTACCATCTCTGACATGGCAAAAGCAGCCAGCAAAAAAGGACTGAAACTCCTTGGGATTTCTGACCACGGCCCGGGAACTCTGGCTTCCGGAACTTCTTCTTATTTCAGAAGCCTTCCTTTTTATCCCAGAAAAAGATTCGGCATAGATATTCTTTACGGAGTTGAACTAAACATCCTGGACAGTGCAGGACATACAGATCTGTCAGATGAACTGCTGAACAACCTGGATTACGCTATCATCAGTATGCATCGGCAGAACTACCGTTCAGGCTCTGTATCTCAGAATACAGAAGCTTACATCAATGCAATAAAACATCCTGCTGTAAAAATACTCGGCCACTGCGACGATACACATTTCCCTGTAGATTATGAAACGCTGGCAAGAGCAGCTTTACGGGAAAATGTTATTTTTGAAATAAACGAAGCTTCCCTCGCACCCGGAGGATATCGGGGAGACACAAGAGCCAATGCCGCCAGAATCCTGTATCTCTGTCAGAAATATCAGCTTCCTGTTATTTTGTCCAGCGACAGCCACGGAAAAGAACATGTTGGAGATTTCACCTATGCCGAAGAATTCGTTCACCAGCTCATGTTTCCGGAAACTCTTATCCTTAACAACCAGCTTCCCAAATTAAAAGTTTTCCTTCAGACACGTTAAAAGAATGTTCCTCAAAGGGACATTCTTTTATTTTATGCATTGTTTTTTGCATTGTGTTATTTTGTTTATTTTCTATAATTTCTTGTCAAAAAAGACGACATTTTAGTACATTTTAATTAACAAAACTCACTTAACCATTTACATATCTCTTGATAGATCAGTCTTACTGTAGGAACCACCGAGGATCCTACAGTATCCCGAATGACTATCGCAACAGTCAGCGATGATGAAACCTTTGAACAGATCAAAAAATAGTTAAACCGCATAATCGAGGTTATCAAGGTAATCGACTTCACAGATGTATTTGTCAGAATGAAAGAAATTCTCTATATCAAGGTTTTCAACTGCTCCAGGGAAGATAAAGCAGAACTGTTTCAGATTGCAGAAACCTTCAAGGCAAAAGTCATTGACTACGGCAAAGACAGCCTGCTTCTGGAATTTGTCCAGACAGCCATCAAGAATGATGCAGTTGTCAAACTGATCAAGGAAGAATTCCACAGAATCGAAGTAGTACGTGGTGGAAGTGTGGGAATTGAATCCATCAGCATGATGGAACGCTAAATCTCATAATCAATATTTTTTGCAGAATATAGAAACGTCTCTATATCCTGTATTTATTTTCAAACATACTATAAAATATTGCAGTTTTTAATCAAATGTGTTATTGTTTACGGGAGCGTTATTCGAAAGAAAATGCATCTGATTTCCACATCTGACAGTCTGGTGGATAAAGTCATCCACTTCACAGTCTGGTTAAATTTGTGAGGCGACCTGTAAGGCGTCTACACACCGGAAATTTTTCTTTTGTTCTGATGCATATTTTTCATAACGCCTGATCCCCATACTCTAAACTGTCTGAAAAGCAGGGGACGCATTGCGCCGTTTTATCAGACCAAAAGGAGAATTCATATGAACACAACAACAACTACTACAACAGCTGCCGCAAAAAGAAGCAGCACTCTTTACATGGTAGAGCTGGCTATGATGATTGCCATTATTCTGCTCATGTCCTTTACCCCGCTGGGCTACCTTCGTACTCCCGGCTTATCCATCACTCTTCTCACCATCCCGGTAGCTGTAGGAGCTATCATCCTCGGACCGAAAGGTGGTGCTGTATGCGGACTTGCTTTCGGTGCAACCAGCTTCTATATGGCTGTCACAGGAAGTTCAGCTTTCGCTGCTGCACTTTTTAACATTAATCCATTTGGCACTTTTATTGTATGTATCGTGGCACGTGTGCTGGAAGGATGGATCACAGGACTTATTTTCGCAGCATTATATAAATCACCGGCGAAGAAATTTTCCTATTACGTTGCTTCACTGGCATGCCCGTTACTGAATACTTTCTTCTTCATGGGCTTTTTATGTCTCTTCTTCTACAACACAGATTACATTCAGGGTATTGTTTCCAGTCTTGGAGTAAGCAATCCTGTTGTCTTCGTTGCTGCTTTTGTGGGCGTTCAGGGACTGATCGAAGCGGGCTTCTGCTTTGTAGTGGGAAGTATCGTTTCCAAGGCACTTTCTGTGGCACTGAAACGTGCATAATCTTTAAAAGAACAGCCTTTTCCAAAAAACCTGACTACATTGTCACCGTAGTCAGGTTTTTTTATCTGGCACATTTAAAACAGAAATCCTACCTGATTCAATTAATATCTATAGCAATCTCACAAAATAATGCAATCAAGACAGTTCAGCAGAGTGCGAAAGACAAGGAAAATATCTGACGCAGTACTTCACATTCTGATGGGCTGGATTGCTCTCAGTATTTCATAGAATTGCTATCACATAATAAAGGAGATTTTTATGTCATTATTAAAAGAGATTTCTATTACAGAGCTTTCAAATTTACGCATCGGTCATACTTCTGACCATGATGCGAAGACCGGTGTAACTGTTCTTTATTTTCCAAATGGAGCAAAAGCAGGCTGCGATATAAGCGGAGGCGGCCCTGCTTCCAGAGAAACTCCTCTCACCTCTCCTGTCACTGCCGACAATCCCATCAATGCTATTGTCTTGTCCGGAGGTTCTGCTTATGGACTGGCTGCTGCTGACGGTGTGATGAACTATCTGGAATCACAAAATATCGGTTATAACACCGGTGCAGCCCTGGTTCCTCTTGTATGCCAGTCCTGTATCTATGACCTCTCTTACGGAGATCCTAAAATACGTCCAACTGCAAAAATGGGCGAAGAAGCCTGCCGTCAGGCATTTGCAGGAACAGATGCCAGAACCGGGAATATCGGCGCAGGTACCGGTGCAACTGTGGGAAAACTTTACGGTATGAAACAATCCATGAAGTCAGGTCTTGGTATTGCCGCTGTATCAGTGGGAAATTTCCAGATGGCCGCAATTGTCGTTGTCAATGCACTGGGAGATATCTTTAGTCCACAAAATGGTCAGAAAATCGCAGGGCTGAAAACGCCTGACAGAAGCGGGTTTCTGGATAGTGTCCACGAATTATACCGCTTTATGACACCTCATGACCAGTTTACCGGCAATACCACCATCGGGGCTGTGATCACCAATGGGGCATTTTCAAAGGCTGAACTGAATAAAATTGCCTCTATGACCCGCTGTGCCTATGCCAGATGCATCAATCCTGTAGCAACTATGGCTGACGGCGATTCCATCTATGCTGCTAGCATTGGCGATGTTTCTGTAGATATCAATATGGCAGGAACTCTCGCCGCAGAAGTCATGGCTCAGGCTATCCAAAATGCCATCCATACTTCCCGGATCCAGGATGAAGAATTTTTGAAATATGTATAACAGTCCGCTATAAAAGCGCAGAGAAAAAGTATCATCTCTGCGCTTTTATTCTTCCTGTCTGTCTTCATTTTTCATCTGTGCTCTGTTTTTTCTCCAAGCCAGAGCTGTACATTTGCTTCCCGTTCCCTTGCCAGATCACCAATAGTACGGATTCCCTGATTCAGAAGCTTCTGCTCGGAGGCTTTTCCCAGAAATAACAGGTTACGGACAGGAAGTGGCCACATTTTCTCCGGTATTCCCTGGCTTACCCTTCTGGCTGACTCCCAGGAAAGAAATGCGCTGTTTACATCAATATGAAAAATTAATCGTTCCATACTTTTTAATATATCTCAATCATATTTTTGCAGACTTCCAATCATCTTAATCCCCATTATCATCAACACAGGGAAAATCAGTGCCGCAAAGATTCCAAGTTTCAGATTATCATTCAGTGCTCCTGAAATCATCCCCACATAGGTTGGTCCGGATGAGCATCCCACATCTCCAGCAAGGGCAAGGAGGGCAAACAGGGCTGTTCCGCCACGCTTTACTGAGGCAGCCGCCATGCTGAAGGTTCCCGGCCACATAATACCTACAGACAGACCGCAAACCGCACATCCAAGGATTCCCAACGCAGGTACCGGGATAAATGCGATCATCAGATAGGAAACCATGCACAGAACTGCACTGTATTGCATAAAGCGTTCCAGATTGATTTTATCTCCAAATTTTCCATAAAATGCCCTTGAACTTCCCATAAGAATTGCAAACGCCATGGGACCTGCCAGATCTCCGATAGTTTTATTGATTCCAAAGCTTTTCTCAGCCAGAGTAGAAGCCCACTGGCTTACCGCCTGCTCACTGGCTCCTGCACAGAGCATCATTAACATCAGAACCCAGAAGATTTTTTTCTTAAAAAGCTCTCCCATAGTCAGCCCCTTTTCACTCTCATCCAGCAGTGGAGCAATGGGAACTCTGGTAAAAAAGATTCCATTTGCAATGGGAATCAATGCCCACACCAGCGCCATATATTTCCAGTTTGCAATCCCGAAAATACGAAAGAATAATGTAGAAAGAAGTACCACTCCCACATGTCCCCAACAGTAAAAGGAATGAAGGAGACTCATTGCTTTTTCCTTATTATCTGTAGGGCAGGCTTCCACCACAGGACTTACCAGCACCTCCAGCAATCCGCCTCCGATGGCATAGATCATAACTGCAATGAGAAGTCCCACAAACGGATCTCCCAGGCACTCCGGCAATACTGTGAGCAAAATCAGACCTGCAGCCGCCATTGCATGTGCCAGGATCATAGATGCACGATAACCTATTCTGTCCACAAATCCAATCGATGCCAGATCTACCAGCAACTGGATCCCGAAATTAAAAGTAACCAGAAGTGTGATCTTCTGCAGCGAAATCCCGTAACTGCCCTGAAATGTCAGAAACAGCAGAGGAACGAAATTGTTCACAATGGCCTGCACTACATATCCGATAAAACAGGCCTGCACTGTTCTGTTGTAATTTGTTTTCATCCGATGTTATATCCTCCAATCTGAAATTTATTAGTTACTGAGAACGGAGTAAGCAGTAACAATTTATTACGCTGATATCGTTCAGGCATTCTCATTCACCAAATTCTGCACCTTCACAGTTCTATCAATCAATAATGACAGTGTATCACAGATTCTTTCTTTTTTCTTTCATTATATTTTGAAAATCCTATAAATTTTTATGTTATTTTGACTTTTTCTCATATAACAGTTCTATACACTCTAACAGGTAATCCATCAATCCAATTCAAAATATTTCCCGCAAAAAAAGATGTGTACCATGCCATTTCTGACACCATACACATCTCAAAATAAACACTTCTTATCTTCTGTACTCCGCAGTCAGGTCTTTAATAACCTCTCCTGCAATAATCAGCCCGACGACAGACGGCACAAAGGCCACACTCCCCGGAATATCTCTGCGCTCCGTACACTTATGCGCAGCACCCGGAGGACAAATACAATGCGACCTGCAGCTGATCGCCATATCTTCAGTTGGTCTGATCGGCTGTTCCTCTGAATAAACAACCTTCAGTTTCTTCACACCACGCTTCTTCAGCTCTCTACGCATAACCTTCGCCAGCGGACACACCTTCGTCTTATAGATATCCGCCACCCGAAACGCACTGGCATCCAGCTTATTTCCGGCACCCATACTGCTGATAACAGGAGTCCCTGCCTCCTTTGCACGCATGATCAGTTCAATCTTCGCAGTCACTGTGTCCACAGCATCTACCACATAATCATACTCACTAAAATCGAAATCAGCAGCATTCTCCGGAAGATAAAAACAGTTATGGATTCTCACATCTGCTTTCGGATTAATGTCCAGGATCCTGTCCCGCATCACCTCTGTTTTATATTGACCAACGGTTTTCCTGGTGGCAATAATCTGTCTGTTAAGATTCGTCAGGCATACTTTGTCATCATCGATCAGATCAAAGGTCCCCACACCGCTTCTGACCAATGCTTCACATACATATCCTCCAACCCCTCCGATTCCAAACACTGCCACACGGGAGTTCTCCAGTTTATTCATTGCTTCTTTTCCCAGAAGAAGCTCTGTTCTTGAAAATTGATTCAACATAATATCTCCATTTCATTCGGTATTGACCGACTATCTGCCTGCCTTTCTTCTACTTCATTATTTCTGGTCTGTTCTGCTTTGCTGCCTGTAATGTAAGCAGCTCTGCATGCCAGAAACAAAAAAACAAGGAGCAGAAACCAAAGCCAGAGCTTTCTTTTGTTTTTTATGAGCAACCGTTTCATAATCTGCATCACTATTCCTTAATATATTATTTTCAGATACCAGAGTTGCAACATACTTCCATCACAGATTTCTTATGATATCTTTACTTCTATAATGCGTCAAGTATATCATAGAAAGAAAAATCCTGCAATGAAGAAACTCTGTTACTGTACATGAAGTGAACAGTGCTGAGTGAAATTCACAAACCGGAAGTGCTTATCCATCTCATCACCAATCAATCCAATTACTTTTCCCATGGTAAATGCCGCCATCACTGTTCCGATTCCCAGTCCGTTGATATGCCCCAGAATCAGCCCTGTCATACAGGCAGTAATCATCAGACAGATCACATCAAAAGAAACCTTGATCTTAGAATATTTCACCTTTATAATCTCTGACAGTTCACGAGGAAACAGATCTGTAGGAATAATCGGCAGACCGCATCTGTTAGAAAGTGCGATCCCTATACAGATCAGCAGATAACTGATCACAAAATATAACACTCTGAGTGGAATTGTCTTTGGCAGGATATTGATCCATGCCTCATTAACATCCAAAAACTCACTGAATGCAAATCCAACCAGAAAACTGCACAGATAAGCAGGTACAAATTTTTTTCTCAGTATCATCAGACTTAAGATCAGAAGTGCCTGAAAAATATAAGTCCATGTTCCCAGTGTAATTACCGGAAATACTTTTTCAAATGCATAAGGAACACTGGATATGGCAGATATTCCTGAACCAGAATACAGCATCAGAATAACAGCAAGACTGTTGATCATGACTGCTATCACCAATGCCAGCTCTCCTCTGAAAATATGTCTCGAATCTTCTTCCTCATTTGTTTTCATAACAATTCTCTCCTCTAACACAAGCAAGGGACTGCTGTCAGAAAATATTTTCTGTCATACTTTTCTGACGGCAGACCCCTGTGTCTTTTACATCTTATATTTTCTGAAAATACTATTTTTTATCGAATCAGGCAAGTTTCCCACTTCAACTACTGATATTTTCCTGACTTACTCAACCGTGCAGACGCGGATCAGGTTTGTTCTTCCCGGAATTCCAAGCGGTACACCACCGGCAAATACAATAGTGTCGCCAACTTTTACAAGTTTATGCTTCTGTGCTGCTTCGATTGCTCTCAGGCAAAGGATCTCAGAACTGTATTCTTCTTTGATCAGCATCGGATAAACACCCCAGGACAGATTCAGCTGGCGAAGAACTCTCTCAGAGCTTGTACATGCACCGATCAGACATCCTGGTCTGTGTTTGGACATCATATGAGCTGTACTTCCGGATTTTGTCACTGCAAGGATTGCACTGGCCTTCAGGTCGATTGCGGTCAGACAGGTTGCATGTGCGATTGCATTTGTAATATCCGGATTCTCATTTCTGTCTGTTTTCTTAAAGATTGTATTGTAATCAATATTCTGCTCCATATGTTCTGCAATACGGCTCATCATCTGAAGTGCCTGTACCGGATATTTACCAGCTGCGGTTTCTCCTGAAAGCATAGTTGCACTTGTTCCCTGAAAAATCGCATTGGCAACGTCTGTAGCCTCTGCACGGGTTGGTCTCGGATGAGAGATCATGGAGTCAAGCATCTGTGTTGCTGTAATAACCGGTTTTCCTGCTGTGTAAACTTTCTGGATGATTTTCTGCTGGATAACAGGTACATATTCCGGCGGGATCTCAACACCCATGTCACCTCTGGCGATCATGATGCCATCTGCTGCTTCAATAATCTCGTCGATATTGTCAACGCCCTGCTGGTTCTCAATCTTTGCAATGATCTGAATCTCTTCACCGCCGTTTTCTTTCAGGATTTTTCTTACTTCGCGGATATCGTTTGCAGTACGTGTAAAAGATGCTGCAACGAAATCAAATCCTTCCTGGATACCGAAGAGAAGATCATCATGGTCTTTTTTACTGATGAATGGCATCTTCAGGTTTGCACCCGGAACATTGACACCCTTCTTGTCGCCAATCACACCTGCATTAATAACCTTGCAGACAATGTCCTTTCCTGAGATGTCCTGAACCTCCAGGTCTACAAGTCCATCATCAACCAGAATATGTCCACCCGGCTGCACATCCTTATAAAGCTCTTTATAAGTAATGCTTACGCACTCATTAGTTCCTTCAATATCTTTATTTGTAAATGTAAAAATCTGTCCTTCTTCCAGAGAAACCTTGCCATCCTTGAAGCATCCAAGTCTGATCTCCGGTCCCTTTGTATCAAGAAGTGCTGCAACAGGTCTGTCATATTTCTTGCGAAGTTCTCTCAGTTTCTGGATACGGCCTCTCTGCTCATCGTGAGGTCCATGTGAGAAGTTGAAACGTGCTACGTCCATTCCCTCTCTCACAAGCTGCTCCATAACATCGCCCTTATCAGTAGACGGTCCCATTGTACAGATAATTTTGGTTTTTCTCATTTAATCTTTCCCTCCAAACTGTCAACTCAATTTTATCTATTTTATTCCTGTAAAATAATGTAATAAAATTTTACCTGTTTCTATAAATGAAAACATTAAATCAAATAAAAATTACCATTATTGAGACTATCTGTCAATATAGAATTTCGACTTATTTTTGTTGATATTTGACAAAAAAATAACATACTTTTGTTGCAAATGTCACATATATTTTTGCCGATCCGACAGTTGGAAAATTTTTCACTCATTCTTATCAGAATCCAAAATCTGCATAGTCTTCCGGCAGAAATCTGTGGTAAATGATATGGCATCCTTCATCTTTAAAACAATAATAATAAGGATCTGATCCGTCATCAAAGCGGATCATCACATCAAACTCCTCGTTATCCATTGGTTCAGTAATGATTTTATCTGAATAAGAATGGAACAGTTCTTTAATTTCCTCTATCGTACATCCATGTCTGCCAACCAGTTCGATCAATGCCTTGATAAATTCATTCTCTTTCATATTATTATGTACATATTCGGAAGCTTTTTCCGAAACAGTGAAGCAGAAACGATCTCCTCTGTGTGATACTGCTACTTCACCAAATTTCTCTTCTATATAAGAAGGAAAATCTTTTAAAATCTCCATCATGCCTGCAGCATCCGTCTCATTGCCAAAGAAATGATTCAGGGAACTGAGCGGATAATAAAGGCTGATCTTCTCCTTCATATATCCAAGCTTCGCCTGTTCCTCTTTGATCACATCGATCAGACTGGTTTCTAATCTGTTATAGTTCATTTATTTTCCCTCCTGAAAATCTGTCCTTTTGCTTTTTCTGGTTAATATTTTATCAGACATTGCCCGAAAATCAATGCATTTCTTTTTCAATTGTACGCCCGCCAAAACAATTTCAATGTTTTCTTTTTCATACAAAAATAAAGAGCTTGCGAAACTGTCCTTTTTTTCTCCCTCTGACAAATAACTCTGACTGGATAAAACAAAACAGATAAAACCAACCACTTCGTTGCTTTTTAACCAAATAACTGCTTGATTCGGTTAAAAAAACAGCGTTCCGAATATTATTTATATCCGAAACGCTGTCATTATTCCAATTATTTCATTATGTATTTAATCCCAGTTCTTACGTCCGTAACGAAGTGTCACATCATATATTTCCTTCTGGAGTTTCTTTGTAAGATCTCTCTTCTTGATTCTCCACTTCCAGTTCGTACCAACTGTAGATGGTTTATTCATTCGGAATCTGTTGTCCAGTCCCATATAGTCCTGCATTGGGATAACGCAGACGCGCGCAGCACTGCGCATGATCAGACTGATGAAACATTTATACAGTTCTTCTTCCGGTGTTGCATGATCACACAGATAATCTCTCGCCAGTTTTCTCTCAGCTGCTGTGATGCTATTCCACCATCCCACGATAGTTTCATTATCATGGGTTCCTGTATATGCCACGCAGTTCTCCGGATAGTTATGTGGCAGATAATCACTGGCACATCCGGAATCTCTGGAGTCAAACGCAAATTCCAGAACCTTCATTCCCGGGAAGCCGCTCTCATATACCAGATGACGTACGGAATCTGTCATATATCCCAAGTCCTCTGCAATAACCTGCTTCCATCCAAGCGCCTGTTCGATCTTACGGAACAGATCAATTCCGGGACCCTTTTCCCAATGTCCGCCTCTTGCATCTTTATCTCCGTATGGAATAGAGAAATATTCATCAAATCCACGGAAATGATCGATTCGCACAACATCATACAGTCTGAAGCAATAACTCATTCTGGAAATCCACCACTGATATCCTGTATTTCTGTGATAATCCCAGCGATATAACGGATTTCCCCATAACTGACCGGTTGCAGAAAATCCATCCGGAGGGCATCCTGCTACTGCCAGTGGTACATTATCCTGATCCAGCTGGAACAGCTCCGGATGCGCCCATGCATCAGCACTGTCCATTGCAACATAAATCGGAATATCTCCAATGATCTGGATTCCTTTTGAATTTGCATAGGATTTCAGTTTCATCCACTGCTCATAGAACTTAAACTGCATATACTGCTGGAATTCAATATCAAAATAGAGTTCTTCACGATAATAATCCATGGCATTGTTCCAGCGGAGTCTGATATCCTCAGCCCATTTGGTCCATTCTACACCTTCGAAACGGTCTTTTACTGCCATAAACAGAGCATAATCTGACAGCCACCAGCTGTTCTCTGCTACGAATTTCTGATAGTCAGGATTCTTGCTGATATCACTGTTCTCGTATGCTTTTCTCAGAAGAGGATAACGGCCTTTGTAGATTTTTTCATAATCTACCTCATCAGGCTTCTTTCCCCAGTTAACTTTCTCGCAGTCTTTCTTATCAAGAACTCCTTCTTCCACAAGTGTATCCAGATCAATAAAATATGGATTACCTGCAAATGTAGAGAAGGACTGATATGGAGAATCTCCATAGCTGGTCGGTCCCAATGGCAGAATCTGCCAGTAAGTCTGTCCGGCTTCCTTTAACCAGTCTACAAATTCATATGCACTTTTGGAAAAACATCCGATGCCATAGTCTGATGGAAGACTGCTGATCGGCATTAATATTCCTGCTGCTCTTTTTCCCATGATTCTTGTCTCCTTCGCCATTCTTCACTTTTACCGCCTATACTTTATCTAGTACATCGTTTTCGAAATAACTATACCACTCACTTGTCTGCGAATCCGATTG
>OMGU01000172.1_pt1 | contig 74554 bp, 70 predicted proteins | sample 1646121 | NCBI WGS metagenome assembly OMGU01 (sample SAMN05578581, study PRJEB25193) | human gut metagenome | biome: Human Microbiome; feature: human-associated habitat; material: feces | host: Homo sapiens | place: USA:Birmingham
TCAATTGTTTCTCGTTCTTTTTGATTTTCTTGTTTATCTTTTTAAGACGAGTCTTGATCAAATCACGATCTTCCTTTTCTCTGCATTTAAGACTTTTCACCAAAGCCTTGGCCTCATTAATGGCAGACAAAGGAAAATAATCACTTGTACCATAGAAGGACTTGATTATTCTTTGATCCGTTTCTGAATAGGTAACATCCTTATAAGCACGATCAAAACAGATTTTGAATGCCTTATGAAGCATACAGTTATACAGTTCAAGATCCTTTTTAATGATGGATTCTGCTTCAGGTTCCAAATCTTTATAATAGATTCTTTGTGACATTGAAAAGACCTTCATAATGCAAGTCCTCCTGTTCTATCTGACTCTATTATACTATATTTAATGCAAGCTTAATAGATAGATTTGAGACTTTCTAAATCATTTCATTTTTATTATTATATCACCAATGTGAATATGTGATATTCCCCATATTCTCACATGTTCACATTAAATTCACATTGACACTGCATTTTTATTCTATTTGGAAGGGTTTCATTCTATACTTCAATTATGGACACAACTTATCATCCAAACATTCCAATTGAAACTTTATCACTATTAGATTGTGATGTTTTAATACCATTTCACATGTCGTATTTCTCTGTTCCGAAACCAAAATCTTAATATACAAGAAAAGATGAGCAATTATTTACTCATCTAGTTTTTCAATTATTTTTTTAATGTAATAGGTTCTTAGTAAGCCAAAGATCAAGATACAGATTCCTACAATGGAAATGGCTTTTTCTTGATACAACAAGCCAAAAACAAAGACGACAATGCCAAGTCCAGCCAGCTGTAATTGTTTAAAAACAACCTTTTGTTTATCATTCATTAGCGAACAGTTACACCATTAGGCATTTCTTTTGCGACAGTGACAAATGACAAGTCTTTGTCATCTGTAGCACACAAAATCATACCATATGATTCTACACCACGTAATTTTACTGGTTTTAAGTTTGTCACTACGACAACTTGTTTTCCAATCAATTCTTCTGGCTTGTAGTGTTTCGCAATACCACTAACGATTTGACGGACTTCACCACCCAAATCAACTTGTTCAACCAATAAACGATCTGCCTTTGGATGTGGTTCACACTTCAAAATCGTACCTACTTTGAATTGTAGTTTTGCAAAATCATCAATCGTAACTTCTTCTACTTTTTCTTCTTTTTTAGGTGCTTCTTTTTTAGCTGCTTCTTTTTCTTTATTAAACTCTTCCATAAATTTCTTTTCATCAATACGCGCAAACAATGGTTCACACTTTTCAACTACATGAATATCTGTTTCTAAGCTTCCAAAAGATTCAGAAGAATCTAAATCCGTTACTTTTGTATTTAAATATGCAAACATCTTTTCTGCAGTTTCAGGTAAGAATGAATGTAATAATACTGCTGAAATACGAATAGATTCTAATAAGTTATATAAAACAGTAGCTAAACGATCTTGTTTTGATTCATCTTTTGCAAGTACCCAAGGCATTGTTTCATCAATGTACTTGTTTGTACGACGAAGCAATGTGAATACTTCATCTAATGCATCACCAACACGAAGTTCTTCCATCTTAGCTTCTACTTTCTTCTTAGTTTCTAAAGCACAAGCTTTTAATTCTTCATCGACTGCTTCACATACATTTGGATTTTTGACTAAACCACCAAAATATTTATTTGACATCGCAATTGTACGAGATACTAAGTTTCCTAAAATGTTTGCCAAGTCCGAATTAATTCTTTCAATCATTAATTCCCAAGTAATCGTTCCATCTTGCGCAAATGGCATTTCGTGTAAACAGTAATAACGAACAGCATCTACACCAAAGTGAGCCACTAAATCTTCGGCATAAATCACATTACCTTTTGATTTAGACATTTTGTCACTTCCCGTAAGCAACCATGGATGCCCGAATACTTTCTTAGGTAAAGGTAAATCCAAAGCCATTAAAATAATTGGCCAATAAATTGTGTGGAAACGTAAAATATCTTTACCAATAATGTGTGTTGCAGGCCAGTATTTGTTGAACTTTTCATCACTTTCACCATTCGCATGATAGCCAAGTGTAGTGATATAGTTGCTTAATGCATCAATCCAAACGTATACAACGTGTTTTGGATCAAAGTCAACAGGAACTCCCCATGTAAATGATGTACGAGATACACAAAGATCTTGTAATCCCGGACGCAAGAAGTTATTCAGCATTTCATTCTTACGAGATTCTGGTTGAATGAAATCAGGATGATCTTCAATGTATTTAATTAAGCGAGCCGCATACTTTTGCATATTAAAGAAGTAGGCTTCTTCTTTTGCCTTCTTAACTGGACGACCACAATCTGGGCAACATCCATCTACCAATTGAGATTCTGTCCAGAATGATTCACAAGGCGTACAATACCATCCTTCATATGTTCCTTTATAGATATCTCCTTGATCATATAAACGTTTAAAAATGCTTTGTACTTCTTTTACGTGATAATCATCTGTAGTACGCACAAAATAATCATAGCTTGTATTCATTAAATCCCAGTTTGATTTAATTTGAGCAGCCACACCATCCACGAATTCTTGTGGACTTACACCTGCAGCTTTTGCCTTTTCTTCAATTTTTACACCATGCTCATCTGTACCTGTCTGAAAGAATACATCATATCCTTGTGCTCTTTTAAAACGAGCAATCGCATCCGACAAGATAATTTCATACGTATTCCCAATGTGAGGCCTACCTGATGTATACGCAATTGCCGTTGTTAAATAAAATGGTTCTTTCTTTTGTGTCATCTTTATTTCCTCCTATCATACAAATAAAAAAAGCCTTCATCCAAGGACGAAAGCTTCGTGGTACCACCTTAGTTTGTGTTTTCACACCTCAAGCTGTTAACGCCAGCATACGTCTTTACCTACCTATCGATAAAGAAGCTCCAAGACCATCTTCTCTATATATTGTACGCAGATTCACACCAAACCATCTGCTCTCTTTAGTACGCCATATAAATACTCTTCTTTTCTAAGCTTATTGACTTGTTTATTATACGCTATACAACGTATTTTGAGCAAATTTATTTCGCAGCTTTTGTCAAAATTTTTACCAATGGTAAAGCTTTTTCAGGACAATTTGAAACACCCATATGATATTTTGGCTTTGTAGGACCATGATAATCACTACCACAAGATACGAATAATTTGCGTTTCTGAACAATTTTCAACGCAGCCGCAACCGTTTGTTCATGAATATCATTAGAGAAGCATTCCACTCCATCCATACCTAAATCCACAATTTCTTCTAAAACATCATCTGAAATATAATCTAAATGCCAGCTTGATAAAATCGCAATACCTCCAGCACTATGAATCGCATCAATTACTGCTTTCGCATCCGGATAGTTAGCCTTTACATAACAAGGTCCATTCTTACCAAATACATCGGTTTCAAAACGAGACATCGCAACACTCTCACTTTCACAACTATCAATATACTTCTTCACAAAAGGCAATAAACGCGTTCTTTCGTTATGGAACACCATCTTTGTGATTTCTGCTGGTGTAATAGTTTGGAAACGAGAATTTGAAATTAACGAATCTACATCAATACGAATGTCTGAGTAATTTTCGAATTTTTCAACACGCTCCATGGATAAATCTTTTTCACGCTTCAAAGAATTTTGTTCTAACACTTCAAACGCTTCATTCGTCCAGTCAATATAATAACCTAGAATACGTACTCGCATTCTTTTATATTGTGCATCCACTTCCACGCCTGGAATATATTGAATGTTGTACAAACTTGAAAAACGAACCGCTGCCGCATTTGCCCTTGCACAGTTGTGGTCTGTGATTGAGATAACTTCCAAGCGATTTTCTTTGGCTTGTTTGAATAATTCTTCTACATCATAATAACCATCATCACTGTAGTTTGAACGAATATGTAAATCGATTGGAGTCACAACCAACTCTTCTTTTACTAAAGCTGGTTCTACCTTTGTTTCAAAACGAATTTCCTGATCTGGTTCATTTACAGGAACCAAACCAAAAATCAAATCAAATAGAGTTTGTTGGTTTGGAGTGATTAGGACAACAATACCATTGATGACCCACCATAAAATGACTCCCGGCACTTGATAGAAGAACCCTAAAATCATCAAAGGAAGACCAAATCCCAATGCTTGTCGCAAAATCAAATTGATTGGCATCGCCTCTTTTTTATTTCTACGAACCAATTTCAAATCCATGATGGCATATCCAAATGATTGCCCATTTGTTCGTGCTGTAAAAAACGCAAGTAATAATACACTAGATACAAATAACAAGGCAAACATTAAGTAGAATAATAAATCAAAGAAGTGTGGTGGAATCAATCCACACATAATTAATAAAAACTCAAGAACCCATATATAAACAGGCAATAAGCAAATGTTGACATCCATCAAAAACGCAAAGAAATGATTTTGGTAATCTCTTAGATTCCGTTTTAATGGAGTGGCATATTTATATCCACCTGCACGATACAATTTCGATTTTTTTTGAAAGTATGCTAGAGTTAGATCTTTAAAATTGTATTTCTGTTGTTTCATAAAATTATAAGCCTTTCTTTCGTTATTATAACAATTTTTAAGCATGAAAAAAAGGGCCATAGCCCTTAATCTTGTTTTCTTAAACGTTTTAGCGCAAATGTTAATACACCTAAAGACATCATACATAACCATGAATAAATCGTTACATTTGTGTTTGTTGATGTATTTACAGGCGTATATTTTCCTGCATTCATGCTAAATTTTTGTGCTTCCTGCAATAAACGCTGATACTTTTTACCAACTTTATTCACCAATTCTGCATTCACTGCATTTTTATCAGTTGCAGATAATTTTACCCAGCTAGGCATCGCAGAAAGAATCTTTTGATAATTCAAGTTGTTGGCACTTGTAAAGATATTTCCACTTGTACTCGTTAAATATGTCTTAATGAAATTATCAGCTGCCGTACTTGTAATCTCTTGTTTGACTACCGTTTCCACTTTTGCGGCGTCCACCTTCTTTGTTTCTACAGTTGGAGCCACAACTTGCGGCTGTTCTTGTACAACTGGTGTTTGCACCAATAATTCATTACTTGTTTCTACTTTTCGTGCAACCTTTTCTTCTAAAGTAACCACCTTGTATACAAAGTTTGTATTATCGTCTAAATATGCATTTAGATGTGCTAGCGTTTCATCCACTTTTGCCTGTGTTGATTCATCATTTGAAAGTACAAGACTACAATCATCCAATTCTTTCTTGAAGTTATTATAAGACTCTTCTTCAAGCATATCCTTATTGGATTCTAAGACTTCACTAGCTTCCTGCACTTTTTCATTCAATTTAGAGAAATCCGCTTTTTTAACTAAGGAAGCAGCTGCCGCATTTAAAGCAGACTGTGCCTTTTCAATGTCTTCAACAGTACTTGCTCCATTTTCTAACACCTTTTTAGCTTCATTCAAACTTGTTTCATATGCCGTATAGCTTCTATTAGTATAGCTATCCTTTGCATATGTACTTGATTGATCTACGATAGCTTTTAATCCAGAAACATTGATCAATGCTTTTTTTGCATTATCCAGTTTCACTAACTCTTGTGTAAGTTGTTCTAAAGTTGAACTTGTTGATTGAACCAAAAGGCTGGATTCATCCATCACCGTTTTTAAAGCGGCATAGCTATCTGCAGTAAAGATTGTAGAATCTAAACTTTGTGCATCTTTTAAAGATGTATCTAAAGCTGTTTTAGCGTTTAAAACCAATGTATTTGCCTCAGCTACAACAATTTCATATGCGCTTAATTTACATCCTTCAGCTTTTTTCATACCTGCATTTGCGTATGCTGTTTCATAAGCTGTTTTGATTTGATCCTGATTTTCTTTAGTCAAGACTTTGAACAATTGATCTCCTGTTAATACGAAGGAATAATTCTTTTCATCCACCTTAGTGATCAATGTATATTTTTCTACATCTTTATTTGTACTATCTTTAACAATTTCTTTTGTACTCAAATATTGTTTGATAAAATCATCTGCAGTAATTGTCTGTTGGGCTTTTTCTTCTAATTTTACTGGCTGTACTTGTTTGGCAAGCACATCCATATTTGGATTTGAAGCCACACAAACTGCTACAGCACTTGCGACACAATAAACCTTTGCTTTATTCACGACAAACCCTCCATTCCATTTCACTATTTTACTCCCAAAATATCAATTGGTCTAGTCCCAATATTCAACAACAAACTTTCGAGCCCACGCATCCGTTGCTTCTAATTGATCAATTGTAGGATTTTCAATATATTTTGCCTGCTTACAAGCTTGTTCAATACTTTCTTCAATTTGTAAAAATGAAATCTTTTTATCCAAAAACAGCTGTACTGCCTGTTCATCCGCTCCATTAAATACGGCACCTAGATTTCCTTCTTTTTTACCAATTTCATAGGCTAGTTTCAACATTGGATAACGAACATAATCCATTTCTTTAAAGTTCAAATTCATTGTTTTTGTCATATCCAAAGGATGATCTTCCTTTAACCCCGGACGATCTGGATAACATAACGCATATTGAATTGGTAAACGCATATCCGCAGATCCAAGTTGTGCAATAATTGCGTTGTCATTGTATTCAACCATAGAATGCACGATGCTTTGACAATGTAACACTGTATCGATTTTTTCATACGGCAACTCAAATAAATAGTGTGCTTCAATCACTTCAAAACCTTTATTGACCATTGTTGCACTATCCACTGTTATTCGTTTTCCCATATTCCAGTTTGGATGTTTTAAAGTCTGTTCTACTGTTACATCACTTAACTCATCCCTTGTCTTATCTCTAAAGCTACCGCCACTTGCCGTAATAATTAAACGTTTCACATCTTCACTACGATTTCCCTGCAAGGATTGGAAGATGGCAGAATGTTCTGAATCGATTGGATATAGTTTGGTGTTTGTTTCCTGCAATGCCTGACGCACCAAAACACCGCCCGCAACCAAGCTTTCTTTATTAGCCAATGCCACATCAATTCCTTTTTTTAAAGATGTTAATGTAGGCTTTAATCCTCTAAATCCAACAACGGCATTCACCAACAAATCATATTCACAGTTTTCAATACATTGAACCATGGCTTCATTGCCACTATAAACAGTAACACCACTTAATTCTTTGGCCTTTGAAACATCTGAAATACCAGCTACCTGAATGGTTGGATGTTTATCAATAATTTTCTGCATTACATCCACTTGATGTCCAGCCGCAATACCAACTAGACAAAATTGGTCTGGATGTTGTTCAATCACATCCACTGTTTGTAAACCGATAGAGCCTGTAGCTCCTAATAATAGTATTCTTTTCATAATTCATCACCTGTACTTATCATTTTAACACAATACAGATAAAAGATGTGGTTAAATAGTAATTGGAGGTAAATTATGAAAGGCAATGATTTAACACATACTATTTCGGAAGATATGACCGTCTTTCCGGGTAGTGAAACACAAAAATCAACCACAAAAAGCACCTACGAAAAGGATGGTTTTAAAGAAACACTCCTTCAAATGTATTCTCATGTAGGAACACACATGGATCCACCTGCCCATATTTTTACGAACCAAAAGACTTTAGATCAATTTTCCCCAGAACAATTCATCGACAAAGCTCTTGTCGTTGATTGTAGAGATTTAAAAGAAGGACAAGCCATCACAATCGATAAAATCGATATAGATAAAGCCAAGTTGGCTGATTTTCTTCTCTTTAATCTTGGTTGGGATAAACGTTGGAATTTAGATACCTATTTTAATGATTACCCGTGCATAGATAACACAGTATTAGAATTCATTCTAAATAGTAATTTCAAAGGCATTGGCTTTGACGTAATGGGATTAGAAGACCCCCTGTGTGATGAAAATCTGACACGACACAAAGCGTTATTTAAAGATACAGATATTGTGAATATAGAAAATCTCACGCATTTAGAACAATGTGGTGATGAATTATTTTGGTTTAGTTGTTTCCAACTTAAAATTGAAAACTGTGATGGCTTTCCTATTCGAGCGATTACTTAGTATGAATAAAGACCGGATCACCGGTCTTTCAATTTTTTCTTTTCATTATATAATTGTTTATCAGCTTCAATAAACCAATCATTCCATTTATGTATATCTTTGTGGTATGGTGCGCATCCAATACTCACATCTAAGTCAAAGGGAAAAGATAGTTTTTTTATATACGCATGAATTCTTTGGCACAAACCTTCTACATCATTTCCTTTATACACAATCACAAATTCATCCCCACCATAGCGAGCAATAAAATCACTTTTTTCAATACAAGATTCTTTTAAATAGTTCGCAATGGCCTTTAATGCTAAATCCCCTTGCACATGTCCATGCTCATCGTTGATTTTCTTAAATCTATTCACATCCAGCACTAACAAGTACATATTTAAATCTTGACTTCTTCCACACTCAAATAAATGCTGTTCCCTACGATTACAGTTATTCAATTGTGTTAATGGATCCATAGAAATCATTTGTTCTTCCAAACTAATATATACAATAAGGATACAAAGACTAGTTCCTACACAAAAAACTGGAATGTCACGAAAAAAATCTTGCATTATGCCAATCAACAATAGTGACACCATATAAATGCCTAAAATTTGATTCGATTTCTTTTGTTGATAATTCTTTGCCTTACGGCTATACACACAAGCTTGATAGGCTCCAACCATAAAATAGAGATCGTTTATAAATACATGCAAAATATAGAGTGGTCCTTCTCGAAACTTTCCATATGAATCGATTTGAAATAAACATCCATCCAATGTTTTCACAAGTAAAAGGACAACGCTTGCAAACACAGGAATCATTGCGAATATCGTTTGCGATTTCTTTAAATAATGAACTTCAAACATTATTTGGATGTAATTAAACCAAGAAAGTATGCATAGCGAAAAGAACAGGAAGCTCATTTCATTTAGAAACAGGTCCTGACCATTTGTCGTCATTCGTACTAAATCAGTTTAAAAATATAATACATGTACAAAGACAACCGCAAAAAACTAACTATTTGACTGTTTTTCATCATGGAATGATAGGTTTTAAAACCTAGATTCAACATGATAGCTACACATATATAGTAGATTTACGCAAAACGAATTTAGTTCATAAAACCATTTTATCATGAAAAACAGATCATATCCCCTTTATCGGTAAATATGATCTGTTTTTTAATTAGTCTTCAAATGACAATGGTTTTAAATCCCAAATTTCTTTAGCATATTCGCTAATTGTACGATCACTAGAGAAATATCCTGATTTAGCAATGTTTACTAACATCGTCTTAGCCCAGCGACTCTTGTCCATGTAACGAGCTTGTACTTTTTCTTGAGCATATACATATGCATCAAAGTCAGCTAATACGAAGAATTCATCGTTACGCATCATTAAGTCGTTGTTGATCAACTTAAATTCGTTTGGATCATTTGACCATGTACAATTCTTAAGTGAATCAATTACCATACGAATATTGTAGCTTGAATTGTATAGGTTCCATGCGTTGTATGAGTTTTCATGACGAAGTTCATTGATGTCTTCTACATGTAAACCAAAGATTTCTGCATTTTCGTATCCAACACGCTCAACGATTTCTACGTTAGCTCCATCAAGTGTACCTAGAGTGATTGCACCATTCATCATGTACTTCATGTTTCCTGTACCACTTGCTTCTTTACCAGCAGTAGAAATCTGTTCAGAAACATCTGCCGCATTCAATAAGATTTCAGCAATGGATACAGAGTAGTTAGGAATGAAGACAACCTTCATGTATTTAGAAATTTCTGGGTCATTATTAACAACATTGGCAACCATGTTAATCAATTTAATAATTTCCTTCGCTAAATCATAACTTGCTGCTGCTTTTGCAGAATAGAAGAATGTACGAGGGTAAATTCTAAATGAAGGATCCTGTTTCATTCTTAAGTATAAATACATAACGTGGAAGATATTTAATAATTGACGTTTGTATGCGTGAAGACGTTTAGCTTGGCAGTCAAAGATTGAATTAACATCAATATCAATACCTAATTTTTCTTTTACATAAGCAGCCAAAATCTTTTTACGCTCTAGTTTCACATCCATGAATTTAGATTGTAAAGCCTCATCTTCAACGTGTGCCATTAAATCTTCTAATTTTTCTGGATTTGTCTTGAACTCATCTCCAATTGTTTCTTCTAACAACTGAGTCAATTGAGGGTTTGAGAACAATAACCATCTACGGTGAGTAATACCATTTGTCTTATTTTTGAATTTATCTGGATAAATTGTCACAAAATCTTTGAATACATCGTTTACTAAGATTTCAGAGTGAAGTTTCGCAACACCATTTACACTGTGAGAACCAACAACAGCCAAGTTAGCCATGTGAACTTGTCCTTCTTTTAAGATTGAAACATTGTTGAAGATTCCACATAATCCTCTGTGATCTACGTCATATTTGAAACGACGGTTGATTTCTTCAATGATCATATATAGACGTGGCAACAATGAACGAACCATGTCTTGAGGCCATTTTTCAAGTGCTTCTGCCATAACTGTGTGATTTGTATACGCAACAGTCTTTGTCACGATATTCCAAGCATCATCCCAGTCATAGAAGTAATCATCTAGTAATACACGCATTAATTCAGGAATAACTAATACAGGGTGTGTATCATTTAACTGAATCGCAACTTTATCACCTAAATTATCTAAGCTTGGGTATACACGTAAGTGTGAACGAATAATTTGATCAATTCCAGCACATACAAAGAAATATTCTTGTGTTAAACGCAAACGTTTTCCTTCGATTGTCGAATCATCAGGATATACATTTGCTGTAATAGCTGTTACTTGATTCAAATATTCATTTAATCCACCTGAGTTTACAGAATCTTCATCAACTTCTGCATCCCATAAGCGAAGTGTATTTGTGGTTGTTGTATGATATCCAACGATTGGTTCGTCATAAGGTACAGCACGTACGACAAATTCCGGATGATGTTGAGCATGGAATTTTCCATATCCATCCATGTATCCATCTACGTAACCACCAAATTTAACTTTTACAGCATGTTGAGGTTTCCATACTTCCCAAACATTACCATTCTTTAACCAGCAGTCTGGCAATTCAACCTGTTGGTTGTTTTCAATTTTTTGTTTGAACAAACCATAACGGTAACGAATACAGTTACCATGTCCTGGCAAATCAAGAGAAGCTAATGAATCCATGAAACATGCGGCAAGTCTTCCTAAACCACCATTACCCAATCCTGCATCACTTTCAATGTTTTCCATGTCATTGATGTCCATACCTAAATCTTTTAAACCATCTTTAACAACATCATAGATGTTTAGGTTCATTAGGTTGCTAGTCATTAAACGACCCATCAAGAATTCCATAGAAAAATAATAAAGCTGCTTTGATTCTGTTTTCTTGATCGCATTTTTAGTTTCTCTCCAATGCTCTCCAGCAAAATCACGAATCATTTTGCCCAGGATAATATATCTCTCTTCAGGATATGTTTCTTCAAAATCACGTCCATAGGCATCAGAAACAGCTTCTTTAAAGCTTTCCTTAAAACTATCTTTAGACTCAAATAGATGTGGCATAATCTAAATCTCCTTCCAACGCCTTTACATTATACCTTTATTTCAAGCCATTTTTCAACTTTACCCCACTTTAAAAACATCGAAATCCCAAAAATAGCCAACAGTTTTATGGGTTTTGATGTATTCATCACCCAAAAGGCGACGAATTGAAGCGATATGAACCGTTAAAGTGTTATCCAATATTTCGTGATGATACGCCTGTTCCAAGTAAAAAACCAACGCCGATCTAGATACAGTTTTGTGAGGAACGTCCATCAGTGTTGAAATAATTGTAAAACTTGCCTTAGGAATAAAGATTTTTTCTTTACCCTTTTGGATAATATTAGAATCCATATCAATCAATAGATTCCCCGTTCTATATAACCCCTTTTTCTTTCGAACATTTTCAATGGACATTGAAATCAAACCGTTGCTGTAATTTCTCACTTCATCATTCACTTTTAAATTTTGGCATAACATAGCTGGTGTTTTGTAGTAAACCTGCCCGTTCTCTTCAATGCGATCCACAGGATATCCATTATCGACTAACTCTTCGAGCAGTTCTAAATCGACCTCTGTAATCAACTTACAAAACTTCATATGTATACTTATCTCCTTTAGCTAACCATTTCACATTTGGCTCATACCAATAGTATCCCATATCTATGTGAATTTAACATTAAATGCTAACTCTTTGTTAATTTATGCAAATTTTCAATTAATTTGTGCAAATATATAGTACCTTTTAATGATTTTTTACTCAAATTTCTCTATTTTACCGAAACATTTAATGCTTGAATCAATGATCATTCCACCCTTTTCATAGATGCCATACACAGGAATTTGTTTCTCTGATTTTACCTTTTCAATACTTTGCAGCTGCACTTTACTCCTTCTAAAATGAGGTTCAATCGCAAAACCAGATAAACAACCTAAACCTGTCTGATACAAAAATTCTGGATAATCCTCATCCGGACTTATGTGATAAGAGTCAAGCTGAATCATGGCTCCTGCACTATATCCAATCATAATTCCCTTATAATTTTTAATTAACTTCTTTAATTTCTTTTCTTTAATTCGCTTCATCATTAAATCAGGAGCTCCACCTGTCAACATCAAAATGGAACTATTTAAAATCTTTTCCTTCATTTCATCCATCGAATCTTTAAAGTAATTGACCCATACTATTTGTTCCTTACCGATTCCATACTTGTAGAATACATCTTGATTAGAGCGATACCATATCCCTTGTCCAGGCGCATACTGTTTATTCCAATCAGACTCATTTTTAGTATCATTAAAAAAGCTAAATGGAAGGATACAAACACGGTCATTTTTAGATATATATGATTTTAAATTCATATATATCCACTTTTCATCGATCATACTCGTATTCAATAAGACATGAATAGGATGAATACAATTTTCAAGTTCTTTTACTCCAACAAAAGAATAGGGTTTCCTATTTTCAAACTCTTCAAAACACTTCATATCACTCGTTGCCTCATGCATGGTGAATACTTTATTATTCTCGTCAATATATAATTTCATTTTTTGGCTCCTTTCAAGAAAAAAGATGGACGCTTATTGTCCATCATCTTCGTTTTGCGCATTTGCGATATTTTGTTGAATCTGTTCACTTGCTGCTTTTAATTGATTTGAAAGCTCAGGATCTTTAGCCGTTGTCATATTATCTGTAACAGGACCATCACTAGCTCCGGTCTTCGACAATTTTAAATATGTCCAGCCATCTGCCGTATGTGTATCATCAATCAAATAATTATAAGAATCAATTTCTAGATCATACATCTTTGAACTATCTTTATTTGTAAAATATGTATCAATTGGCAATTGTTCATTCACAATATTATATGCACTATCAAGTGCTGCACTCGCCACATCATCCGTTGCACTATCTACTAGATCAATATGTACACGTAGTGTTGCACTTAATAAATTCACACTTACCTTTTCTACATTATCAATGTTTCCTAGAGCACTCTCAAGAGATGAGATATTGTCTTTTGTAATGGCAGGATCTAAATCCGTTTTTGAAAAACGACTACCTTCCACAGGTCGATTTTGTCCACCTAAACTTGTCAACAAAACATATCCTACAATCACAACAGGAATCATAATTATAATAACAGTAAACCATACAAGCTTGTGTCCTTGACCTGTAGGTTTATTGGATGTATGTCTTCTACGCTTCATCTTGGCCATTAAAAAACCTCCTAATAACGTATTTATTATAACACAGTACCTGAAAACATTAAAAGTCTGAATGAATCAGACTTCTATCTTTTCTTTAATTCTTCTTGAATCAACTCATTTGTACGCTTAGGATTTGCCTGACCACGACTCGCCTTCATGACCTGGCCTACTAAGAATCCAACAGCACGATCTTTACCATTTTTGAAATCTTCAATCGATTGAGGGTTGGCATCTAAAACACTGTTAACGATAGCTAAAATAGCACCATCATCACTTACTTGTTTCATACCCTTTTCTTCGATAACCTTCTTAGGATCTTTTCCTTGCATAACCTCTTCAAATACAACTTTACCTTGTTTTCCACTGATTTCTCCAGCCTCGATCACATTGATCAAGCTAGCTAAGTTTTCACTTGAACAAGGTACTTTCGCAAAACTTAAGTTATTTTTGTTTAAGTAAGCTGAAACATCTCCAATGATCCAGTTACATGCTTTTTTCGCAAATTTTGTTGATTTTAATACTTCTTCAAAGAAATCAGCCATTTCACGATCAGAAACCAATACACCTGCATCATATTCACTCAATTCATAATCCTTCATGAAACGAGCTAAACGAGCATCAGGAAGCTCTTCTAGATTATCCTGAATCGATTTAACCCAGTCAAGATCTAATTGAATTGGGAAAATATTTGGCTCTGGAAAATATTTATAGTCAACATTTCCTTCTTTTTTACGCATTAGAATTGTAGTTTTTTGTGCTTCATCATAACGACGAGTCGCCTGTTCTACTTTTTCACCAGCATCCAATAATGCAGATTGACGTTCTATTTCTGCTTGAACCGCTTTTTGAACATTCGCAATGGAGTTCAAGTTTTTGATTTCTGTCTTTGTTCCCAAAGTATCTTTATCTTTACTCAAAGAAATATTTACATCACAACGCATACTTCCTTCTTCCATCTTAACATCACTGACATTTAGATATAAAAGATTTTTACGAAGTGTTTCCACATAAGCTGCTGCTTCTTTAGCACTATGCATATCTGGTTTTGATACGATTTCAATCAATGGTGTTCCAGCACGGTTAAAGTCAATATATGTACCTGTATCTTTATGGAACTGTTTTGCGGTATCCTCTTCCATATGAATACGTTCGATGCGAATTTGTTTCTTTTCTCCATCTACATCAATTTCTACATATCCATTTGTTCCAATAGGATGGAACTGTTGCGTAATCTGGAATCCTTTTGGTAAATCTGAATAGTAATAGTTTTTACGATCAAAACGAACCAATGTTTCAAGATCACAATGCATAGCTGTACATGCCTTGATAGCTAAGGCTACAGCCTCTTTATTTACACATGGTAAGCATCCAGGATGTCCTAAATCCACAACACTTGTACATGTATTTGCGATTTCTCCAAAGCGCACAGGAGCACCAGAGAACATTTTTGTATTTGTCTTTAATTCACAGTGAATTTCAATACCAATCGTCACAAAATAATTCATTACTATCCCTCCAAACATTGTCCTTTTAAACCTGTGCATTCTTCAATCGCACTGGATACATCAAACATTTTTTGTTCTTCAAAAGGCTTGCAAGTTAAATTCACAGCCACAGGCATAGAATCTACTTTTCCTAGTGGAAGTGTAATACTTGGATAACCAGAGAAATTTTGCAACTGCATGTGTTCTTCGGCAAAACTAGATACGCCAAAACGAACATTTGTACTTTCATTAATCAATGGTGCAATCGTTGGTGCTGCAACACTTAATACAGCATCACATTCTTCAAACATCTTCGCGTAAGCTTGAACGATCAAGCGACGAATCTTTTGGGCTTTTCTAAATAAACGATCTTGATTTTCTTCAAACAAAGAATATGAACCAATCACGAAACGGGCCCGAACATAGCTTGAGAAACCTTTTGTACGAGTATTTGTCATGACTTCTTCTAAATCTTGACCTTCTTCACGCATTCCAAAACGAATACCATCCAGATTTGAATGGTTAGCTGTTGCTTCTGCATTCGCAATTGTCTTATAGACAGGAGCAATCAATTCCATATATTCTTTTGGCATTTCCACTTCAACAATCTTAGCTCCTTTTTCCTCTAATTTAGAAACTAAAGCGTTAAATTGAGTCTTTAATTCTTCATTTTCCACTTCATCGATTACAGTTTTAAATACACCAATTGTTTTGTTTGTTAGATCACCATTCAATAATTTTGAATATTCTTTAACCTCTTCATAACTTGAAGTCATATCATGATCATCACGACCGGCAAGTACTTCTAGAGCTAATGCAGCATCTTTTACGTTTGTTGTAAAATATCCAACATGATCTAATGAACTTGCATAAGGAATGATGCCATAGCGTGAAATACGTCCATATGTTGGTTTAACACCAACAACACCACAATATGCAGCAGGTTTTCGAACGCTATCCCCTGTATCTGTACCAATAGCCAAAGGTACACATCCTGCAGCAACTAAAGCAGCACATCCACCGCTTGACCCACCTGGAATGCGGTCTAGATCATAAGGATTGTGTACAGCACCTGTGTAGGCATTCTTGTTGGTTCCACCCATACCAAGTTCATCCATACTTGCCTTACATACAAAGTCAGCTCCTGCCTCTCTTAATTTTTTTACGATTGTCGCATCATAAACAGGAACATAGTTATCTAAAATACGACTACTTGCAGTTGTACGAATACCACAAGTAGAGATGTTATCTTTCAATGCGACTGGAACACCTGAAAGTTTTCCTTCCTTTGTGTTATCAGCTTCATCCACCATAGTTACTACAGCATTTAATTTTGGTTGAACCGCATTAATTTTTTCAATAGCCACGTTTTTATTTACATAATTTGAAATTTCCATCTTACTTCACCACCTTTGGAACATGAACATGTCCCATACGCGCATCTTTTACATTCTTCAACGCTTCTTCTTGCGTTAATACATCACTTACAACGTCTTCTCTTAAGAATGTTGTAGGTGCTTCAAAAGGATAGACCATAGGTTCTACGCCTTCTGTGTCCACTTTTTCAAAAAGGGATACTTGTTCTTCGACGGCAACGAAATCTTTTTTCAATTCTTCGATTTCTTCATCACTCAAATCAAACTTCAAATCGTTTGCCAATTTGTGAAAATATTCTGTACTGAACTTTTCCATATTCTCCTCCTATATCTTACTGATCACATTACATTCACTTGAACCAGATGCTCTCTCTATCAATGCATACACTGTATCATCATTTAGAATGGTAATCAAATAGTCACTTTTTTTTGAACTAAATGTATCCATCTGATCTTTTACATCCTCAATCACGGCCAAGATTTCTCCGGCCGTCTTTCCGTGTGCTGTAATTGTCAAATTTAATTTCTTTAATTTTTTAGATTCAAACTTAGCCTCACCCGTAATATACGTGTTATCTGGAAGAACTCTTGAAATCTCTTCTTTGAATGATGTAAACTCCGTTGCTGCTGATGAATCCAATTCTGTAAAGCGTGAACTTGGAACCAGTGTCCATTCTTGACTTAAAGAAGTAAAACTTCCTTGTCCACCCTTATAATATCCTTCATAGATATAGCCACCTTTACCAGCGGTATTTGAATCATCCAAGCGATAAGCCGCTATAAAGATTGGAATATTCTTATTGATTTCATTAAAACGCTCATGCATATAGGAAGCTAATTTAGAAAAAGTAACCTCCAAATAGTTTTGCATCTTTTCATCCGTAATTTCTACACTTGACCCATCGGATGCGTTTAATTCTCCATTTACAACAAGGCCTAATGAAATTCCTTTTAGATTATCGTTTGTGTACCAATCTAATTCATACAAATCAACTAAAATTGTCGCATTTGTCACAATTCCATTTCCCGTATCAAATTCTTCGTCAGCGCTTGGGTTTAGACCATTTGGATTTCCATCACGAACCGTTCCTAATAATCCTCTAGAACCGTCTGTCGCATCCAATTCATCATAATCTAAGAATTGATGTGTCTTATAGCCAACTGTAGTTGGTGAAAAATACTTTTTCGATAGATCCATCAATCCACTTTCCATTTCTACACGCAAATCCGTATCTTGAATCAAACCAACATGTTTACTTCTAGTATCACTGGATTCATAAGGTAAAATAGCTTGATACGAATCTTCATCCAATGCGTTTGCCTGATTTTTATTTCCGGTAGAACAAGCGCATAAACTCAATGCCAATAAACCAATCAATAATTTACTCTTTCGCATTTTCTACCTCCTGCACAAACTCTTCTTCACTCATTGTCATAACGCCTAGACTTTGTGCTTTTGTAAGTTTTGATCCAGCTGCCGTACCATAAATAACATAATCTGTCTTTTTAGATACAGAACCCGACACATTGGCACCTAAGGATTCTAAAATGGCCTTTGCCTCATTACGCGTATAATGTTCTAGAGTTCCTGTTAATACACATGTTTTATTTGTGAAACGACTTTGTACAACTTTTTTCTTTTCTTGTGTAAAATTACATCCAGCTTGTTTTAACACTTCAATTAAATGAACATTCTTTTCCTCCTTAAAGAAAGCTACAACACTTTGGGCTGTAATTAACCCAATATCATGAATCGTAACTAAATCATCCATACTTGCATGCATTAAAGTAGCGATGTCACCAAATTGTTCAGCTAAAATCATTGCGGCTTTTTTACCAACCTGACGAATTCCAAGTCCATATAAGATGACACCCAATGGTTGTTTTTTACTATTTTCAATCGATTCAAGAAGCTTATCCACCGACTTAGTTTGATAGCCTGGTTTTTCGATCAATTCATCATAGTAACGATCTAAAAAATAAATATCTTCAATCGAATTTAAATAACCCCATTCGTGTAATTGCTCAATTTTCTTATCACCCAAAGTATCAATATTCATCGCATCTCTTGAAGCAAAATGAATCATACTTTCGACAACACGAGCAGGACAATCTTGGTTGATACAATAGTGTGCCGCTTCATCAGGTAGTCGTACTAAATGGGAACCACAGATTGGACATGTTGTCGGGAAATGATATGGCACTTGTGTTCCATCTCTTCTTTTTGGAACACTTGTTACCACTTCCGGAATAATTTCTCCAGCCTTTCGAACAACAACAATATCACCAATACGAAGATCTTTATTGGCAATCATATCTTCATTATGTAACTGAGCCGCACTCACCGTGGTTCCGGCAACACGAACTGGTTCTAACACAGCGTTAGGCGTAATTTTTCCGGTACGTCCTACTGTAATCACTATATCTTTTAATCGTGTTAAAACTTCTTGGGCTGGAAATTTATAGGCAGTCGCATAACGCGGTACTTTCGCGGTGCTTCCAAGTCTTCTTTGAGCGGCTAAATTATTTAATTTAATGACCATACCATCGATTTCATAAGGTAGATTCTCACGTTTTTCTTGAATTTCCTGGATAAATTGCCAAATTTCATCGACGGTCGTGCAAACTTTACGCAATGGATTTGTTCTAAAATGCATCTTAGACATGGCTTCCAAAGCTTCTTCTTGTGTTTGTACCGCAAAATCAGACGCATTCTGGAAGTAATACCAATAGGCATCTAATTTACGACTTGCACACACACTGGAATCCAATTGGCGAATGCTTCCTGCAGCTGCATTTCTTGGATTCGCAAAAGGGGCTAACCCTTTTTCTTCTTGTCTTTTATTTAATAGTTCAAAGCTTGCCTTAGGCATATACACTTCACCACGAACCTCAACATGTCGCGTTTCAGGAATGTGCATAGGAATGGAAAGGATGGTTTTAACATTGTTTGAAACATCTTCTCCAACTATTCCATCACCCCTGGTCACAGCTCGAGTAAAGTTACCATCATCATATAATAATGCCATCGCAAGTCCGTCGTATTTGCATTCTACGACAAATTCTGGATTCGAAATACTTTCTGAGATTCTTTGAACAAATTCTTCAATTTCTTCTTTATTAAAGACATTTCCCAAAGAAAGCATCTGCGTATCATGTGTCACTTTTTCAAAGCCATCAAGTACAGAGCCAATGATTCTTTGACTAGGACTATTCGCATCATACATTTCTGGATGCTTTTCTTCTAGTACCATTAATTCCTGCATTAAACGATCGTATTCTTGATCGGTCACGCTTGGATTATCATATACATAATATTCGATAGAATACTTTTCTAATTCTTTACGTAATTCTAAAACTCTTGCCTTTTCATCCATCATACTCACCTAGGCTTTCTTTAAAGAAGGATGTGCTGCATTTAATTTTTTCACACCAATTGTGTGACCAAAGGCAATGGTTGCGACATCTCCACGAATTTCAAGTACAACACCCTGACCATAAATCGCATGTTCAACGGCATCCCCTTTACGTAAACGTGCTTTCTTTTTATTCGCACCCAGCTTAGATGGTCTTCCTGTTAAGGATTGAGACACAACAACCTTTGGTTGTTTTGGTGCTTCTTCTTTTTCTTCTTGTTCAATATATTCCATTGGGATTTCAGCTCTAAAACGACTTGGTGTTTTAAACGCATCCTGCATATAACTAAAGCCTGTATTCCATGAAATATATAGTGTTTTTTTAGCACGTGTCATCGCAACATATAGAAGTCTTCTTTCTTCTTCTAATGCCTTCATACCACCTTCATCACATGCTCTAGAGCTTGGGAATACACCATCGTTAAAGTTAACTAAGAATACTGTGTCAAATTCTAGCCCTTTTGCGGCATGCACCGTCATTAAGCTTACTGTATTTTCACTTGTTTCCTGTGTTTTATCCGTAAACAAGGCAATATCTTGTAAATAAGATTCTAAAGTCATTTCTGGATCTTCAATCATACTTTGGGCAATGTCTTCTTTTAATTCCTTTAAGTTATCGATACGGTCCTGACCACTTTCTCGATCTTCTTTCAACATCGAAATATAGCCTGTTGTATCTAATACATAATCCAAGAAATCTTCTAACGCATAATGCTCCCTATTTTCACGTAGATCTTCAATTAAATCTACAAACATTTCACATTTCTTCGTAACCGCCGTACTTAATCCAATTGGATCTTTCATGACATCATATAGATTCATGTGTCTTTGAGCGGCTTGTTTTTGAAGATTTTCAATTGTACGTGCACCAATCCCACGGCGTGGTACATTGATCACACGTAGTACAGCTAAATCTAATGCCATTTGGTCTGGATCTTCTTCGTTACGGTTTGTACATAATCTTAAATAGCATAGGGCATCTTTGATTTCTTGTCTTTCATAGAAACGAACACCCCCATAGATTACGTATGGAATGCCGACCGATTTAAAGATACGTTCAAAAGCACGTGAAGAATAGTTCGAACGATAAAGAATCGCCATATCTTTGTATTCTAAACCTTTTTTGTGTTTTTCATTTATTTGACGAGCAACAAAGATTGGTTCTTCACTATCTTCTTTGCCTTCAAACATTGTGATTTTTTCATCACCAGGAAGTTTTGTGTATAAATCTTTATCAATACGTTCCTTATTGTATTTAATAACTGCATTGGAAGCATCTAGAATTGGCTGTGTTGAACGATAGTTCTCATTCAAAATTACAGTTTTACATGGTTCAAAGTCTTTATTAAACTTTAAAATAATGTCAACACTGGCTCCACGCCAAGTATAAATAGTTTGGTCTGGATCTCCTACAACACATAAGTGTGTATTTTTACCTGTTAATAGCTTGATGATTCCATACTGGATAGGGTCAACGTCCTGGAACTCGTCTACGTGGATATAATCTAAACGGTTTTGCCACTTCTCACGAACAGAAGATACGCTATTTAATAAGCGGTGTCCCTCTAGCAACAAATCATCGAAGTCCATAGCCTTCATTTCATTACGACGTTTTTCATAACCGGCATAAATTTTAGCTAAAGTAATACTGACATCATCCATTGCCATATTACCTGCCATTTGTGGATCAATATAGTTTGTCTTATAAGCACTAATAGCACCGAGTGCACGGTTATAAGAAATGGCTGTTTTATCCACTTCTAATGTTTTATAAATTGGTTTTAAAATGGCCTTTTGATCTTCTGGATCCATAATTGCGAATGTTTTTGGATACCCAATCAAATCCGCATCTTCTCTAAGCATTCTTACACACAAAGAGTGAATGGTTGAAATACGGACTACGCTTGCCATACTGCCTAGTTGTGCTGTTAGTCGCGTTTTCATTTCATTTGCCGCTTTATTCGTAAATGTGATAGCCAAGATACGATTTGGTAAAATACCACAATCTTGGACCAAATAAACAATACGTGCCATTAAGACACGCGTTTTCCCACTACCAGCCCCCGCAATAATACGAACATGTTCGTTAATTGTCGTTGCTGCCGTTCTTTGATTTTCATTTAATGTATCTAATATTGAGTTACTCATAATTTTTAATCACCGTATCAATTTTACCATAAACCCAAAAAAAGTGCTCAGAAATATGAGCACTCAAAACCTCAGAAAACGAATACCTTCGTATTTACTTTATTTATTGGTAAAACTCTTCACAATAGCTTTGACAATTTCTATCTTCTTATGTTTTGGCGTTAAAACAGCAGGCATGAATCTATAATTCATCAACATCGTATCAACAAATGAATAGCCATGTACTTTTGTTGTCTTTTCTAACACTTTATCTAGTCTTGTTGCGTTTTCGTAAAACCAGATTCCTTAATACATTGTTCTAAGAAAGCTAAATCCTTTTCCTTGGCACATACATCGTGGAAATATAAGAATTTTTCTTTATAACGAAGCACAGCTTCTAATACATAGATACCATCTTCTTGCCATGAATCCATCCAAATTGTCTTCTTATCATATTGAATCGGATCTTGTTCCATAATATGATCTAAGTTTGTGACAATACCCGGTTGTTTACTGGCCTGAATCAACCAATCCCATTGTGCTTCATCTGTATATGGTGACATTAAACATAGCGCTTGATTTACTGGATCATAGCTTCTTTCTGCGGCACCACTGGCAACAACTCTTGCATCTTCAAATAAGTGATACACTTCTTTAATGCGATATTGAATGGCTTCCTGCTCCATATTTTTGGCATCAGACAATTTATTATCTCTACCCAATTGTTCACACAAATCTGCATATACATCTAAAGGCAAATCAATTGTATGATCTTTTTCATAAGCAGCCTCGATATATTCACAAATATCATTGGCATGCTTAATAGTATTTTCATTCATTAAAGTGTATTTACCAACACCTTCTTTGGCAAGTAAAGTCAATGCACAATTCTTATAGAATTTGGCATCTCTTTGCCAATCGTTCCAAACATAGAAAGAATCCATTAAGTCGCGAGTATTCATATGTTTAAATTCTTTTAAATCCAAATCTCCCTGACTTGTTAGGATACGATCTTCCTTTTGAAGCGGCAAGAAGTAAGTTTCTTCATACATATAATTCTGTTGACGCATCACTTCATTTTCTAAAAGAACACCACGAATATAATCCATTTCATCCTCATACATAGAACTTAATCGATCAAAATCTTCATCCTTATCAAATTCCATATCATCCATTAGTTCATATTCTCCAGGAACTTCTTCCTGAATATCTTTAAATATATCTACCACAAATGCATGAAATCCTGGACCTGCATGACGTGTATTAGCACGTAAAACCATATCGCCATCTTCTTCTGTCACAACAATCTTTCCTTGTGGACAAACCAAGATATCAACATGATCATAACGATCTTCAATTTGCACTTCTTCTCGTCTTGCGATAAGGCCTAAAACTTCATACAATTCATTCATTTCTTTTTCATTTCGATCTTTACAAATCATTTGAACAAACATGTTAAAACCTCCTTCTAGAGTCACACTCTATTATATCATAGTTGACAAATGTATGGTATAATCAAGAAGTTAAAGGAGAACTAAGTATGAATCAAATTGCTAAAGAATGGCAAGACTATGAAGTTATTGATACTGGAAATAAAGAAAAATTAGAAAGATGGAATCAAACGATTCTTAGAAGACCAGATCCTGTGGCAATCTGGCCAATTGAAGATGAGCGTGCATGGAATAAAGCCGATGCTATATATCACCGTTCTAAATCGGGTGGTGGTCATTGGGAAATGAAAAAGCCCGTTAAAGAATTCTGGACTATTGGATATAAAGGTTTACGCTTTAAAATCAGTCCAACCGGATTTAAACACACGGGACTATTCCCAGAACAAGCTAGCAACTGGGATTTTATGGCCAATAAGATTAAAGAATCAAAACGCGATGATTTAAGAATCTTAAACCTATTTGCCTATACAGGCGGGGCTACCATGGCCTGTTCAAAAGCTGGAGCGAAAGAAGTTGTGCATGTTGATGCTTCAAAAGGTATGATTCAATGGGCAAAAGAAAACATGCAACTTTCGAATTTACAAGATCATACAATTCGCTTTATTGTGGATGATTGTATTAAATTTGTTAAAAGAGAACAAAGAAGAGGAAGAAAATATGATGGTATCGTCATGGATCCACCTAGTTATGGTAGAGGTCCTAATGGTGAACTTTGGAAATTGGAAGAAGAATTATTCCCATTGATTCAAGAATGTATGAAAATTTTAAGTGATGATGCCCTATTCTTTATTGTGAACTGTTATACAACTGGATTTAGTTGTTCAACACTCAATGAAGCTTTATCAAGATCCATTCAGAAAGAAAAAGGCGGACACATTGAATGTGGTGAAAACCTACTTCCTGTAACGACAAATGATAGTGTATTACCATGCGGAATCTTTGGAAGATGGACAAATGACTAGTCCATCTTTTTTTGTTTAGAAAAAGAAAAAAGGAAGAAAACTCTCCCTAACAAACCATCCACTCGGGATAGAATTGAATCCCATTTTTGATCATACGATGAATCAAAGGTCTTCCTAAAGTTTGGAAATAATGTTCAATCGTAGTGACTTGTAAAACCAAAAAATCTGCTGTCTTACCAATTTCAATCGAACCACGATCTGATAAATTAAATTCTTTAGCTGGTAAAGACGTCATACTTTCGAGTAGTTTTCTAGAACACACTCGATGTGTTTGAAACAATACATAACTCATAGGTGCCATACTATATACATAGGAGTTTGGAAGTCCAAATCCACAACTCATTAAAAAAGTTTCTGGAATTTTATCATTTAATTCATTTAAACGATGTAAAACCGGAAGTTTAGGCTGATTCTTTTTATAAAAAACATCCTGTTCCAACTTCATTCTTTGCGAATTCGGATTGTCACAAATCAAAGTTAAGATTCCATTTTGACGCATCGCATATAATGCATTGATATCTTGTCTTAGTTGATCACCCAAACGTACGTGTGTAAAACTTTTAAATTGACAATCAATAAAAGCTGGTACAACACATTCACCTTGCGCATCAATCACTCGTGTTGCAGGATCTAGCCATTCTTTATAAGAACCCGTATTGATTTCAATAATCTTATCATGGTGACATGCAATAAAGGCACGATGTAAGATTGTAAAATTCTTATCACATGTATATAAATTTTCAATATTTTTAATCAGTAAAGTTGCCTTCATGATACATGTGACCTTCCTTTCAATAGATGCTATAATAATTATACAACGAGGTGATGCGAATGTCTTTATTTAATCGAAGAAAGAAACCTATAATAGTAACAATCCATGGATTTGGAAGAAATTTAAGTCATGAATTCGATCCATTAGCGAGCTATTTAAAGGCTAAAAAATATGAAGTGATTCAATTTGATATGTATGATTTAAACAATCCAAATGATGCCAACTACAAAGATTGGGTGCAAAGATGTGAAGCCAAATTAAGTCTTGCCATTAAAGAAAATCCCAATGTCATTCTAATTGGATTCTCCATGGGAGGTGTAATCGCCAGTTATTTAGCTAGCATTTATAAAGTGCAATCCTTAATCCTTTGTGCACCGGCCTTTGAATATCTTGACATCAAAAAAGTAACAGGCTTATTTAAAAAATCGGATAAAGAAAAGAAAGGTCCAAGTTCAAAGCAATACCAAGCCTTCACAAAAATTGTTTCTCAATATAAAGAATCTATTTCACAAATTGAATGTCCAATCCTTATGTTGCATGGAACAAGTGATGAAGTGATCGCTCCATCAAGTTCTACTCATGCCTATAAAAAAATTCCGGTCCAAAAGAAACGATTAATATATATTGAAGGTGCCAAGCACAGAATGTTGTATGATGGAAGAATGGAACAGACTGTATTTACAATCATCGAACAAATGCTTGAAGATAAGATATTTTAAGAACTATAATTATTAATGTAATATGCTTCTTTTTTAAGTCTGAAAAAGTAGACCGATATTCAATTTAAAACTTTTGAATATCGGTCTTATTTTTATAAAAATTTACAGATTATTTTAATTTATTCAAGTAAGATGTACCATTTTCTGGAGCTGCAACATCAAAATAATCACAACATGTTGCTCCATTATCAGACATGGTCTTTCTAATTCCAATATTTGCTCTTTTCAATCCTTTACGATAAATCAACAAAGGAACACACTCACGAGTATGACGACTAGATCCAATTTTCGGATCATTTCCATGATCGGCTTGAACAATCAAGATATCCTCTTCATTTAGTAAAGGCAAAATTTTTGCTAATCCTGCATCAGCTTGTTCTAATACTTCTTTATAACGAGATGTACTTTGAGAATGGCCTGCTAAATCTGTTTCTTGTACGTTCGTACAGATGAAGCCCTTATCCATTTTTTTGATTGCATCAATAGTCAATTGCATGCATTCTGCTGTTGGAACACAGGAAATACTTGTGCCACCATCATTCGCAACAATATCAGCTACCTTTCCAATTAAAGTTACAGGAATACCTGCATTGGTTAAGATTGTCGGTGCTTGAACATTTTTATCTACTCCATACCCTAAATGTCTACAGTGATAGTCTTTTTCATAACTTTTAGATTTTGCACTTGCAATACCAATAAATTTATCATTTCTTATTTCTTCAGCATTATATAAGTCTTGCATGGTATTTCCTGAGCCACCAAAGACTATAACTCTACCTACTGTTACAACTTTACGAACTAATTCTGCAATTTCACATTCTTTTTCAAATGAAATATAGTCTAATGGTGCTGTTACATTGTAGCACATGCCTAAATCCGCCTCTAAATTATCGGCTATCGTAACATAATCATCACATACCACATATTTTAAACCATTACGGTTTACAATATCCACTTTATGCCCATGATCCATTAATATTTTAACAACGGCATCCACATGGGTTTGAAATGGATCTACCGTTGGTTTTTTAGGAAGTGTACCCATAATTTCTTGATGTCCCATAAAAGTATCGGCACCAAAATGCATTAGCTCACTTTTCCCAAAATTAGCATTTTCCGAAAACTTCATTAGCTTACTTTCATGTCCATATGCATTCATCAAGCCTAATTTTTCTAGTGTTGGAAGTTTTAGATCCGGATAATCTTCTAATATACTACGCAATGTATTCGCCTTCTCATCACCCGGTCTAACTACAGCTGCATCTGGCATAGCTCCAATTCCAAAACCATCTAAAACAATGATAATAAATCTTTTTTTCATCTTGTTATTTCATCTCCTAGACTATTATATAAGCCAATAATTTTTGGTTTATTTTCATGAATACCTTTAATTAAGCAAACATCGCTTCGTGTCACAAATACTTGAAATCTATATGCCATAATTACAGACGCTCCTATCTCTGCAGGTTCTGACAATTCAAAATGATAGTCAATACTATCTAATGCAGGTGGATTTACTATCACTTTATTTAAATGATTTATTTCTTTTCCAACAAATGCATTTTTTAAGTGTCCACGTCTATAATAGCCACCTCCGTACGCATAAGATTTATTATTCAAGTTATGAGATACTTCACTTAAATACAATACACATGGTTTTTCTACACAATCCTTTACGGCATGTAAAGGTGTAGTTCCACTTAATCCATGACCTGGTTCTGCACTTGTAATGCCATACCCATTCATCTTTTGTAAAGTACGAACTGATGTTGTTGATGGAGCATTTACATTTTCAATATGACATCCAAGTTCTTCTAAAATCTTTTTGGCCTTTAAAACTGTATTTAAATTATTTTGTGGTTCAATATCCTGTGTCTTTTCATCATATAAGAAGCATGGGAAAGAGTCTACACCACAAAGTTCTACATTCGTTAATCGCCTTGCTTCACAAACCAAATTCTTCAATTCATCTAGATAAAATCCAGCTGTTTGTCCACTATAAATAAGATCGCCATCTCCTATAACACGAACCATGATTTTTTGAACTTTATTAACCTCTTTGGCAACTCTATCAATTTCTTTCAATTTTTCAATCGAGTAAATCGTCATATAATCACAACCATAAGATATTATTTTTTTTACAAAACCTGATGGCATTTGTACTAAATGACCCGCATGACTAATGTGCAAACCATTTTTAATAGCCACATCAGCTTCCTTCCAATCTACGACTACTGCGCCAGCATATCCGATATTTTCTAATTCCTTTGCAATATATGGGTTTCTTCCCACTTGTTTTAACATATAGTACAATTCAATATGTTGTTTATTTGCTTCATTAAGAATAGATTTTGCGTTATACAATAATTGATCAATATCCACCAAATATGTATCCGGTAATACTTTTCCTGTCTGGTGAAGTTGAACAGCCGTCTCAATCAATCTTGAATTCAATTCTAATGTTTTATTTAAGAACATGATTTCGCCATCCTTATGCTCTCTTTTAAAATTCGAAGTATCGTTTCAGCTCCTCCACGATTTGGATTTATTCGAATCATTCGTTTAATCAAAGTTGGATCCATTTTTAAAAATGTTCCACTCACCTTATAGAACATAGGAACCAATTCATATTTAGATTCTGCTCCGACCGGATTTGGAAGTGCTCCAAGCTTTTCAGCGTTTTTCAATACGTCTTCAGCAATATCTTCATTAAATTCAACCAATAAAACTTTAGACTGTGAATTTGCTAAAAAAGCTTCCTTAATTTCGGGAATTGCATCGCTATTTAATTCTTTAACTAATTTTTCATTCTGTTCAGCTTGAACAGCAAGTGATACAGGAGCATAAGTTAATCCTCGCAATACTTCCATTGCTTGCCAGCCCTGTACTTTTGAACCACCTGAATAGTTCATTTTATCGACTGCATCAATAATATCTTTTTTACCTACAATAATACCTACGCCTTCTGGTCCTTGAAGCTTAAAAGCAGAAAATGCTGAAATGTCTGCGCCACATTCCACACCAATTTTTTCGACTTTCATAACTGCATAATTATCATCAATAATAATTGGAACATCTTTTACAGATTTGATAGTCTGAATAACTTCATCTAAGCTATAAGAATCTGTAGGTACTTGTCTTGTATGCTGTACTAATGCACCATCAATCTGATTATCATTCATGACTTTAATAATATCTTCTTTGTCATTAAAGTCTGCTCGAATAATATTTAGATTTAATCCTTGCATTGTTACTTCACTTGTTGGATAGATTGGAGCCGTATGTACTAAGACATTTGACCCTGGTTTCATAGAAGCCACCATGGCCCATCGAATAGCACCCGTTCCAGCTCCAGTTACTAATTCACATGCTTCAGCACCAAAAAAATCAGCAATAACTTTCTCTGCTTTAGCTGTCGTTTTGGGTTTATTGAGCTCTCTTACACATCCCAAATCACCCAAATTAATGGATTGGTTGCCATCAAAATGTTTCATTATACAATCTATTAAATGAAATTGTTTTTGTTCTGCCTGTTCAATAGTAATACTATGTAATGGATAAGTTTTCATTTTCATGCCTCCAATATATCGTTAAAATTCTGTGTTATTATTTGATTAATATCCTCTTCTTTTACTCCATTTTTCAACAATAAAGGAATAAATACATCGAGCACATATGCATATCCAACACCACCATTCTTCTTTAAATGGCTCTTTCGTGTGATGTCCATGGACATTAACAATTGCTTTGTATAGCCCTCGTTAACCAATGTTTTAATAAAAGATATTCGTGTTTCTTCAGGCAAATACTTAACTTTACCAATTGTGTCAAATGCGACATTTGCTCCTTTATCTAAGGCGTATCGTATTGCGTCCAAATCGTTTGAAAGAGCTACATGTGAAATAATTACTTTACGCATATTGATATTTTTAGAAACGAAAAAATCGATTTGTTCTTTAATCAATGTACCCAAACTTGTGTGCGTAATTACAACAGCATTAGTTTCTTTTTGTACGATAGCTGCTGCTTCAAACACTTTATGCTCATTTTCCGTCCACACACCTTTAGATGTACCAATTTCTCCAATGACTTGGGCCCCATTTGAAATGTCTTTACGCATAATATTACACAAGTCTTCAACAGTTGAAGTTGGTACATATTCAGGTAAGAACGGATCTTTATAGAAACCAGTTGATCGCACAATTTTAATACCCGTTTCTTTTTCAATCAATTCATTCTTTGACCAATCAGCTCCAATTCCATGATTACTGCAATCCACAATTCTTGTAACGCCCTTAGCATGAATATCTTTTAATTCATCTAATGCATCATCATACATACTCAACAAACAGTCAGAATCATTTTTCCCAGCAGATAAATCAATTCTTGGGTGTTCGTGAGATAGTGTTATATTTTCAAGTTTCATAAAGCTAAAATCCGAATCCTTTCCTAGTCCATGTTTGTATATTACGAAAATAATCCTTGACAAGTATATCTTCTTCCCATGGTATTTCGTTCATTATTACTATTAATCCTGCAATATTTTCTAATTTACTTTTTGTGATGAGCACAAATCCAAAACCTAATTTGTCTGATGGAATTGTTATGGCCGTGGCAGATACCATATTTACAACTCGCAATAATCCTTTTCCTGATTGTCTTTGCATATTTTGAGTTTTCTTATCAAAATGTCCATATACTGTATCGCCATATTGGACCAGATCCACTGGTCCTTCAAAGGAAATTACAACATCATATTGTTCTAAAGCCTTTGTTAAAAACTCAATTCCAATCTGTCTATTTCCATAAATATCTGGATATTTTATTGCCTCAGTAACAAATGGATAAGCATGTGTATCCTCTGTAGAAACTGCAATCTTTAAATTTTTTGTATATTCCGGCAGTTCGAAACAATCTCTAATGATTTCTTCTAATACGCTTTTTTTTGATGTGATAAAACCTAAAGAAGGATGGAAAACTATACCATCAGTAGATGTTTTATTGAACTGAATCATATGTTCATTTTCTAAAATTGGACTCATGAAAGAAAACAAATTTAAAGACATTGCAGGAGCCAGTACAGAGCCTCCTCCATCAGTTCCAATGCCTACATCATTAATCCCCAAAAAAACATTCACTGCCGTTCCACTAGATGAGCCTGTCATCCATCTACCAGTTAATGGATTTACAAGTTGTAAATCGATAGCTCTGCCTGAAGCAGACATATGATCAATCGTATGTAATGCATATTTTCCTGTTTTTTCAAGACGTCTTACAAAAGATGACGGTATATGATTATCATTTTTAACACCTAGCAAATACGTATCCATACCATTTACCACATCAAAGCTTGATACAACTGAATGAAATGGATCATTACAAGCTATTAAATGCTTATCCGTATTATTCATTTCTTTTCCTCCGTTAAAGGAAGAGACAGTCAAATGTCGACTGCCTCTTTATAAACTCGATTTAATTTAAGCTGCAGCTGCAAGAGTAATTAAGTTACATACAAGTAATACGTTTAGCAACACACCATAAACGATACATGCAACTGGACCAACTGCCATTTCAACAACAGGCTTCTTTGAAATTCTGTTCAAAAGAATACATGCAACAACAAACAATGCTCCACTTCCTGTAATTCCGTTAAATTGAGCTGCCATTGCTTCTGCTGCTACAACACCACCGACTAGTAATGCAACTTCCAATACTTTATTCATAGAAGTACGAATATGTTCACCCATGTCTTTCATACCTGGGAATTTATCCATACCTTTTGCGAAGACATTAATCAATGCAAGTTCACAAACCATAACTACAGCTCCAAGTACAGCTGCAAGTAATGGATTACCATGGAATGCCAAACCAATAACAAATACAAATGTACATCCCGCTGGAGCATAAACACCAGTTACAATACCAGTAGTGAATACTAATGGAACAAAGCCGATAGCTCTAGCTAATGCAACAACTGTAGCATTACTCCATTGTGAATCGGCTACTAATGCTAAAGAAGCAGGGTCACCAGCAACAATTCCCATTGATGTTGCAGCAGCAATCAAAGCACCCATGATTGCGAATAACCACCAGTTAGAACGAATTCTTGAAACTTTTGTAGAGAAGGTAGAAACCAATGTTGAGTTTGAGTTTCCATCTCCCTTAACCTTACTAGCAAATACCAACATACAAATCATACCAGCTAACATTGCCACACCAAACGCATTCAATGTAATTGTTGACGATCCCATTGATAATTGTCCAAATTTTACTGTTAATACATAAACAATTAATGTAATAATTCCTGAGATAGCGCCATTTTTGAATCCATGTTGATATCCAACAGCAACTGCTGGAAAACATGCGAATGCTGCGACTACATAGGTAGATACAGATCCTAAATTACTTAAGAAGTTAAACGGTAATAGTGCAAATAAGTTAACAATCAACTCTAAACCAGCAAGAATGCCAACACCATAAAGAGCTCCAATTACTCCAGCAAGAATAGTTCCTGTTTTAGTATCAGGGCACCATGTACCAATGATATCAGTTGTTAGTAAAACACTATGAATCAAAATAATCGATGCAGCAATACTTGTTGGAATACCAAACCCAATGACTAAACCAAAACTAATTGCAAATGACATTGCAGCCAAATCTTTTCTTGACATTCCTCCGTCCAAATACTGTGGAACAATTGGACGGAAACCGTCGTTGAATACAGCAATACTTTTGTTTGCTAAAATTGATGCCAATGCACCAATCGCAGCTAAGACTAAATATTTCATTTTTCTCTCTCCTCCTTTAGTCTAATATTCGTTTTTATGATCAATTGCATCCAAAAGAACTGGAAGCACTTGTTCCACATGTGATGCAGTAAATCCAAATGCCACAATGCCGTCGTCTACAGCTTTCTTAATTTCTTCATCTGGCAAAATCTTTCCTGGCATAGAAATTGTTTTACATTTTGTAACGCCCAATAACGCAATCGCCATTGCTAACGCACCGCCACCACCTGTATTACAAGCTCCAATATAATAATCAAACTGGCCAGATTGCATTGCCATAACAGCGTCTAAATCATTTTTAATTTCTAACTTTACATTTTCTGTTCCATAATAGTTTTGAATATAATCAAAAATTTCTTTCTTATTTATTTGGCCACCTACTACAATTTTCAACATAACTCATTCCCCCTAGCCTTGTAATAAATTGCAAATATGCATTAATATAAACTTTTTTTCTGAATTTGGAATTGGTACAGGAGATTTTAATTTTAAATATTCGAACATTTTTTTAGATTGTTCAAAATTCTCGTTATTCTTTACATCCATCCAAATTACATCATCTAAATCTTCTACAGGTTCATTCTTTTTAATTCTCTCTGTAGACATAGCTAAATGAGTTGTAAACGTCTCCATTTTGCCTTCATTAAAATTTTTTGATGAAAACTCATCAATAATATCGTTTACAAACAAAGCAACATCTTCATCGATAACTCCTGATGTTTTCAAAATTTCAATTCTTTGTTTTAACATTTTTCTCCTTTCCAATATACAGTATATTGTATTTTTCTGTGTAACCCTAGTATATAACGTTGCTTATCTTAAGTCAATAGCTTTATACATTTTTTTGTATATTCGATTTTTAAGTTATTTTTGAATAGCACTTATCTAATATCAAAAATGCAAAAAAATTAACTAGGATTTATATACAGAAACAAAATTTACACTCAATATAATCAAAGTATATAATTAAAAGGTGCTTACTTGTTCACATTACTATGAACTGTAAGCACCTTTGCTTCTGTATGTTTGTATTCTATTCCTGTTTCGATATCATGTCAATTTTTTTAATAACTAGGTGTAATTATATGTGATTCAACTAATTTTTGTACTTTAATAACCTCTTCTTTCTTAATCATTTTTTTTAAAAGAATTCCTATCTCTGGTCTATTACTATTTGATACTATTACAGCATTCGTATCAGAGCCATTTTCTTGAGATATTTTTTTATAATTAATTTTTGTCATATGATCTGTAATTTCATCCATATTCCAAATTGTCGCATCTAAATCACCTTGAATCACTCTCTTTAACAAACTACTATATTCTACTGGACAATAAACAACTTTTTTCCCTTGACATACTTTCTTAACCATATCGGCTTGATCAATAGAATCAGAATCAATCCCTATTTTCATACCGTCTGTAATTTCTGTTTTACCATCTTTATGAAAAATAACAACATGAGAACTACAATATGTTTCTGATCCAAATTCTTTCACAATTTCCAATGGAATATCTTTTGCAATCAAATCCTGTGCTGCATACTTCGATGTAACCGCAAAGTCACATCTTCCTTCTATTACCATTGCGATTCTATTAACGGCCCCACGCATATAAGATAACATTACAGGAACTCCAAAACTATTCTCCATTGTAGATATCAATCCAGTTGCTAAGCCTTCATATTTTTTAGAATAAGGTAATGGCATAGCACCTAATAAGGATGACACTCCAGCAAACTCTAGCAAAATACTATCATTTTTTAATGTCATGAAAGATCCTAAATGACCACGACTTTCAATTCTTACCGCCTTTTCTTCTTGTAAAGTTCTCAAAGCATTTTGAATAGTTCCTCTTGATATATGTAGCATAGATTCTAATTCTGTAACCGTAGGAACTCTATCCCCCGCATCGAATCTTAAAAGTATTTTTGATATATCCATAATTGCTTGACCATTTTTTGAAAGTAACTTATTGTTATAACTCATCTCATTCACACCCTATCATATATTAATTTAAAACTAAACAGTATACTTTTTTCTGAATTCTAAAAGCGTAGTATTTTTCTATCCCATATTCTATTTTAAAAAAATCAAAAACATTTCTATAATTTTCAAACACTTTATTAATAATTTTTTATCCCAAATCGATATTAATTCCACATTCTATCATTATCGTAAAATAATTATCAAAATCACTTTCTAAATATAAACTAGAACATTTAAACTTCTTACAGATTATATTTTTATATGCAATATTTGATATTAAATAATCTAAAATCAAGCACTCTTTAGAAACACCTAAAACCCAATAAATTAAAGCTGCCAATGCACAAGTACGATCTTTTTCTGAAACACAATGAAATAGCAATGGATACGAATCAACATCGCTTATAATCATCCACTTAAATTTAAAAGGTTGATTATTAAACATCATATTTACATAAAAATCTTCCGTATGTTGTGTAAATTCTGAATTTTTAAATTCCTTTTTCTAACTCCTTCAGAAGAAAAAACAACACTTACTCCGTCAAGCTCTCTCATTCCACTAATTCTGTAAATTTGAATGTTTTGAATTGAAGAATCAGGTTCATCATATGACTCATAATCAGTTCTCAAGTCTAGTATTGTTTTAATTTTCATTGAACTCAAATTTTCAAATTCAACTGATTTCCAAAAAGATAATTTACATGAGCGGTAAAACACACCTGACTTACGATCTTCTAATCAAAAGTAGGAAACCAACCTAAATCTCTAAAATCCATTTCATATCTCATCAAAACTTCTCCATCACAGTTTTTTGTAAATTACATATACCATAAAACTTTATATTTAGTTAATTTTTTCTAAATTATCCACTAATTTTGTAACTGATTAATAATCAAATACATATTTATATACAAAAAATACATTTTGTATACAAAAGCACTTATATATTTATATATAAAATGAAAATTGTTTTACGTCAAGAAAAAAAGACCGAAACTATTCAATAGTCACAATCTTTTTATTATTACTTATAGTTTTTAATTAATTCTTTATAAAATTCAACGGCTAAACTTAACTTATCAATGCTGAAGTTTTCATTTTCATTATGCACTGAACTATATTGTTGATTATCAATATCAATTGGCGCAAAATGAATGACTGCATCACAAATATATGTAAAATGTCTCGCATCGGTACCAGCCGGAAGAATAAATGGTACGGCTACTGCATAATCAAATACATTTTCTACAATTTATTTCACATATTTATAACCCTTACTTTCTAAAGAAGAAGGCTTATAATATTCATTTTCTTCAACCTCAATTTCAACATCATACTTACTCCCTATTTGTTTCATAGATTGAATATCTTGTTCTAGATTCTTGTCATTAATACAACGAAGAAATGCTTCACCATAACAGCTACCTTCTTCATCTATTGAAAGTTTTCTAAACGTGCATCCCGTACCTAACATTTCTCCAGCAGCTGCATTCATCTTTGGGATAATCCGAATCAACAAACCTGAAAATAACCACAGATTCGAAAACACAAACGCATAGGAAAAGACATATGAGGTGCTAACCCCTCAAACATCCCTCTTACTTCTGGATGTAACTTACGAATAAAAAGCTTCTTTTCATCCACTTTTGCAACAAATTTAGCCACTCGCATCGCAGGTGTTTGATAATTTGTTGCAAGACCTGCATGTCCCTGGCTGGCTATTTTTTTGCGATAAGCTTGGCAACACAACGACCCTTTTCATGAACAGCCATCATGGCACACTTTTGATTCACACCTTTCATTGGTGGTTCAATGACAGCCCCACCTTCATCGCTGATCCAATCAAAATGAATATGGTTCTTATTAAAATAATCAAGCGCTAGTACAGCACCATCTCCACCAATTTCTTAATTGTGACTCGAAAACAAATAGCTATTCACTCTAAATTCAAAGCCTTCTTCTAGCAATTCTTCAATGGCACTAAACTCGGCAAATAAAGGCGTTTTAGTATCCACTGCACCTCTTTCCCAAATTTTGCCATCTTTAATTGTGCCTTCAAATGGTTCTTCTTTCCAATTGCCAGTGGCATTCACAACATCGTGGTGCAACATGACCATCACATTGCGATTTTCATCTTTTCCTTTGAATTTATATAAATAGGCATCGTCAGAAAAATTTAATAGCTCTGCCTTTTCACTCACTAAAGGAAAAAGTTCCTGAATAACTTTTCTTAATTTTAAGAATTCAGTTTCTTCAAATTCATCTTTTTTAGACACTGTCTTACACTGAATCATTTTCGCAAGACGACTTGCATAATACATATCTTTTTCTTTATTCAGGCAAAAAGAAAAAAGTATGATTTGACCTAAATCAATACTCAATTGTATATTCTATTATTGCCAACTATAAAATATGCTTTATATAAAGATATTCTAGCATATTTTCATTTCCATTTGCACCTTTAAGGACTTTTTTAGCCTTATGATTTGCACCTACAAAGAAAAAAAGCCTGTATTTCTACAAGCTTAGTCACCTATAATTGAATAAAACTGATCATAAGAAGGTTTTAATACTTCATATACATCTGGCTGAATACGATATTGCGTATAATCACGCAATCTTCCATCCTCTTCTTTTTCAATGACCCTTCTTTCAATCATTTTTTTATTCTTTAATAATCCGCCCTGTTTGACATCTCCCTTATATTCCAAAGGTTCATTATCATTATCTAATAGTTCTTCAAACAAAGCCTTATCCTTTTTATTTAAGGATGTCATAAAATTCCATAAATCTGGAACATTCATCTTTTTCTCTTTCTCTTTCTTAAAAAACATAATTATCACCTATTTTTAATACATTAAAACTTCTCTATTTTACAACGATGTTCTTTTGTCTTGGAATCATAAGTAATTCCAACCAATAATAAATTATCGGTATATTCTTGAATCGATTGAGGATATACTTTTTCCTTGATTTGATCTAATGCACTTTGAACATTATGATTCCATTTTAACTCCACCAATAAGGCAGGATAATAATCTTTATATTCAGGTTTAGGGATATAAACAAAATCCGCAAATTCTCTTCCTGTTGGCAATTCTCGTATTGGTTTAAAATAATACTTCAAAGTTGATAAATACGCAATCGTTAAAACACTACTCAAACTATTTTCATTATGATATGCAATATTAGAAGCATACGTATTATGAATCTTTTCCATTTGTTGAGCTACAACTTCTGTCTCCATTTGACAAGTTGCTTCTAAAATGGTATCCGATTCCCTTTCAAATTGAATTAAATCATTCCATTTATCTTCTGAAACAGAATTCACAAATTCTTGTCGGATTTCTTCATTTGGAATAAATACCGTCTTATATGTTTGATTGTATCCCAAATATCCTAAATGAACCAATGCCGTTAAGACATCATCCATATTTTTAAATGAAACCATATCATTTTGAAAAGACGTTGTCTGCATCTTCACTTCATTACCACTTAACATTTCTAAAACAGCTTCTTTTAAGCCATCAAAATTCATTTGAATCAAACTATGAATTGATTCATAGCTACTTGTCTGTGCCCAATAACTTTGAAACACACCTAAAGTAAATAAACTCACAACGGCTTTCGGATTATATACATGCTGATGATTTAAGTAATATCCATCATACCATTTCTTGATTCTATCAAAATCTATATTGTATTTATTACTTAATCCTTTTACTTCCACCTCTGTAAATCCAATAAAAGAAGCCAATGGACCTGGATTCAACATTGTATATTCATCAAAATTATTCAATGCGGACTGTGTCATCGTTCTTTTGATTGGTAAAATACCTGTTAAATACGCTAATGCGATATAACGAGAAGGTTGTGATCCTTTAAATAATCCTTTTAAGAAATCAATATATTCTTCTAGTAATTTTTTATTATTCGCATTATCACGAATCAATACATCCCACTCATCAATGATTACCACAAAGCGATGTCCTGTTTCATCATTGATTTTAGAAAGTGTACCAGACAAAGAAATAATTCCATTATAGTCAATATTGGAATACTCATATTGTAATTCATGCATACAACTCTCTTTAATGTAATTTACAATATCATTTATATTTTCAACTTGATCTTTACACCATTGTACATCAATATGAATGACATCATATTGATTAAGATACTTTTCAAATGTAGAACATGAAGAAATCGTATATGGCTGAAATAATTCTCTAGATTCACATCCCTTTGAATAATAAGCACAAAGCATATCAGCAGTCATGGATTTTCCAAAACGTCTAGGTCTTGAGTTACAAATAAATTTAGCTGTGGTTGAAAGCACACTATTTGTATATTCAATTAAACCCGTTTTATCCACATATATTTTTGAATGAACCGCTTCATTAAAATTCGCATTATCAGGATTTAGAAATATAGCCATACAGATTCCTCCTACACCACTATTATATCAAAAAAAGACTGTAGAATAAAAAAAACGAGATGTTAGTTCATCTCGCCTTACTTCACTCCATGACTTTTTAAATAAGAAGGTATGATTTTTATAAAACAAATGATTGTCACAATACTTGCATAAATATCCGCTGTGGGTTGTGCATAGAAAATATTTGAAACCCCTAAAAAAGCAGGCAATAAACATGTGCAACCCAAATACATCAGCTTACGATTTAATGATAAAAATAATGATAATTTTACATTAGATAATCCTGTAATTCCATCCACTAAAACATATTGAATGGACATCATCAAAATACCTAAACAGAATATTTTAATAGCCCTATCTGCGATTGGCATAGTCATGGCATCATTAGTAAACATAGCCACAAATACATTGGAGTAGCACATTGAAATAATAAACATAACAAGACAGAATAAAAACGAAAATGAAATCACAATTTTAAATGCTTCTTTGATCTTCTTTAAATTTTGCGAACCAAAATGATACGCAAATATCGGTTGTGTACCCGAACTAATACCAAGTAATGGTCCTGTAATCAATAAGAAATAGCTTTGAGCTACAGTAATAGCCGATATATAAATATCCCCCATATCTCCACCATACTTTTGAAGCATCATATTCATCACTATTAAAATAATTGAATCGGATGCGATAATCAGAAATGGAGAGAATCCAAGTTTTACAATATGCTTCATTTTCTCTATAGATAATTCTTCTTTATGAAGTTTGATTTTCGATTTGAATCTTAAAAAACAAAGCACAAACATACACGATATAAATTGTGCTACAACTGTACCAATGGCTGCTCCAGCCACACCAATTTTAAGTGTACGAATCAAAATAAAGTCAAACATAATATTTGTGATGGCACCAATACATACACTTAACATCGCAATCGTGGCATAACCCTGTCCTGTAATAAAATAATTCAATCCAATCGACATTAGGGCAAAGAAAGTTCCTAATGTATAAATTGTTAAATAGGTATTGGCATAAGGATAAAGGGCATCACTGCCTCCAAACCAATAGATCAAATTATGTTTTAAAAGAATGAATCCAAGTGTTAAACAAATGGAAAGAACGACCAACATCACAAAGCTATTATATAAAATTTGACTGGCCCTTTTCTCATTCTTTTGACCCAAACACATCGATAGCCAAATCGAACCACCAATACCTACAAGTGTTCCAAAACTCGATAATAAGGTAACGATTGGCCCGCATATTCCAACGGCTGCCAAACATACATTTCCCACTTCTTCAATTTGTCCTACAAACATACGATCGACAATGGAATATAAAATATTCACAAGTTGCGCAATCATACTCGGTATAGCCAACCCCATAACAAGCTTTAACATGGGTGTATTTTCAAAATCATTTTGTCGCATTTTACAATATATTCTCTTTAATATAATCTTTAGCTTCCATTAAATCTTTCGCAGTATAGATTGTCTGCTTCTTCTGCACATCTGTAGGTGCAATGATATCTGGCACTTGAATACAGTCAATACCTGCTCTATAAGCTGCCTCAACACCAACTACACTATCCTCTAAAACAAGAGCATTTCTTGCGTCTGTATCCATTTTCTTTAAAACACTTAAATAAATTTCTGGATCTGGTTTACGATTTATGACTTCATCCCCACATAATACATAATCAAAACGATCATATACGCCAACTCGTTTTAATCTTTCTTCTGTAAGCTCTCTTCTTGTCGTTGTGGCAACCGCCTTTTTAATATGATATGCATCCAAAAAATCTAGTATTTCATTTAAGCCCGGTTTAACTGGCACTTCCTTTTCCAACATACCATATCCAATGCGTTCCCATTCTTTAATTACCAATTCTTGAATGTCTTGAGATAAATATCGATCTAACACTTCTTTTTCATCTCTACCACTTTTCCCAATCAATTTTGGAAATAAAGTAGAACCCATATTTTGAATACCATACTTATTACCCGCCTGATCAAAAGCTTCTTTCCATACACTTTCAGTATCTAACATCAACCCATCAACATCAAAAACAACTAATTCTAACATGTGCATCCTCCCATAAAACATGAAGGTATTATAACATGAAAAAAAGAAGCAAAGTTACATTGCTTCTAATATATCGATTACTTCTTTTAAATTCTCACACTGAAGATCAACATATTTCATGTCTTCTTTATTAAATGGGACTTGATCTGGAATCCAAACTCTTCGCATATTTGCATTATACGCCGCACGAATTCCATTTTTACTATCTTCTAGCACTAAACAATTCTCAGGCTTTACTCCCATCTTTTTCGCACACGCCAAAAATAAATCGGGAGCTGGCTTTGAAGCATATGCATCTTTTGATGAAAGCATCAAATCTGCCTTAAAATCAAACCCGCAATTTTTCACTAAACGCTTAATGTGCGTAACACTTGAGCTTGACGCAATGCAAATATTATAATTATTCGATTTTAAATAATCATGCAATTCTTTCAAGCCATATTTATTGGCAGAGCCTGGAATCGCAAAACGTTTCTCGTAATAAGAAACAAATTCATCATCGGCAATTTCCAACATATCCTCTAACCATGGATAATCCTTATGGTAAATTGAATAATCGAAATGACTTGTGCCTAGCATCCCTAAAAAATATTCTCTTGGAAAGTAATGATTGTGTTTTTTACAAATGTCTTCAAACACATCGATATATAGGGTTTCCGTATCAAACATCAACCCGTCCATATCGAAAATAACAGTATTAATTGCCATAATAGCTCCTCAACTTCCATATATTTAAGAGGGGCTTTAAAGCCCCTCTTAATTATTATTAATATTTTAATGCTTTATAGTAACGACGAATATCAATTGGATGACGTCTGCAGTGTTCTAGGTGAACATTTAATCTCATAAATGCTGAACGCATCACAATTGGTGATAAAATTCCACGGAATTCTTCATCAATACCTGGAAGAGCAAAGTTTTTAGTGTCAAACACTGTCACTTTAGCACTAACTGTATTAACAAATTTCTCAACACGATCCATTTCAGGACGAGTTTTATCTTCACCTTTAATTAAGATAACTGGAATATCTCTTTCAATTACTTCTAACGTTCCGTGGAAGAAGTTAGCTGCTGAAATTGGACGTGTACGCATCCATTGCATTTCTTCCATAATGCACATACCATAGCAAACTGCCCAATCTTCAAGATTACCAGATCCTACTAAGTATGTGATTGGTTCATCGCAGTATTTCTCAGCATAATTTTTCATTTCTTCATCCGCATCTTTATAGATTTGAACAACTGCATCAGGTAAGTTTTTCATTTGAGAAGTTAGCTTGTCGTATGCATCAAATTCACCAGCATTCTTCATAAAGCGAAGAACCACTGTATACCACCAGTAGTATTCACCACCAACTGTAGTAACTAAATGATCAACTTTCTTAGCTAATGGTGATTCTGGTACCTCAACATATCCAATTACACGTGCTCCAACTTCATGAGCTTTATCAATAGCTGCTTCTACTTCAATTGTATTTCCTGACAATGATGCGATAACTACAACTGAATTTTTTGTAAATTTCTTATTTCCTTCATATAAGAAGTCTGTTGCATTCTCTAAATACAATGGCAATGAACATCCTAATTGTTTAGCTGTATGCATAATTTGCCCTGCATATAATAATGTTCCACCAATTCCAAATAAGAAGATATTATCATACCCTTCATCACAAATTTGATCTACTACCTTTTCTACCTCAGGGATCATATCAACACCATTTTGATGATCTTGTCTTACTTTTGCTTCGTCGAAATTTAACATTTTAATTTACCATCCTTTTCTATTTATCCTAAAATCCCGAATTGTGCACATACAATGCCTACAATAGCTGTACCAATAATCAACCATAAAACATTCATTTTCTTTTTCATTAATGAATAATATATTCCGGTTACAGCCAGAGGCAACATACCTGGCATAATTCCATTTAAAATATCTTGAATCTTTGTTGCAGAATCTCCACTACCAATAGCCAACGGAGTCGTTACACTAACCAATTCATTTGTCATACCACCAATTACCATAACTCCAAGAATAGCAGCTGCTAGCATAAATTTTTTCATTAAACCAGATTGCTGAATCTTTGTTAAATAGTTAGCTCCTAATTCATAGCCTTTCATTGAACAGAAATAGCGTAATGCAAACGCTGGCACATTGAAAATCAATAAGAATAAGATTGGACCCAACACACTACCTTGCACAGCTAATGAAGTTCCGATACCGATTGCTAATACACGAAGAGTTCCTAACAATAATGAATCTCCAATTCCACTTAGAGGCCCCATCAGTGCAGCTTTAACAGCGTTGATACTTGATGTATCAAAATTTGGATCTTTTGCATTCATTTCTTCCATAGCAAGAACGATACCACCCACAAATGGAGAAACGTGTGATGTAATATTGAAGAACTCTAGATGTCTTTCAAGAGCTTCTGATAATCCTTTTTTATCATCTTTATAAATTTTTTCTAAACCTTTAGCCACCATAAAGGCAAATCCCATATGCATTTGTCTTTCATAATGCCATGAAAATTCCATAGGTAACGAACGCCAAAACATTCTTTGTAAGTCTTTTTTTGTGATTACATTTTCATTAGAAGTCGTCATCTTCATCTAATCCTCCTTGTACTGCCAAAGTTTCTTCTTCACGGAAATTAATTTTAATAAACACTGTAATTACACCAATAATAGCAATACCAACAACTGGAATACCAAAGTATGCTGATAATACAAATCCTAAGAAAAAGAATGGTACTACATCTTTATTCATAATCATTTGTGCTAACATCGCAAATCCAATACCTGGAAGCATTCCACATGCAATACTTAAACCATTTGTGATAACTTCAGGAATTGCATTTACAATTGCTTGCATTTGTGTACTTCCTAAAGCAAATCCTAAGAATGTTAATAAAAACAATACAAAACATGTCAAGAATCCTGTGCATAAATGAATTGTACTAACTGCTTTTGCGTTTCCTTGAGCTGCATATTTATCTGCTAATTTACCAAACATAGGACGAACTAATGAGAACATTACATTATCAATAGATTGTGCTAATAAGGCAATTGGGAATGCCATTGTAAATGCAATCCCTGCTCCTTTTCCAGTAGTAATCGCAAATGCTGTTCCTAACACTCCACCAACAATTACGTTAGGTGGAATATATGCACCAACAGAATATTGTCCTAAGAAAGCTAACTCTAAAGTTGCACCAATTTTAATACCTAGTTCAGGATCTCCTAAAACTAAGCCAACGAATGGACCTAAAACAATTGGTCTTTGAATTAAATTCGTACCCGTTGCTAAGTCACACTTACCAATGAAAGCTATACAGCCTAACAAAAATGCTTGTAATATCATATTTTTCTCCTCTTCTTTTTATAAAGCGCTTAATGCATCTAATGATTTATCCGTTGGAACCATTCGAATGTCAACTTTAATTCCTTCAGAAACCATATCACGAATCATTTGTTCTTCTTCCTTAGTAACATTCATTGCCTTTGAAATATTACGAGTTTCAGAAGTCGCCTTAGTTCCTCCTAAATTAATTTCTTTAATGTTACATGCTTCAGCAATCGTCTTAGCATCCTTGATGGATTCAACCACAATAAACAATTTGTATTTGTCTGTAACACCACTGTTGATCGCATTTACTGCATCTGCAATATTTTTAATTACTAATTTAACACCACTTGGTTTTGCCAACTTAATTGATGTTTTTCTTAAATCATCTTTCATAACTGCATCATTAGCGATTAAGATGCAATCTGCGCTTAGTGTGGATGTCCAAGAAAAAGCAACTTGACCATGTAACAATCTGTGATCCACTCTTAATAATTTGATCATTTTTTTCTCCTCCTATTAGAAATCTTCATCATCTTCGCTTGTCATACCATTCATAACTGTCATTCCCTCTTTAGCTGCTTCAATCAAATCGTTCGCATCTGCTAATTCAAGATTTTGGCCCAAGCTTTTCATTACTACATCTAATGCCAATCCCATGTTCATTCCTGAAAAAACCATTACATTATCCAATACTGCAAGTTTAGATAAAGCTGTGTGAACACTTCCACCTTTGATATCACACAAGATTACAATTTGTTCTTCACTTTCTTTTGCTTCTTTCAAAACTTCTTGATAAAAATCTTCAGGATTTTGTCCAGGAAGCAAGCTATATGTTTCTACATCCTTAGCTAAATCTCCAACGATCATAGAAACTGAATCTTTCATTCCTTTAGATAATCCTCCATGTGAGGCAAATATTACCCTGCTCATCTATCATACTCCTTTCTATTTACGTCGTTCACTTATATACAAGCAAATATTGTGCCATAGAAATAAGTTTACAAAAAAAGATGAGTTTCCTCATCTTTACTAATTATTCTTCACATAATTATAAATATGAATCATTTCCTCTGTAGGAATATCTACACCATAGAAATCTTCTACTTGCTTAAACGCCTTCTTAACATAGTCCACAAAATCTTTGTGTTCATTTAAGAAATCCGAGCTTGGATCATACTCAGCATTTCTTGAAACAACAAGTCTTTCAATCAAGCAACAAATATGTACGTACAATCCAAAACAAGTTCGATTGCTGAAACGAACCCCAACATACTTTTGTAAAACATCAATCGCATTGGCAACCTGCTCTAATAGTTTTGTCGGATTTAATATCGTTAGTGCATTCATAATATTACTCAATGAGAAATTATGCAGAATATTTTTATCAAACAAAGACAGCTGTTCTTCATCCATATAATCCTTGAAGTATTGATTGAAATCACCAAATGTATCTTCAATAATCAAATCTTCAATACCCACAAATGGAATGTCCTCCATATTTGGATCTAACGTTCCAAGTACACATAAAACGTCATATTCTTCAAATACATTGTTCTTTTTACCTAATTCAATCAATTCCGAATAATTCAACGTCTTCACATCTAAATTGATTCCATCTGGAAAAGATTGCTCCAACATCGACTTTAATTTCTTGGCCGTACCCAATCCACTTGCGCAAGAACATAGAATGACTGGCTGTTTTTGTTGATGCTTTTCAATATGATACGCAAAATTGACACGGAAAGCATCAATCGTTTTTTGTAATATGCTCTCCATCTCTACATTATTACGAATTCCATTTCCAATTTCTAAAGCGATTGGAGTACTCACATTGTTGATAATTCCAATATTCGCATTCTCTATATGCAAACCTTTATAAATATCTTCCAAACTACCCATATCCACTAATAAATACAATTCTTTGACCTTGCCAATACGATCCAAATAACGATTCAGTTTCTCAATCATTGTAGCCGTATCAATATATAAAGGCATATCTAGCGCATCAAATATATATTGTCCTAAGAAACGATTGGCTGCATCCGCAATACTAGAAGCCGTAGAAAAACCATGTGATAGTACAACGGCTGCTTTTTGAGAAAGCCTTGAATCTTTTTGTACATTGTAAACATAGAAGATAAATGTGCAAATAATAATGGAATACATATCCATTTCTAGATAGGACTTTAAATAGGTACAAATTTCTAAAGATACATTGGTCGCTCTAAAAAATTCTTCCTGCAACAATTGATATAAATCATCACATTCTTCTTCATGTTTTAAAAACCAGCTTCTTAAATCATGATATTCATGATGAATCTCATCTAAATAAGATGCGATAGCTAACGTTTCATTATTTGTGATTTTTAATCCATACCGCGATTCAATCAAGTTAAAGATATGCTGCACACCACGATTATAATAATCTACCTGACTTGATTCTTTCTTTCTAAAGATCAAGTTATCAAAATATTTTTGAACATAATTCTTTTCTTTTGTCATAAAATCCGATAAACTTGTATGTTCCTCTTTATATTTTCGATAACACGCCAACAAGCTATCATTTAATTGAAGAATTTCTTTTGTACCATTATAGTACCCTTGCAAATCGTCCACATATATATATTCATCATCGTCCAAGACTGTTTTTTGATTCGCATAAACCTGCTGTAAAAGATCTTTAGGCAAACTATCCAAGTGAATTTCTAATTCGTCATTGACCTTATCAAATAAAGAATTGATACAACAAGACTGCACACTACTCTTTAATTGACCAATGTTGCCTGGCATCTTACTTTGTAACAGCGCATTATACACTTTACTACTCATCTTGATCTGGCAATTTAAACGTTTTTCTTCCTGGCTAAAAATATCATACAGCAACTCAATACGCTCTTGCGTACCTCTTTGTTCAAGACTAGGAATGGTGATTGTCATTGGAATACGTCGCATTAATGTTTTTAACAAAACTTTATCCGGATTTTCTGTAGTCGCAAATACAATACGAACATTAGACTTATACCACTTTTCATTATCACCCACACGATGATAAATACCTTGATCCATAAACAAGAACAACTTTTCTTGGCATTCAGCCTTTAATTCATGCACCTCATCCAAGAATAAAACACCATTATCTGCTAACGCAATCAAACCTTCATTGTCTTTTTCAGCCCCTGTAAAAGCACCTTTAACATGACCAAATAAGTTGGCCGTTAATAATTCCGGATTATTCGCATATTCACTACAGTTTACCTGTACAAATTGCCCATTTTTTGAAATGACACCCTGATTTCTTGCCCACTCATATGTCAGTTTCGCAATTAAAGACTTACCCGTTCCCGTAGGCCCATAAAGCAGCATAGGCAATCCATTAGGAGGATATGAAATGGTAGCTTTACATTGTTTAACCGTTTGAGCCAAAGAATGATTCATGCCCACTAGTTTTTCAAAATCCTTCTTTTCCTGATTTGACAATAAATCATCTATACTCGCATATAAACTATTTTTAAAAGGAATTCCCTTTTCTTTCAAATATTCAACCGAAATGAAACAAAACGGTTTTGATTCAATGCGAATCAATTTATTTTCTTTTACTAATTTATTTAATACAACAGAAACCTGTGAGCGGCTAATCTTTAAATTTTCACTTATCAAGGCAACTGCTGTTTGTTCAAATTCACTATTATTACAACATGCCAAAATATATGCCAATATTTTTTCTATCATACGACCCCTCCACTTTTTTTGAATTATTATACCATAATATGTTATAACATATATACATATGAAACAAGATTTGATTTATACACATACCTACAAACAAACACTCCATATGACAACGGGTTTAAAGTCGCATCTAGAAATATTAAGTAAAGATAGACAGACTTTATCGGATCTTTTATATAATGTCAGTCAAAATAATCCTTTTTTAGAATACACTCCAAGTCAAGATATTCAACAATATCTTGAAGCAGGCATTTCCAATAAGCCAAGTCTAAAGGATGAACTTTATTTACAGCTGCATACAAGCACTAAAAAATACAATGAACCCATTGCCCATTATATTATTGAATCCTTAGATAATCATGGCTTCTTTGATCAAGACATCCAAACTGTCCTATCGGACTTAAAATGTACTAAAACACAATTTGAAGAAACACTCTCTTTCATTCAAACCTTTGAACCCATTGGTGTGGCTGCTAAAAATAGTATTGATTCTTTAATGATTCAATTAAAAGAAAAAGGCTATACAATCGCATACACTATTTTAAAGAATTATTCAAAAGAACTTGAAGAAAAAGATTTCTATACAATTTCTGAATCTTTAGATATACCTTATGAATCTGTATTTGATGAATTAGCTCACATGCAAGAGTGCAATCCATTTCCTTGCAGTGAATATGACACAGAAAGTACGACAAATTTAGCTTTACCTGAATTCACAATTGAAATTGATGAAGATCAATTAAAAATCATCCCCAAAGAAATGGGAAATCTATCGCTTCATTGCGAAGAAGTAAAATTGTCAAAAGAAGCTAAAAAATATTTAAATGAAGCTAAGTTTTATATAGATAGTATCAATCGTCGAAACAAAACCATTCTTCTACTCGCAAATATATTGATCACACATCAAAAGAATTATTTTCTATTTCAAGATGATTTAAAAGAATGCACACTTAAAGAAATTGCTCAAGAATCAGGCTACTCGATTTCAACCGTTTCTAGGACTTTGAGTGATAAATATTATGAATTTAATGATCATATGTATCCTGTAAAAGATTTATTTATTTCAAAAACACACAAAGGAAGCAGTAAAGACTCTATTCAAAAGGCCATTCAATTATTAATTGAAGTGGAAAATCCAGAAAATCCTCTACAAGATGAAGAAATTGTAGAAGAACTTGAAAATATGGAACTCTACGCATCCAGAAGAACCATATCAAAATATAGAAAGGAATTAAATATTCCCAATTCGAAACAAAGAAAAAAGGCGAGACTCTACTAAATCTCGCCCCTTACCTTGTTTTCTCCAAACTTTTTAAGTAGTCTTCAACATTTAAGTACTGAATAGAATCCATTTCTGTATTTTCTCCACGATAAATAACATAACGTCCTGTGATATTGCCATATCGATGTATCGTCATCGCACATTTTTCTTCATCATTTATATGTCGATATTGTTCACGTGCTCGTTGGTTACTATATTTTATTTCATATATTTCACAAGATAATGTTTTTGGATCTTGCACAACCATATCAAACTCACCGATTGGAAATTGCAATTTAAAAACATGTTTATCTTTTTTTGCGAGTTTTGTTTCCAAAAGAACTATATCCTCCATCATTCTGCCACGAATTTCACTAAGTAAACGTTCTAAAATATGTGTCCTTTTTTGGATATCTAATTCTTGGAATTTTTCGTCTAAAAGAAGATTCTCAACAATAGCTTCAGCTTGTGCATATCTTAAACCAGGTTGTGTAACAACAACAATTTTACTCTTCTGTTTTACTTCTGGTAAATATTCTAAATCTATTTCTTTTATTAAGTCCAATATCGCCAGATACTCTTTTATTTGAGTCATATGCACATCACTAATATCAATACTTTGTTCTTCCTTATTTAAAATATCAAGCATGTTTTTTATTCCCAGAGTCACCTTATCTAGTTCCATATGTTTTCGAATATTTATTGGATCCACTCTATCTCTCAACAAATTATTGGCAGTAACCCCTAGATCATGAGATTTAAATGTACTTTCTACAACACTTTTAGTAAATCTATGATTCATATCTTCTACTACTCGATTAATCACATTCGTAAGCTCTCCCTTTTCATATAAATCTAAAAGTTGACGAAAATGACCACCATATTGATACATCTTTAAGGAATGTTGGATATTCTTCGCAATTGACGTATTAATATACTCTTCTGTATCTTTAATATTTGAAAATGGTGTGCTTGCATTATAATTAATTCCACCAAGACTCATTGTCCCTCCATACCGTATATACTCATCAATCCCATATATACCAAGTACATTTTCAAATTCTCTATAGGGTATAAATGTTGTATGAAGCATTATGCATCGATCGTATAATTGTTCTTCTTTAGAAAACGCAAAGCCAAGTGAATCTGTGCCAGAAAGAACAATTTTCATTCCACTACTGGCATATATATCAGAAAATAAAGAAGCCCCTTCAATGAAATCTTCCATCAATGTCACTTCATCCAAAAATACATATTTATATCCATTTTTTTCTAATAGTCTAAGATCTTCGTCAATATCGGATAAAGAATCTTTTGATGTAATTTGAATAAATGCAGCTTTATTAAAATCAGATTCAGACAATTCTAAAATAATTTGACGAATCAATGTGGTTTTCCCTGTTCGTCTTAATCCATACAATATAAATACTTTATCAGCTATGTCTTTGAAGATATAATCTCTAAGTATTTGAATACATTCTCTTTTTTTATAGTTTCGTATAATTGAAATTAAAGATTTTAATCTATCCCCAACAAGCACCTTTGTCTTAAAATCAAGATTTTTTTCTTTAGGCATACATTGTTTTAATTTTTTTAATTCCTTTTCTAATTTTTTCCTTTTCTCAATATTCGATATAAGTTCATCAACTTCATCTGCTTTTACATATTTTTCTATTCGCTTCCCATTCTGAGTGATTCTATGATAATAATAAATATTACCATGTACATTCTTTTTAGAAACACCACCTGCCGGTAAAACGGCAATCTCACGCTCTATTTCTGCGATATGCTCGATTATTTTCTCATTATCCATAATTCTTCACCCACAATCTTTTATACCCATTATACCCATTATTCATTTTCACTTCAAGAGTATAAAAAGGAGACGACTAATAAATATCGCCTCTAACTAATTTCTTTGAATATATATGATAATACCACATCAATAGCGCTGCATTTACAATCCATGTCAGTGGCCATCCCAAGAATACAGTAATTAATTCCAAACTGAATTGTGTTGCCACAAATAAATAGACTTGTCTTAAAATAACGAAACATAAAATCATCGAATACATTGGTACTTTAGATAATCCAACACCTCTTAAAGCACCTGCCGTAATGTGGGATAAAGGAAGGAAGATATAGCCTGGCGCAAAGACAGAAATCATAGTCACACCAGCTACAATCACATCTTTATCTTGTGAGAACAATCCGACTAAGAACTCTCCATTTGTATAAATCAAGAAAGCTCCTAATGCGATAATAACTTCACACATCAATAATGTTGTATACAAGCCTTTTCTTACACGCTTATAGTTTTGAGCTCCATAGTTCTGTCCCACAAATGTTGTGATGGCCATCGAGAAACTTTGAATTGGTAGCTGCAAGAAACCATCTAGTTTTGTCGTTGTACTATATCCTGCAACAGCAGCCGATCCAAATTTAGAAATATACGATTGAACAATCACATTGGAAAAAGAAACAATACTATTTTGTAGAGCTGCCGGAATTCCTATTGAAATAATTCTTGATAGAATTGGCTTTGAAAAACGAATCTTAGAAATATATACCTTATAATCTTTATCTGTATGTATTAACTCGCGCATAACTAGAATGGCTGAAACGAGCTGTGCCAAAGTTGTCGCAATACCCACACCAGCAACACCTAAATGAAAGTAGATCACAAACACAAAGTCTAGAACAATATTCACTAAACTGGATACAACTAAGTAAATCAATGGATTTTTACTATCCCCTAAAGCTCTTAAAATACCGGCTCCCATATTATAAATTAATGAAAAGGATACACCCGCAAAATAAATCTGTAGATAAATCACAGCCAAAGGTAAAACTTCTTTAGGCGAACCAATCATGACTAAAATGGGTTTAGATAGAGCAATACCCAATATTGTGAATAAGACACATAAAACTAAAGTTAAAGCTAAAGATGTATGAATCGAATCCTGCATCTTTTTTGTTTCTTTAGCTCCAAAATATTGTGCAATCACAACACCAGCACCTGTTGATAATCCCATAAAGAATCCAACCAACATATTAATGATTGAAGTGGATTGTCCTACAGCTGCTAAGGCATGTGAACTGACAAAGTTTCCTACCACATACGAATCGACTGTATTGTATAATTGTTGAAATAAATTCCCAACCAGTAATGGTAAAGAGAAAATCAAAATCGACTTCCATATACTTCCCTTTAATAAATCTGTACTTTCCAACGCCTTCACCCTTCCCAAAAGAAAATGCAGAATTCCAATTGGTCTTCTACATTATGTAAAATAATTTTAACTCTTTTCTGAAAAAAATGAAAGCTTATCCTAAAACCACATCCAATATCATCATGATACAAAATCCAAACAAGAAAGAAAGTGTTGGAAGATTCGAGTGTTTTCCTTGTGCCATTTCAGGAACAAGCTCTTCAACCACAACAAACAACATAGCGCCTGCCGCAAAACTTAAACAAAGTGGCAAGCATTGTAGGATCCAATTTGAAAACAAAATTGTAACATAGCCAAATACAGGTTCAACAATCCCCGATAAGGCACCTACCAAAAATGCCTTATGTTTCGAATAGCCATTACTCTTTAATGGCAAAGAAAGAATAGCACCTTCGGGAAAGTTTTGAATCGCAATCCCTATAGATAAAGCTAAACTCGAAAAGAGATTTCCTGTTTGAATCGCATGTGCTAGTACAATACCTACGGCCATACCTTCTGGAATATTATGCAAAGTAACCGCAAAAACTAGTTTTGTCGTTTTCTTTAGATGCGACTCTTTTCCCTCTTCATCATTTGTTCCAGGATGCATGTGAGGTACAATACAATCTAAGAAAAGCAGTAATAAAGCTCCTAAGAATATGCCAAGCACAATGGCCAAAATATTCTTTTCTTGTTCCATCGCTGGAATCAATAAAGACCAAATACTTGCAGCCACCATAACACCTGAGGCAATACCGGAAAAGCATCTAGACAAAAGTTCATTCTTTTTATTTTTGACAAAGAACACAACAGCTGAACCCAAAGTCGTTCCAAAAAAAGGAATTAGTAATCCTAACCACATAATCATCACCGTAGTTAGCATAAACTAATCCCTTTATATTCGTCAATTCAAATGCAAATTGTATGTAAATCCATGATGTTCAATATAATCCTCTAAGATCCATCCCTTATCATGAATTTCTTTAGCTGCTTCTTTCCCTACATATCTAAAGTGCCATGGCTCATTGGTAGCTCCTGTACGGGCTCCCGTATTTTCTGGGAAACGCAAAATAAATCCATATTTATAGGCATTTTCTTCAACCCAATTATAGTCTGATGTTTCGCCAAATGTCCCATACGTTCCATCCATTACACTTTGACTTGTTAGATCCACACTCAATCCGCATTGGTGTTCACTTGATCCTGGAATCGAAACTAAACTTGCCGCATAAGCCGCATCATACATCGCAAAATATTCATTATATACTGCTAATTGTGTGTCATAAGAACGATACGAACTCTTGATCGCAATACTATAACCTTGTTTCAATCCATCCTTATACATATTTTCAAGGGCAGTTGCCGCTTCATCTCTTAATTGCCCCACTTCACTTTGATAAGGAATATTTACATCTCTTAAATCACTTGGTACATAATCACTTGGAACACTAAAACCATTTTTAATTAAAACCAACATATTTGAGGGATCCTCAATGGTATATGTACGATCATCACGCTTACTTGAATCAATGCCTGGATAAGAAACGGTTAATACAGCTTTTAAAGGCTTTAATCCAGAATCCACATATTCCTTGATATCTTTGATTTGTGCCCCTTTAATCGCCAAATATTTCTTTGCCTTTTTATAAGGTACACTTGCTGAAATCAATGTATCCAAATTTGAAATGGTATATACATCTGAATTCTTAAACAAAATATCTTTTGTATACCCTAAATAATTCAAATCTTCCATTCTTTCATAGTAAGAATCAATATAATAAACAACTTTCTTTACACTCTCTTTAGAAGCCCTGTAATACTCATCATACAACAAGTAATGTGCATCATTCTTTACTTTATCCCACTTTGAAATATTAATGATTTGATCATACTGCAAGATATCTTTAATATCTTCCTTCTCTAATTCTAATACAACCTTTTTATCTTCTTTGTGATACCCTTTAATACTCAAACGAATACTTGTAAAATTCGCAATCATTAATGCGATACAAACGACTGGAATCAACGCGACAATTGCGATTCGTTTCGTATTTACTTTTCTCTTTTTCTTTGCCATAAACTCACCCAAATCATTATATAGAATAAGGTTGTGAAAGACAAACGAGTTTTATTTACAAATTATTTTCATATTATATGTAATTTTTTACATTACATGATACAATATATTCTAGAGGTGATTATATGTTATTCAAGAACGCAACCATTTATACAATGGAACAAGACCCTTTTGTAGGTGATTTTAAAATCGATAAGGGTGTATTTACAGAAATAGGAAAAGATTTAACAGCTAATGAAGGAGAAGATGTACAAGATCTAAATGGTTTATATGTATTTCCTGGTTTAGTTGAAAGCCATTGCCATTTAGGTATGGAAGAAACAGCCATTCGTTTTGAAGGGAATGATGTCAATGAAATCACAGATCCAATCACACCAAATATGCGTGGAATTGATGGATGTAATCCAATGGATGAAACAGTAGAACTCGCATTAAAAGGTGGTGTAACTACAGTAGCTGCAGGTCCTGGTAGTGCCAACGTTCTTGGTGGAACTTTCTTTGCGTATAAGACGAAAGGAAATTGCATTGATGAAATGAGCATTCAAAATCCTATCGCAATGAAGGCAGCTTTTGGAGAAAACCCTAAGCGTTGTTATCAAGGAAAGAAAATTGATACGCGTATGCAGATCAGTGCATTACTTAGAGAAACTCTAGCTAAAACTAAAGAATATATGTTAAAGAAAGAATCTGGTAAAGATGTAGATTATGATCAAAAGTTAGAAGCCATGATTCCAGTTATCAAAAAAGAATTGCCATTGAAGTGCCATGCACATAGAGCTGATGATATTTTAACTGTTATTCGTATTGCGAAAGAATATGACATTGAAGTAACTTTAGATCATGCGACGGATGCAAGATGCATTGTCGAACAAATCAAAGAAAGCGGATATCCATGTATTTGCGGTCCTAGTTTTGGTCATAAGACTAAATTTGAATTAAAATCCAAATCCTTTAAAACGCCTGGCGTATTAAACAAAGCTGGAATCTTAGTTTCCATCACAACTGATTCTCCAGTTATTCCAGAACAATATTTATCTTTATGTGCCGCTCTTGCCGCAAAAGAAGGTATGGATGAATATGAAGCTATCAAAGCAATCACGATCAATCCAGCTAAGATTTTAAAACTCGATAATCGCGTAGGTTCTATTAAAGCCGGTAAAGATGCTGACTTTATTATTTGTACTAAGAATATTCTTGATACACAAAATGAAATTCAATCCGTTTATATCAATGGAAAGAAGGCTGTGTAATGTTATTTAAGAACGCGACTATTTATACTATGGAAGAAGAACCTTTTATTGGTGATTTTCGGGTTGATAAAGGTGTATTTACTGAAATTGGAAAAGATTTAAGTCCCAAAGATGAAGAAGTACAAGACCTAAATGGATTATATGTCTTCCCTGGCCTTATTGATGCCCACAGCCATTTAGGCATGGTATGTTCTTCCATTGGCTTTGAAGGTGAGGATGGAAATGAAGTCACAGATCCAGTCACACCCAACATTCGCGGTATTGATGGCTGTAATCCAATGGATGAAACAATTAAAGAATCATTAAAAAGCGGAGTGACTACAGTCGCTGCAGGACCAGGTAGTGCTAATGTGATTGGTGGAACTTTCTTTGCGTATAAAACTGCAGGTAACTGCATTGATGAAATGACAATTCAAAATCCTTTAGCTATGAAGGCCGCATTTGGTGAAAACCCTAAGCGTTGCTACAAAGGAAATAAAATTGATACGCGTATGCAGATTAGTGCATTGCTTAGAGAAACTCTAGCTAAGACTAAAGAATACTTAGCTAAAAAAGAAGCTGGAAAAGATGTAGCTTATGATCAAAAACTAGAAGCCATGATTCCGGTTATTAAAAAGGAAATGCCATTAAAGTGCCATTGTCATAGAGCCGATGATATTTTAACCGTGATTCGTATTGCGAAAGAATATGACATTGAAGTGACATTAGATCATGTAACAGATGGAAGAAGCATTATTCCACAAATTAAAGAAAGTGGTTTTCCATGTATTCTAGGTCCTTGTTTGGGGTATAAATCAAAATATGAAGTTAAAAATATGTCTTTTGAAACAGCCAATGAATTCTATAAAGCCGGTATTCTATTTTCTATTATCACAGACTCTCCTGTAGTACCCGAACAATACTTATCATTAAGTGCAGCTTTAGCCGCAAAAGCAGGTCTTCCAGAATATGAAGCTATTAAGGCCATCACAATCAATCCAGCTAAGATTTTAAAACTGGATGATCGTATTGGTTCTATTAAAACTGGTAAGGATGCAGACTTTGTGATTTGTACAAAGAATATTTTAGATACACAAAATGAAATTAAAAATGTATATATTAATGGAAAGAAGGAAGCATAATGTTATTTAAGAACGCAACAATTTATACAATGGAACAAGATCCATTTGTAGGTGATTTTAAAATTGATAAAGGTGTATTTACACAAATTGGAAGAAATTTAACAGCAAATGAAGGTGAAGATGTACAAGATCTAAATGGTCTATATGTATTTCCTGGTTTAGTTGAAAGTCATTGCCATCTTGGTATGGAAGAAACAGCTATTCGTTTTGAAGGTGATGATGTCAATGAAATCACAGATCCAATCACACCAAATATGCGTGGAATTGATGGATGTAATCCAATGGATGAAACAATCGAATCCGCATTAAAAGGTGGAGTTACAACGGTAGCTGCAGGACCTGGTAGTGCCAATGTGATTGGTGGAACTTTCTTTGCGTATAAAACCGTAGGTAACTGTATCGATGAAATGAGCATTCAAAATCCTTTGGCTATGAAGGCAGCCTTTGGTGAAAACCCTAAGCGTTGTTATCAAGGAAAGAAAATTGATACGCGTATGCAGATTAGTGCTCTTTTAAGAGAAACATTAGAAAAGACAAAGGAATACATGAAGAAAAAAGAATTAGGTAAAGATGTAGCTTATGACCAAAAGTTAGAGGCTATGATTCCTGTTGTCAAAAGAGAAATTCCATTAAAGTGCCATTGTCATAGAGCCGATGATATTTTAACAGTGATTCGCATTGCGAAAGAATATGATATTAAAGTGACATTAGATCATGTTACAGATGCTCGTTGTATCATTCCTCAAATCAAAGAAAGTGGATTCCCTTGTATTTGTGGACCTGCTTTGACTCACAAATCAAAATTTGAGCTTGCGAATATGTCATTTGAAACACCAAACGAACTATATAAAGCTGGTATTTTATTCTCAATCATTACAGACTCTCCTGTAGTGCCTCAACAATATCTTTCTTTAAGTGCTGCTCTAGCTGCTAAAGCAGGTCTTCCTGAATATGAAGCTATTAAAGCCATCACAATCAATCCAGCTAAAATCTTAGGCTTAGACAATCGTGTAGGTTCTATCAAGGAAGGTAAAGACGCTGACTTTGTGATTTGTACAAAGAACATCCTAGATATGACAAATGAAATCAAAGATGTTTATGTCGACGGAAAGAAGGCCGCTTAATGCTTTTTAAAAATGCCACTATTTATACCATGGAAGAAGATCCTTTTATTGGGGATTTTCGAGTCAATAAAGGTGTATTTACAGAGATTGGAAAGAATTTAGAACCCAAAGATGAAGATGTTCAGGATCTTACAGGATTCAATGTATATCCAGGCATGGTAGAAGCCCATTGTCATTTGGGCATGGAAGAAACAGCTATTGGCTTTGAAGGCAATGATTTAAATGAAATCACAGATCCAATCACTCCAAACATGCGTAGTATTGATGGTTGTAATCCAATGGATGAAACCGTACAAACTGCATTAGAAGCAGGAGTCACAACGGTAGCTGCAGGACCTGGTAGTGCCAATGTGATTGGTGGAACATTCTTTGCGTATAAGACAAAAGGAAATTGTATTGATGAAATGACAATTCAAAATCCAATTGCGATGAAGGCGGCTTTTGGTGAAAACCCAAAGAATTGCTACAAAGGAAAGAAAATTGATACGCGTATGCAAATCAGTGCATTACTTAGAGAAACTCTAGCTAAGACAAAAGAATACTTAGCTAAAAAAGAATCTGGTAAAGATGTAGATTATAATCAAAAACTAGAAGCCATGATTCCAGTCATCAAAAAAGAGATTCCATTAAAGTGTCATGCCCATAGAGCCGATGATATGTTAACGGCAATTCGTATCGCAAAAGAATACGATATTGAAATCACCTTAGATCATGCGACGGATTCACAAGCGATTCTAGACCAAATCAAAGAGAGTGGTTTTCCATGTATTTGTGGACCAAGCCTTTGTCATAAAGATAAGTTTGAATGTGCCAACGATTCGTTTGAAACCCCAAATAAGATGTATGAAAAAGGAATCTTATTTGCGATCACAACAGATTCCCCATTCAATCCCCAACAATATCTGCCATTAAATGCCGCACTTGCACATAAGGCAGGACTACCAGAACTAGAAGCCATCAAGGCCATCACAATCTATCCCGCTAAAATCTTACATTTAGAGAATCAAGTTGGTTCTATCAAAGAAGGCAAAGATGCTGACTTTATAATTTGTACAAAAAGTTTGATTGATTTGAATAATACAATTAAAAATGTATATATTAATGGAACAAAAGCTGTCTAAGACAGCTTTTTATATGCTAAAATAGTGTGGTTGGAGAATAAAATATGAATATAGTTGAAAAATATGGTGGAACCAGCGTTGGAACCATTGAACAGATTCAGGCTATTGCACTTCATGCCAAACACATGAAAGAACAAGGTCACAATCTAGTCATTGTTGCGAGTGCCATGGGAAAAACCACAAATAAATTAATAGAATTAGCTCATAGTGTCACAAACAATCCAAACAAACGAGAATTGGATTCTTTATTATCTACGGGCGAGCAACAAACAATTACACTTCTTGCGATTGCGATGAATTCAATAGGTGTGGATGCGATCAGCTTAACTGGCTATCAAGCCGGTTTTCTAACAAGTAAACACCATTCTCGTGCTTTGATCAAAGATATTGATACAACTACAATACAATCTCATTTAGACCAGGGAAAAGTTGTTGTTGTAGCCGGCTTTCAAGGCGCTACTGAATATGGAGACATCACTACTTTAGGTCGTGGTGGAAGTGATACAACAGCGGTTGCGATTGCCGCAAAACTTGGTTATCAATGCCACATTTTTACCGATGTAGATGGAGTTTATACAATTGACCCAAGATTATATACGCGTGCTAAAAAGCTAAAATCCATTTCTTATGAAGAAATGATGCAGATGGCCTGTTTAGGAGCTGGAGTATTAGAAACTCGAAGTGTCGAACTAGCCAGTAAATATAATGTTCCCCTTTTCTTAGGAAAAGCTTTGGAAACAGATTTAGAGAAAGGAACTTGGATTATGCATAAAGAATTAGAAGATATGCCAATTACAGGTTTAAGTGTAAAAGATGACTATGCGATCATGCGCTTTATGCACTTACCTAATGATGGTGTTTATTTAGGAAAACTATTTAAGATGATTTCCGATTTAAATATCAACCTAGATACAATTTCACAACAATTAGATGATGAAGGTCTAGCCAACTTTACTTTATATTGTTCTGAAGAACAAAGCAATCAAATCATGGAACATGCCTCAAAAGAATATCCTGTACATCAAATGCTTGGATACATTAAATTGTCTTTAGTAGGACTTGGTATTTCTACACATTCAGGTATTGCCAGTAAAGTATTAAACATCTTAAGTGAAAATGGCATTAAGTATTATATGATTACTTCTAGTGAAATCTCTATCTCATTAACAATTGAAAAGAAAGATAAAGTTAAAGCCGTTCAAGCACTTGGAAAGGCATTTGATCTATAATGGAACTTCCAGTTAAATTTAAAGAACAAATGAAAGAGCTTCTTCAAGAAGAATATGGAGATTATCTAAATAGTTTTGATCATGATAGATATTATGGTTTAAGAGTCAATACACTAAAGATTTCTGTTGAAGAATTCTTAAAGATTTCCCCTTTTAAACTAGAACCCATCCCTTGGACAAACGATGGCTTCTATTATTCAAGTGAAGATAAACCCAGTAAACACCCCTACTATTATGCAGGCCTTTACTATCTTCAAGAACCAAGTGCTATGTTACCAGCTCAAGTGCTTCCTGTAGACGAAAATGATATTGTATTAGATACGTGTGCAGCTCCTGGTGGAAAGAGCACAAAGCTTGCGACAAAGCTCAATCATAATGGACTTTTAATTTCAAATGATATAAGTTCTTCAAGATGCCAAGGACTCTTAAAGAACATCGAACTATTTGGTTGTGACAATGCTTGGGTTACCAGTGAAGATTTGACAAACATGGAACAACATTATCCAGAAACATTTGATAAGATTCTAGTGGATGCCCCATGTAGTGGTGAAGGCATGTTTCGAAAAGAGCCGGACTTAATCAAAAGCTGGATTGAAAAAGACGATACGTTCTATCCGCCTATTCAAAAAAACATTTTAAATGCTGCTGTATCCATGTTAAAGCCAGGTGGATCCATTGTCTATTCCACTTGTACTTTTTCGATTCACGAAAATGAAGAAGTTATTCAAGATGTATTAGACAAACATCCAGACTTACATCTTGTTCCTATTAATAAAATTGATGGTATGATGCCAGGTGTAAACATGAAGGAATGTGTTCGTTTATATCCACATAAAATCAAGGGAGAAGGTCACTTTGTAGCTTTACTTGTCAAAGACGGAGAAACAAAACATAAAAAAATAAGACTGGAGCCAAGCGATAGGCTTGATGATTGTGTTACTGATTTTTTACGATTGGTTAAATTAAATAAGGGAGCCATTAAAATCAAAAAGGACAAGGTCATCTGGTTAAACAGTGATTTTCAAGCTTATAAAGGCTATCGCGTCTTAAGATCTGGCTTATTATTAGGTCAACTCAAAGGTAAACATTTTGAGCCAAGTCAAAGCCTTGCCCTTGCCCTTTGTCCTGAACAATTTAAAAATGTATTAAACTTCTCGATTGAAGATGAGCGTGTTATTAAATACTTAAAAGGTGAAACTCTAGATGTAAAGGATTTAGACAAAAAAACATCTGGATGGACACTTGTTTGCGTAAATAACTTCCCTTTAGGATTTGCGAAACTTTCTAAAGGCTCATTAAAAAATAAATATGCGAAAGGATGGCGTTATCAATGAGACTTGACAAATATTTATCACATATGGGATTTGGCACAAGAAACGATGTAAAAAAATTAATTAAAAACGGCTGGGTTACCATTAATGATGAAACCATAAAAAAGGCAGACTATAACGTAAAAGAAGATGATCGTGTTTGTGTGGATGATGAACCTGTAAGCTATGTAGAATACGAATACTATATTTTAAATAAGCCTCAAGGCTATGTGAGCGCCACAGAAGATATGCTCTATCCTACAGTCATGGAACTTGTCCAAAGCCAAAGACACGATTTGTATCCAGTTGGAAGATTGGATATAGATACAGAAGGATTATTACTCATCAGCAACGATGGTAAATTAACGCATGAAGTATTATCACCAAAAAAACATGTAGATAAAAAATATTATGTTGAATTTGATGGAACTTTACCAGAAAATGCCGTAGACTTCTTTAATCAGCCTATGGAATTTGAGGAATTTACTTCAGCCCCTTCAAAACTAGAAATTTTAGATACAAATAAAGCCTATCTAACGATTCATGAAGGAAAATTCCATCAAGTCAAAAGAATGTTTGAAAAGGCAAACTGCACTGTTACCTATCTCCAACGTATTGAGTTTGGTCCTTTAAAACTAAATGATTTACCATTAGGTGAATTTAGAGCTTTAACTCAAGAAGAATTAGATGCCTTAAAAGGCTAAGAAAACCTGAGAGATCATAAACTCTCAGGTTTTTTCCTTAGGCCAAAAATGTCCATTACTTTAGTTTCTTACATATGCCTTTAATACTTTAATTTCATCACAACCATAAGGCTTGATTGTATATTCCTTGATACTTGCAGGAATAATGAAGGTTTCTGCATAATGCACAATGAATGGTTCAAAGTCACCTTCAATAATGGCACTCTTTCCATCAATTAAATTCAACATATTCACTGTACCATGTGTTTTATGGAATGAATCATTGTTGATTGTATATCTTCTTGTTTCAATAAATTCTAATTCATGAAGTCCCGTATGTTCGATCTTACAATCATTTCCATCTTCTTTTACTTCATAAGTCGCATTGACCAAGTTTTCTTTGACCCATTTTGTCGTACGATCCCATTGAATGACATGTTTTCCATGTTCAATATTAATAGGTCGAGGAAGTCCATCTAAGCCTAGTCTTTGCCAGTCCCACAATTTAAATGTGAAGATATAAGGTGTAGCACTAATTTCTAATACCATCGCATTCTTTCCTGAACAATGACAAGTTCCTGCTGGAATTAAGAAATGATCATGTTTCTTTGCCGGAAACTTATTGATATATTTATCCGCATCAAATACAATTTCACCACGTTGCGCAGACTCTAAATCAGAAATCATTTCATTGGGTTGAATATCTTCTTTTAGACCTAAATACACATGTGCATCTTCTTTGGCATCTAGAATATAATAACTCTCATCTTGTGTATAACTCATACCAAAATTCTTTTTAATATATTCCGTTAATGGATGTACTTGTAAAGACAAGTTTTGTCCTTCCATCGTATCTAGAAAGTCAAAGCGAATTGGAAATTCTGCCCCAAAACGAGCATAGACTTGTTCTCCCAATAATTCTTTTGGTTGATACAACACTAAATCCATAGCTGGAAGTTCAAATGTAACTCCATCATAGTCAAATAGAATGCTGTTTTCTTCTGGCACACCATCAAAGCTCCATGCATAATTGGACTGATTCTTGTCTAAGTTACAAACTTCCTTCATCCATTGGCCACCCCATACGCCTGGATCAAAGTATGGTACTGTACGAAATGGTTTTTGAGCAAATAGACTTAAACTTTCTTTAAAAGTATCACTTGAAATCATCTTTGGATCGTTTGATTTGTTTGTGTCCACCACATAATCAAAACTTTCAAATCTTTCAGCCTTATGCTTATCGGCAATACGCCATTCAATAAAATAACCACGCTTATATTTCTTTAAAATATCTTCATCAAAGTTTGTCGCATTATAGTTAGCCATCCCTTTACGATAGCGTAGTTGAATTTCCCAACGTGCCATATCAAAGTAAACATACATATCGCCATGACTTACTAAACTAGCACCCACTCCATATACAATGACAGATCCTTTATGTTCATTGATTTTGTCTTTAGCTTCTTCTAGTTTATCTTCATCCATAAAATCCACAAGACTACCATAACACATCTTACCAAACACACGATCATCCGTTAGATTGTATTTCATTTGTTCGGTCATGATTTTTCCATCCTTAAAAATATCATGCATATTGATTTCCAAAGAAAAATTGAAGCGTTTGATGAGTTCATATACTTCATTCTCATCTACGCCTGGATAATAATCAAAGACTACAACACTCCTATTATTAATTTTCTTATTTAACTCCTGATAAATTGCATCATATCCATGAAACGCTCTATGATTCTTTATTGTCGTCTTAGGAAAACGATCATATTCCGATTTAAAATTTAAATAACTCATTCTTCCTCCACCTTCAATTCACCATTTTCCTTATACACTCTTACTGTAAAAGGATGCTCTTCTACACGCTTATAATCATGACCCGCATTGCTTGGCCACATACATTGTACTTTCAACTCACTATTTCCCGTATTCACAAGGCGATGTGCCAAATGACCATTAATATAGTGAACACTTCCCACTTTTACTTTTTCAGCATGACAATGATAATCTTCATCCATCAATAAAAGAAGACCTTCACCACCCATGCCACAATAGATTTCATCACAATCTAAACTTTCATGGAAATGTCCACGCGTTACATTACATTCGCCATTCACGCATACTGGCTGCATCACAGTCAATCCATAACACAAACCATCATGTTCATACGAATACACTTCATACATAATTTGATCATCTGAAACACTTGAATCCACACTCTTATAGAATGTTTTAGCATTCGAATACAATTTTGTACTCTTCTTTACATCCTCACCTTCAATTACACCATTTAAATAATCATGAAATACTTTTGCGTCTTTAATTTCCATAATTGCCTCCTCTTTAAATGTTATATCATTTATTTCATTATAATTTAATTGTTATAACATTTCAATATGAAGACAACACAAAATTTACACATCCATCAAAAAAAGTCCCGAATTTGTATTATTTAATACACTTTTGGATTATTTTTAATCATTTAGATATATTTAACAAAATGGGATATCGACCTCATCAATGTCAAATAGGCTTGTACACTTTACCTTTAAGTAAGGTAATGAAACATGTGTACAGAAATCAATTTATACAAAACATTATATAAGTGTTAATTTTAGCTTTATATCCTAATTTATTAAATGTATCTAGTCATTTAAAAAATTGTCAATTTTTTTGAAATGATTTTCAATCCAGTATATTAATTGGCACTTACGATATTATGATTAAAAATGAGAAAGTGTATATTAAAAAAATAGCGCTTTAATTAAGCAGACTTAATTAAAGCGTTTTAATTTATCTATTTTATTTATTTGCTAATTCACTATAAGTATATAGTTTTATATCATTATTTTTAATAAAGTCTTTCATTTCATTACTACAGCTCGCTGCAACTTCTTTCGTTCGAGGAAGCGTTAATGAAGAATGACTTAATAAATAATTATCTAAATATCCTGGGTGAAAGATTAATAAATTGAATCCATCTTTAGCATTTTCATACATTTCAACAAATGTTTTAAATGGATTATAATCATCACTACTAGTATTCCCCATATTCATATATACCTGCTGATTATTTACTAAAACCGGTGTTCCATCAAAAGAAATACCTGAGAATAGTAAATTATGGCGATTAGCTACTATTTCTAGTCCTTTAATGAAGTTAGGACTATCAATAGCATGTCCTTCAAAATAATCAGGTTCTTTACCAGTTATCTGTTTAAACTTCTGATACTGAGCTTCAATCTCCAAAATTACTTCTTCTAAAACCACAAAGTCTTCTTTACTGCTGCGATATTCTTTACTAGATTTAAACTCAGTTCCACTAGTAATCGAAGGGATTAGTTTAGGATCACAAACTGGTTTGCCTACACAAATATTAGTATGACACCCTAAAGATACATCACAATCTTTAATCAGATTATATCCATGCTCACTAGCTTCCATATTAACCATAAAACCAACATTATTGATGATTCCACATTTAACACTTTTTTCGATTCCATAATTGACTGCTTCACTATATCCTAAGTCATCAGCCCTAATCATCATTTTTTTCATTTTATTTTTTTCCTTTATTTTCAATTCCTAAAACGTATGTAACTACCGCAGAAACAATAAAGGCGATTGCTGCAGAGATACATCCATTAACAAAGTTCATTGTACTAGCACCTGAATAACTTAGCAAGGCTAAGAAACTAGCTACTGGAACAAGGTTATATGCAGTTAAACCAACAATACCTCCATATAAGGCACCAGCAAATCCACCAGCAACCATTCCGATGAATGGACGTTTATATCCGAATCCAATACCATATAATCCTGGTTCAGTTACTCCACCAATTACCTGAGCAATTACATATGTTAATGATAAAGAGCGTTCTTCTGCTTTCTTCTGTCTTAAAGCAACTCCTAAACACATACCACCAACTGAGAAACTTGCAGCAACAACAGCAGCCCCAACAAGAGATTCACTTCCATTTGTTGAAACAACCATAATTAATGTTGAAATTAATAACCAGTGCATACCAGAAATAACTAAGAATTCCCATAAACCACCAATTAAAGCGATTGCTAAGATTGTAAAGATACCCCCGAAATCACCTAATGATAAAATACCTTCACAAATATACTGACCAATAAATGCTCCTAATGGACCTAAAACACATAATGCGATTGGTAACATAACAACGATAGTTAAGAATGGTGCAAATACCATCTTTAATGCCGCAGGAATTACTTTATTAAAGAATTTTTCCACATAACTCATTACCCATACTGATAAAATAATTGGGAAAATAGTTGCAGAATATGCCTGTAAAGAACAAGGAATTCCATAAACTGTAAATGCTTCACCCGCATTAACTAAAGCTGTTAATGTTGGATGAACTAAAATACCACCTAAAAATAAACCTAAAATTGGATTTACTCCAAACTGTTTACTTGCTGTATAACCAATTACAATTGGGAAGAAGTAGAATGCTGCATCTCCAACAAAAGTAAATAATACATATAAATCACTTTCAGCACTTAATACATTCAACATATCTGGACCACAGATAGCCACGATTGTTTTAAATAATGATCCAGCAATTAGCATTGGAATTAATGGTGTTAAACATCCTGATAAAACATTTAAGAATTTACTAAACACTGACTTAACTGTTAATTTTTCCTCTTTCTGTTCAACTTCATCACTAATTGCATCTGGTTTAAATCCACCTACTTCACATAAAGCTGCATAAGCCTTATCAACTGTCTGTCCAATAATTACCTGGAACTGTCCAGCTGTACGCATAACCCCTATTACTCCTTCGATATTTTCTACTTCTTCATCTTTAGGAATACTGTTATCTTTTAAATTAAATCTTAATCTTGTAATACAATGCGTAACACTGATTACATTGTCTTTACCACCAACAGCATTAAGAACCGCTGATGCTAATTCATCAAACTTATTGTTTTTAGCCATAATCTTCTCCTTTTTCTTTAAATATAACTAAATATGCTATATGCAAACAATGAAATGCGCGCTTATCTCATTGATTTTGCCAAAAATAAAACCCCAGTACAAAAACACGATAAAAAGTGCTGTACTGAGGTAATGCCCTATCGGTTACAATCCTCTCTTGAACATAATCTATTCACATGTAACATCAGATATAATAATTCTTCATTACTAGGATTCCATCCTAGTTTTTCTTCAATATATCTTTTAATTTTTAATACACATTCAAATGTCTGCTGATATTCTTTTTTCATCATCTCAAACATTTTTTCATTGTCGCTATTAATGGTTATATATTTCTCCTGCCTTTTTAATAAATATTGCATATGAGAAATAAATCTTGAATAATTAATACCTTTTTTACTTATCCCAATATTAAATTCTTTTTCAATAATACTAACAATATCATCAATAATGGCGTTTTCACTTATATTACCATTTTTAGTTTTTTCCATATTTTCAGAATTAATAAAGTGAAGAGCAATTCCAACTGCTTCATCACTAGATAATCTAATCTTTAATTCTTTATTAATAAATTTAACTGCTATCTTACCAATATTCATTTCTTTCTCATACAAATGCTGAATGTCATAACTAAACGGCATTTTAATGGCAATTTTTTTCTGATACCTCTGAATCGCAAAATTAATATGATCAGCTAAAGTAAAAATTATATTAGGATTCAATTCATTCATAATTTTACCACTAGCATAATCAGCTATCTTAGCTGATATTTCAAAAATTTCTTCAGGTATCTCATCAATTAAATTTAAATAATTATGGTTTATTCCATAATATGTTCGATCAATTTTATTTAAATCATCTAATTCATATGGAATTTTCGGAAAGCCAATTCCTTTACCAAAAGCAATCAATTCATGGTTATTATTATCTAAACATAATGCTACATTATTATTTATCTTTTTAATAACTCTCATGACTGATCTCCTTTCTTTTTATTTTTTTGCACAAGAAATTACTTCCTCGTCAGTCGTCACATCTTTTTCTTCATTAATTATACTAATATTATAATCAGCTGAATTAGTTACTACCATCGGTGTCGTTAAATCAATTTTCTCTTCTTCCATAATTTTACGATCAATCTTAATTAAAGGTGTTCCCTTCTTTACTTTATCACCCTGATTAATTAATTTAGTAAATCCTTTACCATTTAGGTTTACTGTATCAAATCCAATATGAATTAGGATTTCTACACCAGTTGCTGAACTAATACCAACTGCATGTAAGGTGTTTGCTACTAAGATAATAGTACCATCACAAGGAGCATAAATTGTATCACCTTCAAAAGAAAAACCAACACCTTCTCCCATCATTTTACTGGCAAATACTTTGTCTGGAACATGTTCTAAATTTATCACTTTTCCATTTACTGGGGCAAACAATTTACAAGTATCATCAGTTTTCTTTAAAAATTTAAACATAAGTTCCTCCTAATATAATAAAAACTCTCTTAGATAATTGCACAAAAATAGATCAGTCTATTTCGGTAATGCCTCCAAGAGAGTAACAACCCTAATACTATAGTAGTATACGCTTACATATTTGTCAACAACTTTACTGTTTTTTTATATTATTTTACTTTACTTCAAATAACATAAATACAAAAATATAAAATATTAAATCACTCTTACTGTGCTTTCAATATCTATAATCTCTTCTCTAATTATAAAAAATAAATATAGAGGCATCATCAACATGTTTGGGAAATGTATAAATCAAAAAAATATTTTATCAAATCCGAAAATATCCCATTATATTTACACTCAATTTCAATTCAGCTCCTATAGTTCATTCCCTTTTTTTGTGCAAGTCACGTTTTTAGTAATGACAAAAGAAAAGGAATCCCTAAAGATTCCTTAATGCATCCTCTAACTTTGTCTTTTGCGTAGCCTTCTCATCCTTCATCTTAATAACTCTTGCAGGACATCCTGCAACTACGGCATTTTCAGGCACATCATCAATGACGACTGCACCGGCTGCTACTACGGCATTCTTTCCAACATGAACACCTTCAATCACTACAGCATTGGCACCAACTAAAACATCATCCTCAATAATAACTGGTGTGGCACTTGCTGGTTCAATGACACCTGCTAAAACAGCACCAGCACCAATGTGACAATGTTTTCCAACGGTAGCTCTTCCACCTAATACTGCACCCATATCAATCATTGTACTTTCACCAATGACAGCACCAATATTAATAATAGCCCCCATCATAATAACGGCATTATCTCCAATTTCAACTTGTTCACGAATAAATGCACCTGGTTCAATACGTGCATGAATATTTTTTAGATCCAACATAGGAACAGCACTATTACGACAATTGTTTTCGACTTCATAGTCCACTCCTGGATTCATCAAAAGAACAGGTTCTATATCTTTCCAATCCCCAAATACAACATTGCCAAAGACTTTACAATTTGGAAAAGAAATCTCTCTTTCTGAATTAAAATATACTTTTACCGGCGTTTTCTTTTCAGCCGTTTGAATATAACGAATAATTTGTTCTGCTTCCATATATACCTCCTACATCATATCTTCCATACTATATAAACCTGGTTTTTGATTGACCACAAACTTGGCTGCCTTTAATGCGCCATTCACAAAGATCTGGCGCGAATTAGCACTATGCTTGATTTCTAACGTTTCATTATCTCCAAAGAAATACACTGTATGCTCTCCTGCCACAGTACCTCCACGAAGCGAATGAATTCCAATTTCATGTTGGCGTTTTCCTGTAAAACCACTTCTGCCATATACCTTTGTATACTCATCTTCTGGATCTAAAGCATTCACTAACATTTTGGCTGTACCACTAGGCGCATCCTGCTTTTGATTATGATGAATCTCCTGTACTTCCATATCAAAATCATTCTTTAATAAAGGCGCAAATTGTTTTAGAATCTGTTCAAATACGGCAATACCATATGAAAAGTTTGCCGAATAAAATAAAGGGATTTCATCTGAAACTTGTTTTAAGCTATCGATTTGATTCTCACTTAATCCCGTTGTTCCATAGATTAAAGCACACTTTTTCGTTTTCACAAAATTTAAGACACTCGCTAAATTATTGGGATGTGAAAAATCAATCACAACATCTACATCCATACAATAATCATCGATTCCTTTCTCAAAACAATGAACTACTTCCATACCTTGATTTTGAGCTGTTTCCTTTATAAGAGAACCCATTTTTCCTGTACCTACAATCGCTATTTTTAACATAATCCCAAGTCCTCCATTGTGGCTTTTAAAATTTTGGCATGCTCTTCATCCATTTCGCATAAAGGCAAACGATATCCACCAACTTCTTTACCCATATAATTCAATGCCTGTTTCACCGGAATTGGGTTGACTTCAATAAATAAAGCATGAATAAAATCTAAATATTTCAATTGTTTTTCTAAGCTTGCCTTTACATTTCCATCCAAATAATCCTGCACAATTTCATGTGTTTCTTTAGGTAAGCAGTTTGCCAAAACACTAATGACTCCACTAGCACCTAGTGCCATCATCGAAGTAATCATGTCATCATTTCCTGAATACATCGCAAAGTCATCACTTAAATAACGCGCAATATTTGTGGCATAACTGATATTTCCACTCGCCTCTTTGATGCCGCAAATATTTGGGTGTTTACTCAATACTTTAACCGCCTCTTCATCAATGTGACAACCCGTACGTCCTGGCACATTATATAAAATAATAGGGATTTGAACGGCATCTGCAACCGTTGTAAAGTGACGAATCATACCTTGCGTATTGGCTTTATTATAATAAGGACTAATCAACAGTAAGGCATCAGCCCCCATATTCTGATACTTCAAACTTTTTTCCAAAGCCGTTTGCGTACAGTTTGAACCCGCTCCTACAATAACAGGTACACGATGATTGACTCTTTCAATCGTATAAAGAGCTACCGCATCATCTTCTTCGTGCGTCATTGTACTACTTTCTCCCGATGTTCCTAAAATCAAGATTCCATCTGTTGAATTTTCAATTTGCCAATCCAACAATTCACCTAACTTTTCAAAATTCACTGTACCATCCTCGTGGAATGGTGTTACTAAAGCTACAATTGATCCTTTTAACATACAAATTCTCCTTCACATATCTTTTTTGCAGGGCCCGTCATATATACATGGTCCTTCACTTCAATTTTTAAACTACCTAATTTTAATTGAACTTCACATTCACTCTGAACAAAGCCCAATTTATTTGCGACGACAACACTTGCACAAGCGCCCGTTCCACACGCAAGCGTAATACCACAGCCTCTTTCATAAGTCATAACCGTAATATGTGTATCATCTATCACTTGTATAAAATTCACATTGGTTTGTTTTTTAAATAAGGGATCGTGACAAATTCTTCTTCCTAGTTCAACATTTTTTTCACTAAACGCATCATCCACAAAGACAACCGTATGCGTTGTGGCCATAAATAAGCTATATGTATCAACACCACAAACTTCTCGTTTCCACACATTTTCATCTTCAGATACATCAATCAAACGATTGTCATATATCGGTTGTTCCATATCGACACACACCTCAAATGGAGAAGTCGATATACGATGCACAATTTTTTCTCCGGCAAGTGTAGAAACAGGAATTACTTCTTCTGTATTGATACCTTCATCAAAACAATAGGCCGCAAAGCAACGAATACCATTGCCACACATCGGAGCTCTTGAACCATCTTGGTTGTAGTAAACCATTTCAAGTGAATCTTCCTTCACAAAAATCATTCCATCCGCTCCAATACCCGTATGTCTATCACAACAGGATTGAACAAGTTTTGGCATATCTATATCTTCCATATATCTTGTAAGAACAAAATCATTTCCTAAACCATGATACTTACTAAATTTTATGCGCATAAATCGTTCTCCAATCGAATCAAATCCTTATAATTTTCACCACGAATTACACATTGACTTTTTCCATCCTTACAAAAGATGACAGGTAATCCAAGTGCTTTATTGTAGTGACTCGCCATAGAATAACCATAAGCACCGGTTGTCTTCACAACCAATAAATTCTTTGTACAAACTTCAGGTAAGAAAGCATCTTCAATGATCACATCCCCAGATTCGCAACATTTTCCGGCAACTTTGTAATGTTTACTAGGCATATCCTTTTCTTTTCCATCAATCACACAACTATATTTAGCTTGATATAATGCAGGACGAATATTATCACTCATCCCACCATCCACAAAAATATAATTTTTATGCGGTGTTTCCTTCATAAAACCAACCGTATAAATGGTACTTCCAGCTTCTGCCACAATACTTCGTCCTGGTTCAATACAAATCTTTTGAATTTGTAATGCGTACTTTTCAATATTTCTTTTCACTGCTTCAATCAAAGTTTCACACACCACATCCACAGGAATTGGTGTATCTTCACTTGTATAAACCGCTCCAAAGCCTCCACCAAAATTCAATGTTGATACTTCAACACCTAAATTAGAAACAAACTCACATACCTTATCCACTTCTAACTCAAAGGCTTTCTTGTCAAATATTTGTGATCCGATGTGTGCATGAAATCCATCAAAAGATAAGTGTGGACATGAGGCAACACTATTTACTAATTCTAAAATAGACTCTTTCTTCTCAACTGAAATCCCAAACTTACTATCAATATTAGCTGTCACAATATATTCATGCGTATGGGCTTCAATTCCTGGATTGACTCGAAGTAAAATAGAAACCGTATAATCTATATTTTTAGCCAATTCACTCAACAACTTTGCCTCCATTAAATTATCAACAATAATTGTTCCAACTTTATACTTCAAAGCCATTCTCAATTCATCCATCGATTTATTGTTGCCATGAAAATAAACGCGACGCATGTCAAAACCAGCGCATATGCCGTATACAATTCTCCACCACTGACAACATCCAAAGAACAATCCATTTTCGAAACCAATTGAAGCATGGCTTTACAATTAAAAGCTTTCGATGCATAGATTACATCACATTTAAATTCAGAACTCTTTAAACAAGTTTTAAACGCATTCAATTTATCTTCAATCATTCCTTGATCATATACATACAAAGGACTTCCATATGTATTTACTAAATCTTTTACTTCCACATTTGAAATCTTCATAATTCACCTCTTAAAACTAAAAAAACATGCCAGCTAACAAACTGACATGCATAAAACACAATCATTTGATAGCACTCCTACTCACGTAGACAGTCCAACAGATATTCTCCATTGGCCCACACATTCTTTATGCCTAAAAAACATGTTCGGCAAACTCGCTTCATAAATACATCAAATGCTTGCCAGCTCTGTATTTACTTGTCTTATTTGCGCCTCTATCTTTAAGATGGGAAAATTATAGCACTACTTACATATTGTTTCATGTTTAATTGTAAATTATTTCATTTTTATGTAAAATAAATTGAAAAGGAGATTTATATTTTAGAAACCATTAAAAAATATAGAAGAGATTTACACCAAATTCCAGAATTGGAACTCAATTTACCACCTTAACTTTGCAGAATTTGTATAACTAAAAAATAAAAGAAGCATTAGTAGCTAA